>Ga0208466_100130_pt1 | contig 11001 bp, 9 predicted proteins | sample DeeseametaMP2968_FD_184166 | JGI IMG/M metagenome (GOLD analysis project Ga0208466, IMG submission 184166) | Marine microbial communities from the Deep Atlantic Ocean - MP2968 (SPAdes) | ecosystem: Environmental > Aquatic > Marine > Oceanic | place: South of Funchal, North Atlantic Ocean... | reverse complement strand
CTCAATAAAAAAGCCACGTTGTGTAACGTGGCTTTGTTGCGAGTACGTTAACCCATCAAAGGTGTTAGAAGGTGTAACGTGCAGATACGCCTAGAAGGTCAACATCATCAGCGATAACGTAAGTCGCACCGAAAGAGAATTGTGGTGTAAAGAAATAGTCTGCGCCAATTTCAAAAGCTGTTTCGTCGTCTTCAATGTCGATATAGCGGATAGCACCGCGAAGCTCAAATTGCTCTGACAGCATTGAACGAATACCGGCAGTAATGCCATAGCCATTGTCGTCTTCACCCGAAATAGAGTCTAGTTCGACATCGATATTTACATATTCGTAAGTAACTTCACCAAAGAAGTCAGTATTCTGAGTTAGACCATATCTATAGCCGACACCTGCAGACGCGTAGTCCAAATCAATATCAACACCAGATACATCTTCACCTAACTGACCATAACGACCTGTCAGGTATACATTTTCGTTAAGTGATTTGAAGCCTTGAATTTGAAAACCGCTAGGCTCGAAGTCGCCTGCGTCTTCAATGTCTGCTTGTACGTATCCAGCTTTAACGAAGTCATATGAAGGCGAAGCTGCGAAAGCATTTAAAGAAAGCGCGCCAAAGATACTGGCGAGAATAGTACGTTTCATTGTTTCTAATATCCTTTTAACAATAATTACTCCCAACCACTTCGGGAGCCTCATCATTATGGGGATGGATTTTAGAAATCAAATGGGCAACACGACTCGATTTTCACTATTCGACACCTTAAGTGTTGTAAGTTTTATCATTACAACGGCATTGCTATACAACATCGCGATTACCAAAATGGACCTGACCAAGGCGACTATTTTTAGCAATCTCATTCCTGTTTATACCATTGGATTTGCTTTTTGGTTGCTGGATGAGGGTCTGACAAGTAGTCAGTTGATGGCGTGTGGTTTAATTTTGCCTGGTGTGGTGCTGGGGCAATCTCGTCGTCGTAAAGCACCATTAAACGCTGCTCAAGAGGCTGTTGAATAGCCGGCGTAAAATGAAAAAGCGGCCGTGTTTTCCACGACCGCTTTTGGCAAGCTTTGTTAATTCAATGAATTAAAAACTCACCGTCACACCAGCCCAAAAGTTTCTGGCCTTGTCCTTAACGTTATAGTCGTCAGTAAAGTTCACTTCACTGGTCACGCCTCGGCCTGTGAGATATTCAAATTGGCCATCGCCATTGAGATCGTCATAGGTCACAGAGTAAGTGGTAAAGTCTCTATCGAGTAAGTTGTTTACTCGTAAATTTACGACTACGTATTCATTGAGTTGCCAGCGAGCACCTAAATGCAGCATGGTGTAACTTTTAAAATAGAGCTCGCGATCTAACGTAGAGTCGTAGCCACGGTATCTATCTGAACGAACCTCTGCTTGCAGATAAACATTCAAGTCGGCGTTAATATCCCAAGTAAGGTTGGCATTGGCCATGTGCTCTGCGGTATTGGTAAGTGGTAGGCCAATTTGAGAGCCGCTCTTTTGCTCGCTGTCAGTCCACGTATAGTTGGCATACAGCGACCAATCTTCAGTAATGCCATACCGGCCCGCAATTTCCACACCTTGCAGTTCTACTTTGTCGATATTGATGTTTTGGCTATAGGTGTCATAACCCAACTCATCATATTCCCCTAAGTTTACGCAAGGGCGAACGCCACCGGTTGTCGCACAACTTTGTACCGTATCACCACGTGCGATCTTGTCGTCAAAATCAGTTTTGAAGTAGGTAATATTGAAACTGTGGGCATCGCGACTCCAATACAGCGCGATCTCTGAGTTAACACTCGTTTCAGGCGTGAGCTCAGGGTTACCTGCAAATGGGCTGGTACCTTGACCACCGAAACCGGTAATGCCATCGTATAAATCGGTAGTTTCTGGTGTTTTATAACCCGTACTAACACCGCCTTTCACTGTCCAATAATCTGAAATATTGTAAACCGCGTAGATACGAGGGGAAGTCTGGCTACCGAATACATCGTGATTGTCATAACGGAAACCAGCGGTCACTGTCATATCGTCGATGAAACTCCAGTTATCTTCAAGGAACAATGAGTACATCTTTTGTTCCTGCACTGCGCCAGGCGAGCCAGACTCCAGACCGAACACACCGTCTTTTAACTCACCGTCAATAACTTGTGTACCCAATACCAAGTTGTGATCGCCCACAACGTCCTGAATAGGGATATCTAAACGCAAATCAAACGTATATTGTTGACTTTCGAGTGGGCGAGCAGGGCGAGGTAAGAAAGTATCTTCAGCGAGGTCGCGACGCGCCTCTTCAGTTATGCCCTCATAATCGCCTGTACCATCGTACATTTGTTGCAGCAATTGACGTTCTGACACGCTAAGCGGCAAAGTACGTCCATTGTTTTGGGTGTCGACAAAAGACAGTGAGGCGGCAAGGGTACCAAAGTCCCATTTTCCATCATAAGTTAAGGCCCACCATTCACGGTCAAACTCTTGTTCAGCCGCATAGCCAGCACGTGGATTCACTTGGCCTCGACGACTCTGCCAGATACTTTCAATGCTATCGCGAGTACCCAGTGGGTAAATGATTTCGCCAGTTTCAAGGTTGAATTCTGGCGTATTGTCATACTCTTGGTGTGAGTTGTCGTAGTCGAAGCCAAATTCATGACCTTCTGCTGCGGTATAGTTTAAGCTGAATCCATAGTGTTCGCTGTTATTGTCAACGGTGCGGCCGCCACCGCCAAAGCCCAGCTATCGTATGTGCTCTACACCATTGGGATCAATCGCTGGTGCCAACTGTGGTGTTGACGCTTGTTGTTCGTATAAACTTCCACGAATGCCCAAGCTCAATACGTTATCAATCAGCGGGCCTGTTACCGAAAAGTCAGTGGTGATGTCGTTGCCGAAGTCGTTGTTAGTTTGCAGGCTGCGCCCGAAGGTAATATTACCGCCCCATTCGCTGCGATGTTTTTTGGTAATGACATTGATAACACCGCCGAGAGCGTCAGCGCCATACAAAGTAGAAGCTGGCCCGCGAATGACTTCGATTCGCTCAATGGTATCCAGTGGCGGCATGTGATTAAAGGCGTTACCACCGAAGTTGTTGGGGTAAATGTCACCATGGTTATTTTGGCGACGACCATCTATGAGTAGCAGGGTATATTCACCCGTTAGGCCACGCATACTGACGCTGCCTTGCCCTGTTTTGTCTCGCGTTGTACCTATATCAATCCCTTCCTGAAATTGCACCGCATCCAAAAGAGAAGTAAACGAACGCGCTTTGAGGTCTTCTGCTGTAATCACTGAAATACTGGCAGGAGCCTGAGTCAATTTTTGTTCGTATCCAGTGGCTGTCACAACTACGTGCTCGATGTTATCGGAGTCTGGAATTGCATTGGCAGAAACCATAGATACCATGCCTATATTAACGGCGATGGCTAGAGTTGAATGGCGCATTCTCATTGAGATGTCCCTTTGTGAGTGTGTTTTATATTAGTGTTTTAAATCGGCGTACATAATAACTTTTGTAAAGATTATGTCAACGCTAATGAGAATGGTTTGCATTATAAGGTGAAAAATGTTAGCGATATTTGATAGCACTACCTGAAAGGCAACCGTTAGCTAGGGCCCTAATAACAGTTAATTATATTTTTTCAATGATCTAGCGGTTCCTATTAATTGCTCCCGGCAGCCTGCCAAAGTGACTTTATCTCAAGCTAGAAATAAACATCAAAGCTACCAATCGTAATTCCTCACGTTCCTCCTTTTCTAATGGTCCAGGTATGTCCTCCTCTAAACCGGCTGCAAAGGCTTCGGGTCGAAAGCGCGGTGCGCAATCTGGTCACAAAGGCAGTAAACGCATGTTCGCTGGTAGTGTTGACATACACGCCAATAGGCAAAATAGTCAACCTACCAGAACTTTGATCCAGCGCAAAGCTTAAAGTATACTACCGAGTATACTTTAGCTATTAACCTTGGCGCTTTCGCCACTTTTCACCTTTATTGATAAACCACAGGGAGCGTCACTGTGAAAAAAACGCCGTTTATTCTATCCATTATGTTCGTTGTGTTTTTAATTGTGGTTTTTAGTACTGTTTTCAGTGGCCCTGAAAATGTCGATGTGGTGTCAGGGAATGGCCGCATTGAAGCTACTGAAATTGGCATTTCTGCAAAAGTAGCAGGGCGTGTAGAAGAAATTTATGTCAGCGAAGGAGACAGAGTAACGGCGGGCGATGTGGTCGCCAAACTTGATACCACCACCATTAATAGCCAGCTTCAGCAGGCCAAGGCACAGCACCAGCAAGCCAAAAGTGCGGTAGAAGCTGCAAATATGGCTGTTGCACAGCGCCAAAGTGAAAAGTCAGCGCTTGAAGCCGCGCTGCTGCAAACTAAAGCCGAGCTAAAAGCAGCTGAAGCTCATGCTGCCCGTACTAATGAATTGGCAAAAACAGGCGCCGTGTCTAAACAATTGGCAGAAGATAACCTTACCAATGTTGAAAGCGCAAAGGCGGCGGTAAATGCAGCTAAGGCTCGTTTGACAGCGGCTGACGCCACCATTGAAGCTTCGCGCGCGCAATACTACTCGGCACAAGCAGCGGTCAGCGCTGCCAATGCCACTATTGCGCAAATCCAATCTGAAATTAACGATATGGTGTTAAAAGCACCACGTAATGGGCGTATTCAATACCGCGTAGTGGAGCCTGGCGAAGTTGTTAGTGCAGGTGGGCGTGTACTTAGTTTGGTCGACCTAACAAACGTATACATGACATTCTTTTTGCCTGCTTCGCAGGTGGGCAAGCTTACTATGGGCGGTGAAGCACTTATTGTGCTAGATGCCGCGCCCGACATCGCTATTCCGGCCACCATTTCTTACGTTGCCGACGTAGCGCAATTTACTCCTAAGTCGGTTGAAACCCAAAGTGAGCGAGAAAAACTTATGTTCAGGGTTAAAGCGCAAATTCCTGAAAACTTATTAAAGCAGCACATTGAAAAAGTGAAAACAGGGTTGCCGGGTGAAGTATGGGTAAAGCTAAACGATACCGCTGAATGGCCTAGCGACCTACCTGAGCTTGTCGACTAATGGGCAACATTATTGAATGCAATTCGCTAACGGTTCGCTACAAAAGCACCACAGCTATTCACAATCTTGCGCTTTCTATTCCCGCGGGCCTAACGGTAGGCGTAATTGGCCCTGATGGCGTGGGCAAATCTACGTTGCTGTCGCTTATTGCTGGTGAGCGAGTTATGCAAAAGGGGCAGTTGCAGGTTCTTGGTGGCGATATGCGTGATGAAAAACACCGCGCCGCGATATGTTCTGATATTGCATACATGCCACAAGGCTTAGGCAAAAACTTATATCCCACGCTGTCTGTAGAAGAAAACTTACAGTTTTTTGCCAAACTTTTTGGGCACAATCGTGCTCAGCGTCGTGCACGAATAGATATCCTTACCAAACGAACCGGACTTTATCCATTTTTATCGCGCCCAGCCGGCAAGTTGTCGGGTGGTATGAAGCAAAAACTGGGGTTATGCTGTGCCTTAATACACGATCCCCGCCTGCTTATTCTAGACGAACCCACTACAGGGGTAGACCCCCTTGCCCGAAGTCAATTTTGGTCGCTTATTAAAGACATTCGCAAAACCCAGCCAAATATTACCGTATTGGTAGCGACTGCCTATATGGATGAAGCCCAACAGTTCGATCATCTAATAGCGTTAAATGCAGGTGAGATACTGGCGAGCGGCTCACCGAAGTCACTGCTTAGTGAAACACAAACCAGCAATTTAGAAGCGGCATTTATTGCGCTTTTGCCGGCAGACGCAAAGCATGAACATCGCAGCGTAGTTGTGCAGCCTTATAAGGCTAGTGAGCATATGCAAACCGCGATTGAAGCTAAAAACCTTACTATGAAGTTTGGCGATTTTACGGCAGTTAATAACGTTAGCTTCACGATTGGTAAAGGAGAGATTTTCGGGTTTTTAGGGTCGAATGGCTGTGGTAAGTCTACCACCATGAAAATGCTTACTGGCCTGCTGCCGCAAACCTCTGGCGAGGCGTGGTTGCTGGGCAGCCCTCTTGTTGCTAACGATATTAACACCCGCTACCGCGTAGGTTATATGTCGCAAAGCTTTTCTTTGTATACCGAATTAACCGTTCGGCAAAACCTTACGCTTCATGCCAAGCTCTTCAAAGTAGCAAGCAACGTATTAAATTCGCGCGTTGACGAAATGCTTAACCGCTTTGCATTAAGTCATCACCAGCACAGCTTGCCTAACGACCTTCCTTTAGGTATTCGCCAGCGTCTGTCTTTGGCCGTGGCCATGGTGCATAGACCTGAAGTGTTAATACTCGATGAACCCACTTCTGGCGTCGATCCAGTTGCCCGAGATAACTTTTGGCAGTTGCTTATTTCTCTGGCGCGAAAAGACGGCGTAACCATTTTTATTTCTACACACTTTATGAACGAGGCAGTACGCTGCGATAGAATTTCCCTAATGCATGCAGGCGAAGTGCTGGTAACCGATACACCGCAAGCCATAAAAGCGTCTAAATCTGCCGATACGTTAGAGCAAGCGTTTATCGATTATTTAGTTGAAGCGCAAACACCTGAGAACCAAACACAAAACACTGAGCAAAGTGCACCAGAAGGTGTTAGCGCAGATAAAGCCACGCCACCGAATAAACGTGCAAAAGGCTTACGGCGATTGTTAAGCTATGCCTCGCGTGAAACCCTTGAGCTTATCCGCGACCCCATTCGCTTAACCATGTCGTTCTTAGGCAGCATGGTGTTAATGGTAGTTATTGGCTATGGCATTACTATGGACGTTGATGACTTAAGCTATGCGGTATTCGATCGCGATCAAACTTCCACTAGTCTTAACTATCGCAGTGCTTTATCAGGCTCGCGCTATTTCAATGAACAGCCAGTCATTACCAGCTATGCCGATATGGACAGGAGAATGAAAAGCGGAGAGCTTTCATTGGCTGTGGAAATTCCCCCCGAATTTAGCCAAAAACTGCATAAAGGCGAACAAGTGGAAATAGGGGCATGGATTGATGGGGCTATGCCTTCAAGAGCCGAAACTATACAGGGCTATGTAACAGGTATTCACCTGAAATGGCTTTTGCAGCAAGCCTCACAAGCTAGCCAAGTGCAGTCGACCAGTAGTATTAATGTTGAGTCACGCTATTTGTATAACCCAGATGTTCGCAGCTTGGTGGCCATTGTACCTGCGGTAATGCCCATGTTGCTGTTGATGATACCTGCGCTTTTAACGTCGTTGGCGGTGGTGCGCGAAAAAGAGCTGGGTTCGATAATCAACTTATATGTTACGCCAGTTACACGCATAGAGTTTTTGTTGGGTAAGCAACTTCCTTATATCGCTACCTCGTTTGTTAGCTTCTTGCTGTTGGTTGCAATGGCGGTGTGGCTATTCAACATCCCACTGAAGGGGGATGTGATAGTGCTATGCCTTATAACGTTGTTATTCGTTACTTTTTCCACTAGCTTTGGTTTGTTGGCATCGGTTTTTACTAATAGTCAAATTGCCGCTATTTTGCTTACTACTATTGGCACTATGGTACCTGCCATACAGTTTGCGGGCATGATAACACCGGTTTCTGCATTAGAAGGGGCGGGGCGCGTAATAGGAGAGCTTCACCCTATTAGTTATTTTTTAACCGCTAGCAGGGGAATATTTAGCAAAGGTTTAGGTTTTGAAACCCTTGATTTTGCTGTGTTTGCCATAGCTATTTCTATACCAATTACACTGTGGCTTGCCACTGTTTTGTTACGCAAGCAGGAGCGCTGAACCGTGGATATTAAAAATGTAGGCCAGCTAGGTGTAAAAGAACTTTGGAGCTTGTGGCGCGACCCAGCCATGCTTATTCTTATTGTTTATGTGTTTACGGTAAACATCTACACGGCGGCCACAGCGGTACCTGAATCTTTGCACAACGCGCCCATTGCCTTTGTCGATCACGACAATTCGCAGATGTCTAAGCGTATAATAGATGCCTTTTACCCCCCTTATTTTTTAACGCCAGATATTATTGAAAGTAATGAGGCCGACACGTATTTAGACACGGGTAAGTACACCTTTGTTGTGACCATTCCCCCTGAATTTGAAAAAGATATTATGGCCGGGCTGCAGCCCGATGTTCAGGTCAACGTTGATGCAACACGTATTAGCCAGGCGTTTACTGGTAATGGTTACATCACAGAAATAATCACCAGTGAAGTGAACACTTATTTACAGGGTTATAAATCCGACATCGATTACCCTGTCGATTTGATCATGCGAGCCCGATTTAATCCAGCGCTAGAAGGTTTTTGGTTTGGTTCTGTGATGGAGCTCATTAATGCGGTAACGATGATCACCATAATTTTGTCTGGGGCTGCGCTTATTAGAGAAAAAGAGCGAGGCACTATTGAGCACCTGCTGGCTATGCCAGTTTCAGACAGTGAAATTATGCTGTCTAAAATATTAGCCTCGGGAGTAGTGGTTTGGGTTACTACTTTGTTTTCTGTTTATTTTATTATTCAGTGGGTACTCTCCGTCCCCATTAATGGCGAAATATGGCTTTTCATGGTGGCTGTTGCTCTACAATTATTTGCCGTTTCGAGTATGGGTATTTTTATGGCTACCATTGCGCGATCTATGCCACAGTTCGGCTTGTTGCTTATCTTAGTTTTACTGCCCCTACAGTTGCTATCTGGTGGGGTAACACCAAGAGAAAGCATGCCTGGGTTCATTCAAAGCACAATGCTACTAATGCCCAATACCCATTTCGTGGAGGCTTCCCAGGGCGTGTTGTATAGAGGAGCGGGCATTAGTGTTGTTTATCCTCAGCTGTTAGCGCTTTTAGCTATTGGCTGTGCGTTTTATCTTATAGCGCTTAAAAGATTTAAAAGCACCGTCGGCAGCATGACTTGAGTTCTGGTATGTATTTCGGGGTTGAATTCGCGGTACCCAATATGTAGATCGTTCAATCATTTGTAATCTCTGGTTGAGTCTTCACCTGATTCTGAAGTAGTTGTTGCAGACAAAGGCTACGACAGTCTAGCTTTTCGAGACTTAGTGAGCAGTCGTAACGCTAACCATGTCATCCCAAGAAAAAGCAACAGTAAAACGGGTAATGATGATATTGATTGGGCGATGTATCGCTATCGTCATTTAGTCGAAAATGCCTTTTTGAAAATTAAGAGGTTTCGAGCCGTAGCGACTCGATATGATAAGTTAGCCAGAAACGACCATAGTTTGGTGGCACTGGCTTTTGCGATTATGTGGCTACCAATGTGAATTGGCTCGAATATGTACAGCAAAGATCAACACGCTCTAATATCCTTTTGACAATAATTACTCCCAACCACTTCGGGAGCCTCGTCGTAATGGGGATGGATTTTAGAAATCAAATGGGCAACACGACTCGATTTTCACTATTCGACACCTTAAGTGTTGTACGTTTTATCATCACAACGGCATTGACATTCAAGAGCTTAGTTAATTCCTCTTCAGTGTTGTACAGATGAGGATACTTGCAACGCTTAAGCCGCAAGAGGACAAACAAAAAGAAATGATAGGTTCTAGGGAAATTAAGGTCACCGCGTAAGCGCCTATTGCTGCCCCTGTTAGATGAAAAAAGCCGGTTAGCGCCGCTAAAAAACCTGCGGATTTATCAGAGTAGCCAAGCATGATAGTTACGCTGCAGGGCATTGCAATGCCAATAAAAAAGAAGGTGATATAGCAATAAGTCAAAATACCTATTAACCCTTTTATTGCGAAGGGGGAAATAAGTAACCAAAAAAGCACAGAAAGCACAGCGATAAACAAGCTTGAATACTTGAATTTAAACAATGGTGAAACAGAGGCTAGTCGAATATTGATTATGCTTCCCATCACAAGAGACAGCGTGGCTAGAAGCGAATATATCGAGAACACAGTTTTGGTGAGTCCGAATTGCTGCATTATCATTGACGGCGAGATGGTAATGAAGCTAAACACAATGCCATAAAGTAGTCCGCTGGCCATCCCCACTGAGACGATTTTCATCATTGTGCTTTTAATAAGCGCTAAAGTATCGCTAAAGACGTTCTCTGAGGTTGTCGGCATATACTGTTTGAGGGTGGTGGAAACTGAAAGCAGTAAAAGTAAGGCGAATACTCCCATTACTAGTACAAAATAAAAGATAGATGAAACTCCGAAAGACTCGCCAATTTGTGTACCTACTAGTGGCGCTATTGCTGGCGCGATAGCGAATGCAATGTTGATAAACGAAAGTGAAGCATTCAGCTGCTTTTCGCTAAATATCTGACGCGACAGTCCGCGCGATACTGAAACGCCAACCCCACCGCCTAAGCCTTGAATGACTCTTCCTACAAGAAAGGTATTTTCTTCGGTGGCAAGTGCCACCATAAGCGTACCTGCGATGAATACCAAGACTCCGTACAGTAGAAACTTTTGTTTGTTTAGGTAGTCGCAGGCGACACCAGACACTAACTGCGAAACTGAGAACGCGATAAGAAACACGGCCACGCTTTTCTCAATTATTCCCACATAGCTGTCGTATATAGCAGCCAAATCAAAAAAGAAGGGGCTATAAATGCTGGTAGAGAGTTGGCCAAGAATAGACAAAATGGTGAAGGTTACCGTCAGCGAATAAAACGTATGGCGTGACATGGTGTGCTTCATCTAAGGGGAACCAAACTATGGGTAAAGAAACAGTGCAGTTAGGCTACAGATTTGGTGTTACAGTTTTAATAAAGACGCTTTTTTTGAATTTGAGAAAACTGATATCGTGATGATATAAGCGAGTGGTGACTAGTAATTCTAGAAAAAATGGTGGCCCCACCCTGACTTGAACAGGGGGCAGCTTTAATAGCATAAAAGAGATAAAACAATAGAGGGAGTTTCTGACTCCCTGAGACTGTAACTAATTTTGTGTAACTGCCTATCTCAATTTACTCTATAGAGAGTTAAGGATAGGCAGATGAACATGAATAAGAAAGAGCTT
>Ga0208466_100125_pt1 | contig 11212 bp, 10 predicted proteins | sample DeeseametaMP2968_FD_184166 | JGI IMG/M metagenome (GOLD analysis project Ga0208466, IMG submission 184166) | Marine microbial communities from the Deep Atlantic Ocean - MP2968 (SPAdes) | ecosystem: Environmental > Aquatic > Marine > Oceanic | place: South of Funchal, North Atlantic Ocean... | reverse complement strand
ATGTTTTGCTGAGCCATGAAATAAAAGCGTCTACCTGGTTCATAATCGCCATGGCTAAAAGTATTGAAATTTAGTGCCAGAACCCGCTGCTCTGTTTCGCCTAAATTAGGCACAACAATACCGATGTGGTTGATATTGGCGAGGGTTTAATAATCGCTTTCTATATCATTGAAAGTTCTAGGTCTGTAAAGGGCTAGGTAGTCTTTATCGTTTCCTAAGGGGTGTATTAGCTGCGGGTGTTTGTCATTAGACCGCTGTAGGCTTTACAATACCGACGATAAAGTGGCAGCCCAAGGTAGCGGTGCCCAGTTGCTCGATGAAAACGTGCAATCCCAGTTCTTAGTTTCACACAAAAAGTAGCGCTTCATGCACCCAAAAAATCTTCACAAGAACGGCTATCCTATGGATACGCTGTGCCAGACATACCCAGCGCTCAAGTCTTTTCTCGTTCGTGCTAAAAGCGGCAATACCAGTATAGATTTCACCAGCTCAAAAGCGGTGAAGGTGCTTAATGCGGCCTTACTTCATCACTACTACCGCCTTGAATATTGGGATATTCCTGATGGCTACTTATGCCCCCCTGTACCTGGAAGAGCAGATTATATCCACGGTATTGCTGACTTATTAAAATCAACGAGCAGCAGTGCGCAGGGTGAGCAGAGTCAACAGGGGAAAGACCAAAACGTTCGTGGGCTTGATATAGGCGTAGGCGCAAATGCTATCTATCCTATTATCGGCGTTACATCCTATGACTGGTCGTTCGTAGGGAGTGATGTTGACGACGTCGCAGTAAAAAGTGCTAAAGCTATTGCTAGTAAAAATAGTGTGTTAGCCCATAAATTCCAAGTGCGTAAACAAGCGAATAGAGCAAGTATTTTCAACGGCGTGATTAAAGAAAACGAACGGTTTACTTTTACGATGTGCAATCCTCCGTTTCATAAGTCTGCCCAAGAGGCACTATCAGGCACGCGAAGGAAGACATCTAATTTAACCCGTAATAAACAGAAACGAAGTGGTGCAAAGTTCACCGATAATCGTGAGCAAGATTTTGGGCGTCGTACATCCAAGCTACAAGGTAAAAATGCCGCTTACCAAGGTAAGGACGCAAACTTAAATTTTGCGGGCCAAGCGAATGAACTGTGGTGCGAAGGCGGTGAACTTGCCTTTATTCAGCGCATGGTTAAAGAGAGTGTCTCTGTAAAAGACAATGTAGAATGGTTCACCTGCTTGGTGTCGAAGAGTGCCCATTTGAAACCAATTAAAACCAGTATTGATTATTACGGTGCTGCGCAGTGTAAAGTGATTGATATGGGGCAGGGAAGTAAATTGAGTCGTTTTGTTGCGTGGACTTTTTAACCGTCGTATCGCTAAGTTAAATTGACCGAGTACAGTTGAAGCAGCGCAGTGCGAGCACGCATAGCATGTGCTAAGAAAAGTGGTTCTTGTTCTGAAGAACCACTTTCCAATTCAACGTTTAGAAGCTGAAGGTTTTTGATACACCAAACACAATGCGCTCATCGGCGGTATCAAAATCAAGATTGGTGTTTTCAGCAGCAATTTCGAAATCGAACCCTTCATAACTCGTTTGGTAAGCCAAACGGTAGTGGTAGAAAGAGGTGTCATCACCATTCCACAGCCACTTGTCACTGTCTAGTGAGTTAGATACGTCAAAGCTTGCACGTAAATGATGGTTGGGGGCGAGTTCAAAGGTATGAGCAACCATTGCGATAGCGTGTTTTGCGCCTGTTCCAAAGTAATCCCACGTGTACCAGAAGTTTAGTTCTGAGCTACCGTAGTCACTGGCATAACCAAACTTGGTATACACCTCTGGGTAATTGCCATCACTTGAATCATCGCCACCGTGATAAGAGTAATAAGCGATGCCGTAGTCCAAACTCACCGTTTCGGTTAGCATTTGGTAACGACCCACGTAAAAATCCCATTCAAGGTTTGTATCGCCACCAAAATCTACATTAGATGCCCACGTGCCTGCATAAGTGCCGTTATCAAATGCTTTATCAACGCCGCCTTGTAGTGCAGGGTCGTTTTGCGTTTGGCTAACGCCGTTGAAGGTATAATCTGAAACCGCAGAGATATTGGCGCTCCAATCAGCGAATGAAGCTGAAGAATATAACGCTGCGACAATAGCCACTGTGAAAATATGCGTGGATGTAAAAAAAGAATTCAATTTTTTCATTGTTAAACACCTGTTTTTATCGTTGTTTTATTTGGCCCGCTTCCTAGTTAATGCGCTTTTACGCCGGTTTCGGGCAACACTTACCCCCATTGGCTCAAAGTGAGCCAATGTTAATGAGGTAAGAAGTGATTGATTTAATTAGTTGAGATTTTCTATCTTGGTAAAGTCGATTTTGTTTTCTTTCGGCGATGTTTTGATGGCCGTCACCGATTTAAATTTCTGACTTAGAATGAAAGCAAAGCAGCTAAAGAAGATAGTGATAACTAACGCACCCACCCACTGAATTTGCAAGAAGTCTAGTTTGAACAGCAACGTAAGTAGCGAAAGCGCCACGATATTGAGAGCAATGTAATTGCCTTTACCGATGCGTTCAACGGTCATGTTTAGATTATCTGTGTACAGTCTAATCAGTGAATCAAGTGAGTTGATCACAAAGACGACACCCACACACACCATGGCTAAATTGGTTATCCCCTCAGTAGGAATACCTGCACTGTGATAGTGGTACAGTACTGAAAACCAAGCCGCAATGGGAATAGATGGAATGACCATCATAGCCAACATGACTTGATAAGTTTTAAGACCGCCCACGAAACGAGACGTAAACTGACCAATCATGATGCTCCAGCTGAACCACCAGAATAGATAGAACTCGTGATACTCATTAATGGGTAATACGAAGTTATCGATGTTCGCAAAGTACCCACCAATAAGACCTAGGTTGGTAAAATAAGCCGTTATCTCACTTTCGCCAAATACAAATGCTGCCGCCCACATGCCAACAATGAGGGCGATGAATACCCATGTGGTTGTTAGGCTTAAAATACGCACGTATTTAATGCTAGTGCTCGAATATACGGCAAAAGCAATGGCTGCAAACACAATCAGGTAGAACGCAGGCACTACAGATTCTCCGTCGCCTATCGACGGTAAATACCACGGAAGGTTAGACAGCAGTAGAAACGCCGTGAAAGCACAGGTTCCGATGATTACAACGTTGTTTACGAACTTAACAACCGGAAGCTCGAAGAACTTTACTTTAGGTTCGATTACGCAGAAATAAAAACAAGTAAGAAAGTAGAATCCCCAAATTAAGAATCCCCAAAACCCAAACTCAATGGCGAGCGGATTGGTGAAGGCATATTCAGGACTTGCGCTTATGTCAGCATAACCAGCAAATTCAGTGAGCGGGAACATAATAAGGCCCACGTCCAAACCTGAGGTAAAGAGAATGGCAATAAAGGTAAAGGTTCTAACTGGCGTTACGCCGACCACTTTCATGTTGCCCCATTTAAACAAAATATAGGCTACAGAAAGTAGAGTGAAAATAATGCCTGCACTAAGCCATACTGTCATTATCACCCTCCCAATATTGATAAAAATGAAACATGTTTTTTCCTTTTTTTCGTTATTAAACAGTCCACCCAACTACACATTAAAGCCTTATAGTAAAGGCGGCATGTAGGCACTGTGGAAGGTGCGCTTGTTTTAACAACAAGCACACTGGTGCGAGATAGTCTAAAAATTTAGCGTTGCTCTGTTTGCCAATGCGGGTGAATATCCACGGGCACGTTTTGTGGTGGCAAAGCGGGTTTACCCAGAATGATGTCTGCCGCCTTTTCCGCCACCATGATGGTTGGCGCATTTAGGTTTCCGTTTGGAATTGTGGGGAAGATAGAAGAATCCACCACTCGCAATCCTTCAATGCCATGAACATTGGTTTGAGAATCTACCACTGCCATCTCATCTTCACCCATTTTGCAAGAGCATGATGGATGGTAAGCGCTCTCAACGGCTTCACGCACAAAAGCGTCTATTTCTTCATCCGTCTGAATGTGCTCGCCAGGCTGAATTTCGCCGTCTCTGAAGTCGTCGAATGCTGACTGTGCGATGATTTCTCGTGTAAGTCTTACGCATGCTCTAAACCCTTCGATATCATCTGGATGCTGCAAATAGTTAAACAAAATTTTAGGTGGAACCGTCGGGTTAGCCGACTGAAGGGTTACGCTACCTCTACTTTTAGGTTTGTTGTGACCTACGTGCACTTGAAAGCCATCGCCATCAAACGCGGACTTTCCGTCGTATCGAATAGCGGCAGGCAAGAAGTGGTACTGAATGTCAGGCCACTCCACATCTGCTTTCGAGCGAATGAAGGCGCAAGATTCAAAGTGATTCGTAGCGCCTAACCCAGAACGGTTTAACAACCAGCGAGCGCCGATCAACCCTTTTGAAATTAAGCCTAGTTTGCGGTTTAACGTTATTGGCTGTTTGCACTTGTACTGGAAATAAAATTCCAAATGATCTTGCAGGTTTTGACCCACACCCGGCAGGTGGTGCTTAACATCGACACCTGCTTTTTCAAGAATATCTTTGTCGCCAATTCCAGAAAGTTGCAGGATGTGTGGCGAGCCAATAGAGCCGGCACTTAAAATCACTTCGTTAGAGGCGGCAGTTTCGGTTTTACCGTTCACCAGATATTCAACGCCTTTTGCGACTTTATCTTCCAGCACGACTTTAGTAACCAGCGCGCCAGTCACTATAGTTAAATTCTTACGCGATTTTACCGGGTCAAGATATTCACGGCTTGCTGAACTGCGTACACCGTCTTTCACGGTCATATGCATAGGGCCGAAGCCTTCTTGCTGCTTGCCATTGTAATCGCTAGTGATGTCGTAGCCCGCCTGTTCGCCGGCTTTAATGAAGGCCGTATAAAGCGGGTTCTTCATTTCGTTACCGTTGTTAACGCCGAGTTCACCATTGCCACCTCGGTACGCGTCGTTACCTTTGTACCAGGTTTCAGCTTTTTGGAAATAGGGGAGGCACGCCTGATAATTCCAGCCCTCTGCGCCGTGAGCTTCCCATTCATCAAAGTCTTTAGCGTGGCCGCGTACGTATACCATTCCGTTAATGGATGACGAGCCGCCCAATACTTTACCGCGTGGGCAGTGCATTTCACGGTTGTTTAAATAGGGCTCTTTTTCAGTGTTGAATTGCCACGCATACTTGTCGGTATTCATAGGAATAGACAGCGCCGTTGGCATCTTGATGAAAATGCTTTTATCTGAGCCACCGGTTTCCAGTAGCAACACCTTGTGCTTTGGGTTTTCTGATAAGCGGTTCGCTAGCACGCAGCCGGCAGAACCAGCTCCAACAATAATGTAATCAAATGTCTGCATATGTACTCCTACTGCGGCTTAAAACGGGCTCTCAATTTGGCTCATACCTACATAAACCGATTTGGTCTGTGTGTAGCTATTAAGCGTTTCAACGCCGTTTTCACGTCCAATGCCAGACTGTTTGTAGCCGCCTACAGGCATTTCAGCCGGAGAGTTACCATATGCATTTATCCAGCAAATACCGGCTTGAAGTTGGTGGATAACGCGGTGCGCGCGCTGGATATCCTTACTAAATACACCGGCAGCTAAACCTAGCTCAGTGTCATTCGCGCGTGCGATCACTTCGTCTTCATCATCGAAAACTAACACGCTCATTACTGGTCCGAAGATCTCTTCTTTAACGATAGTCATATCGTCAGTGCAGTCAGTGAAAATTGTTGGCTCAACAAAATAGCCATTTGGCGCAGATGCCGGAGAGGCGGCGTTCCCGCCGGTTAACAGCGTTGCGCCTTCTTCTTTTCCTTTGGCAATATAGCCAAGTACCAGCTCTTGGTGCTTTTTAGAAATAAGTGCGCCTAGGTTTACGTTAGGGTCAAGCGGATCGCCCATAACAATGTTGTTTTCGGTACGGACTTTAAGCTCATCAATAAAGGCTTGATAAACAGAACGTTGAACGTAAACACGGGTGCAGTTAGTGCAGATTTCACCTTGGGTATAAAAATTACCAAGCATAGCGGCGCTGATAGCTTGGCTAATGTCGGCATCTTCGAATACCACAAGCGGTGACTTACCGCCAAGCTCCATTGTCACGTCTTTTAAGTTCGACGCAGCGGCGCTTTGCATCACTTTTTTACCTGTGCCTACTTCACCAGTAAACGATACTTTCTCTATGTCAGGGCTGTTTGTAAGCCACTGGCCTACTTGTGCAGCGCCTTGAACCACATTAAATACGCCGTCAGGTACGCCAGCTTCGGTGAAAATTTCAGCCAGTTTAAGCGCACCCATCGGGGTTTCTTCTGACGGCTTAAATATAAACGCATTACCTGCGGCAAGGGCGGGGCCTGATTTCCAGCAAGCGATTTGAATAGGGTAGTTCCATGCGCCAATACCGGCACAGATACCTAGCGCTTCTTTGCGCGTGTAGAAGAAATCGCCACCCACAGGTTGCTGGGTACCTAGTTGAGTAGGAGCTAGGCCGGCATAGTACTCAATGACATCAGCGCCAGTTTCAATATCAACACAGTCGGCTTCTTGAATAGGCTTACCGGTATCGAGTACTTCAAGTTTAGCGAGTTCGTCATTACGCTCACGAAGCAATGCAACCGCTTTATTAAGAATGCGGGTTCTTTCAATTGGCATCATTGCTGACCACACTGAAAAACCTTCTTTAGCGCTTTTAATTGCTTCTTGTTGAATAAACTCATCAGCCACTTCTACGTGGTAAATTACCTCACCGGTTGCGGGGTTGGTTACAGCAAAGGTTTCTTTGCTTTTGTTTGCCATCGGCTTGCCGTGAATGAAATTCTGATAAGTCGGTAATGACATGCATAAACTCCTACTTTTAAAAGGACTAAAACTTTCGCCAATTTGCGGGTACTGCGAATTAACTTCTATTACAAATACCTAATACGTAGAAATAGTTTCAAAATGATGAATAGTGTTGAAACTATTTTCTTTATTGAAGTGCTAACTTGCTCGAATAGAACACTTTCGCTTTGTAAAAGTCACCCTGTAAAAAACATCATTACCTACTGCGCCAATGGCGCATTATTGAAGGTTTTAGGACGTAATGTCGCACGTCTTTTTACTGATGTTTTTATTTTAATTGGTCGTTCAATAAAAATAAATTGTATAGTGTTCTAACTATTGTTTCAACTTGTGAGCATTGTTACAGAAGCGGAATGGCTAGGAGTAACCTGCGAAGCTTGCTGGTAAGTGAATGATTTTAAATGGTAAAAGTGTAAACATTAAATATATAAAGAATTAGCTATCCCCATGCTTAATTCCTTTTTGATTGACCAATTAAAGGTGCGAAAATGTTTAACTGAAACTAATTGAGTTGGAGGTAAGGGTTAACCTTGCGGGGCTAAAAGCAATTGCTCTTCGCAATTTGATACTGTTGAAAAGAGAAGTTAAAAGGGCAGCTTAGGCCCTTTCATCATGTGAGGTAAATATTAAGGTAGAGACTAAGCCTAAAACAGACAAGTAAGCGTCGATTTCGCTTTAGGTGCTTAAACTACAATGGTAATAACCTGAGTTGATCGATAGGGTAGCAACATCCCCTTTATTCCAAAACACTACGTTCTTGTTGTTGGTGTATTTTGCCCCCGATGCTGAACGTGATAACTGCACAATGTGATGGGTGTTATTTAATGATAAAGCCAATGTGTCAGGCCCTAGCGTATTTACACGTAAAGTAGCGAGATTGGCATTAGGCGTTTCACATTTGTACGTTTTGGTCGACTCTTGTTCATTTGAGCCAACCACATCTTGTTTTTGCGATGACGCCAGGTCAGACAATTTCGAATCTACATTACTTTTTGTTGCACTTGCCGTTTTGTTTATCGTCGATTGAGAGATCTGTGCAACTATCGCCTTAATCGTTTCATTGCCATTACCGTCATAAAGCACCAACCAAGTGTTTTCCACTATCGAATAACTTTTCGATGCGGCTAGCATATCGATAAAGCGTTGTTCTTGTTTCATTAGTGCGGGCGCACATGCCTTTTTGGTGAGAATGAGCTTATCAGTGGAAAAGGGTTCAGTTGTGGTTTCATCACTAAATACTGTTTCGGCTTCTTCTACATTAAGCGCTCCAGTAAACTGATTGCAACCTGTACTACCGCTGATTCTGCTTGTGTCGCCGTTTGAATTTACGTTAAGCGTAACATGACTGAAATCGATAATTCCTGCCCGACCTATGCTCTCAACCTGCCAGTGACTTGCCGCTAACGTAAGGGGGTTGCCTTCGGTAAGCTTTTCACTGCCTTCGCTTTTATTTGAATAGAGAGAGGGAACCGAACTGCACGCTGTTAAAGAGAGAAGCGCTGAACCGGTCAAAGCACATAGGTACTTCCTGTAAGTCATGAAAACTCCAATTGTTTTAATTAATTTTACTATGATTCGTGATTACCTGCGAAGTTCACCTTAAGTTTCCCGCCCTAAATGGCGCAATAGACGTTGGTTTAGTTTGTCGTCAAGACGACAGTTTGTGAGGGCAATAGCAGAGTAAACTGAAATCTCGATTTAATTTGTGGTTGATGCAGTATGAAAAATTTAGAACAGCACTTAAGTGAGTACGCCAAGTACCACAGAGATCAAAGAAACATATACACCCATTATGTCGGTATTCCACTCATCGTTTTCTCGGTTTTCTGTCTACTAAGTAAGCCTGCGTTTCTAGTTAGCGCGCCAATTTTTGGGGAAATGATCATAAGCCCAGCGCTCTTTGTTTGGGCAATTGGTAATGCGTTCTACATTAAGTTAGATATAAAACTTGGCATAGTGATGACGCTTATTACGGGGGCTATGGTCTATTTCGCTCAACCCATCGCACAGAATGAAGTGGGAACATGGCTTGCTATTTCACTTGGTATTTTTATTGGTGGTTGGGTGCTTCAATTTATTGGTCATCACTATGAGGGTAAAAAGCCTGCGTTTGTCGACGACATAATGGGGCTGGCGATAGGACCACTATTTGTGCTTGTGGAATTAAGTTTTGAGCTAGGCCTTCGAAGTGCACTTAAAGAAGAGATAGAGTGCCGCTCCGGACCCGTAAAGTAACTGCTTTAGACAGCGCGTTGAAATAACCAGTCTCAACGCGTTATTACAAACTAGGGTCTAGGCTTGCATCTTGGCTATTGTCTCTTTACGCAACTGAAGCTTAGATTCAGCAAAAGACTGTCTAGGCAACATCTTCAACTTTTCTGCATAACCCATGGCCGTTGCTAAAACCTGCTCTTGAGGCACCGCAGCGTCGATAAAGCCCGCTTTCACTGCTTCTTTACCTTGGTAAATACGTGAAAAAAGCAATGCTTCAGTTTGAGACGTATTCGCTAGTCTGGCTTTGGCTAGCTCCATACCGAAAGGCGGTAGCACCATACCAATGGCGGTTTCATTAAGCCCATACTTAGTATCTGCGTCTTTACCGATACGCAGGTCGGCAGCCATAAGCATAATTGCGCCCATTGCAATGCTGTGACCTTCTGCAGCAATGACAACAGGTAGTGGAAAGCTATAAAGACGTACGATTAACTCAGCGCCTTTTGACACCAACTCGTGTTGTTTTGCTTTGTCGTCGGCTTTCATTACCGATAAATCAAACCCTCCGCAAAACTTGCCTTCACCACCGTGTAATACAACCGCTTTCGCGTTTTGTTCTGCTTCATCTAAGGCATCATTAAACTGCTGAATAAGATCAAAGCCTACAGCGTTAACTTTTCCGTCGTCAAAGGTGATTACTGCAATATCGTTATTAATAGCTAAATTAAACGCCATGGTATGTCCTGTCACTTTCTGGGTAGGAATTAATGTACGTTACACTCTGTTCAGCGCAACTTTCTAGCAGTGATTGTAGGTAATTGATTTCTTTTATGATAGTGCTTTAGGCTTCATCTTCGGGATATGTGCTATGAATATCGGTGATAATTCGCGGAAGTTCTGCAATAAGCTTCTTTTTATATCGGCGTTGCCTGCGACGCGCTTTCGCGTTATTAGCCCGCCATTGCGCACGTTTATCTTTCACAATTCGCTCTAGGTCTTGGCCATCCTCTATTAAAATTGCGTCGTTAATGGTTGTTCGTTTTGTCATACTAAAACTCCAGTTTTAGCTGCTTATTGCGCCATTGTTTTGAGCGTTGGTTGAGTGCGTGAAGCGAGACACTCTCAGTGGCTATTTGTTTGGCAAGGTTTAATGCTGCGCTGGCTTGCTCGTCGGTCAGGTTTTGATAGGCCGGCGAGGGAATGACCTCATACCACGCACAGCCGACAATATTGTCTAAAATTACTCGCATAAAGCAGTGGTCATGATGTATTGGCCAGGCGTTTTTCTTTGCAGATGCAATAGAAGGGAGCACATTTTTCGCGTAGTGTAGAAATTCTCGTAGGTTCTTCGTGTGCTCCGTTGATTTTGAGAGATAAGCGTGTGGGAATTGGTTCTGAAGGGAAGGTGTGTGCATGCGTGATTTAGCCCTCGTCCAATTCGTTTACGCACTTTTATTTCGACATAGCAAGAGTTTACACGACACCAGTGAAATTCAGAGTTACACTATTTTTAGTTTTACTGTTTTTGTTTATAGATTCTTAGTTTATTGATTCTTAGTTTTATGAGTTTTAGCCTAGCGCTAAATGCTCATTATTAATTACATGGTTGGTTAATGCGCCCTCATTTAAAAATTCTTGTTATAGAAGATGCTGTTGATTTATTGGAACAAATCACCTCGAGTATAGGCAACACCATCACTTACTTTGACCGAAGTGACGTTGAAATAAGCCTGCTTGAAGCGAACTCCGTTGCAAAAGCACTACAATTTGTTCGTGAAGACGGTGACATTCAGGCTGTGGTATTTAGCTGGGATGTGGTGGCGAAGGTTAAAGAGCTAACAGACGTTGTACCTTTAAATGGCGTACTTAATGAAAATACGAGCCCCGCAGCCGAAAGCGTTAGTTCACAAAACGCGAACGAGAAAACCACAGGCGAAAAGTCGTCTGCACGCAACGCTGTTATTGATAATAACGCCAGAGTTATCGACGCCATTAAACGCATTCGCCCTGAACTCCCCGTGTATGTCTTAGGCGATGCAGTAAAAGGGTTGGATATTGTAAACCAAGCCAATGGCATTGAATCATTCTTCTATCGTAACGACATTATTTCAGACCCAGAGTCCATTTTGGGTTATAT
>Ga0208466_100123_pt1 | contig 11319 bp, 11 predicted proteins | sample DeeseametaMP2968_FD_184166 | JGI IMG/M metagenome (GOLD analysis project Ga0208466, IMG submission 184166) | Marine microbial communities from the Deep Atlantic Ocean - MP2968 (SPAdes) | ecosystem: Environmental > Aquatic > Marine > Oceanic | place: South of Funchal, North Atlantic Ocean... | reverse complement strand
GCACAAAGCTAATTGAAGGCGAAGTTGAGTACACCACAGATCCCCTCGCCTTCATTGACGACGATGAAATTCTCCCTTGTTGTTGCGTGGCTAAATGCCCGCTAAAAATAAAAGTACCGCTGTAAAATCTTCATTCATCATTCTCACAGTGTTTCTGCGCGTTAGAGTAATCCACTTCAATAGTTTTACGTAGCAACTGTACGGAGTAGCAGCTGTACTAGGACAAATGCGAGAGCAAAAAGGCGGGCATATTATCAATCTTTCCTCTGTGGCCGGTCATGTGGTGTTTCCTAGAGCAACGGTTTATTGCGCAACTAAATTCGCTGTTAAAGCAATAAGTGAAGGTATTCGCAGAGAGTCAAATGGTGAAATTCGCTCTACCAACATCTCACCTGGTGCAGTGGCGACAGAACTTACTGACCACATTTCTTTACTAATGAAGTCGAGAAGAAATTCTCCGTCAAATTGACCAAGTTCCACGCTTAATTCATCATCAAAATATCGTTGCAGTTTAGCGACTAGCGCGTCTTTTTCCTCACGGGTAAATGCAATATCACTCATTGTCACCCTTCATTTGTCACTTATAAATGTCTCGTTCTTTGTTCTTCCTTACGGTAGTTTACCTGCTTGCGCCAAACCTAACCCTCATAAAGATAAATCACTCCCTCCGGGTATAGAGAAGAAGTATGAACGAACAGGTGAATTACCGCCGGGTTGGGAAAAAAAGCTAGCCGTTGGAAATCGTTTAGATCGTGATATTTACAACCATGCCCGCATCATTGTGCCTTTGGGAGAAGACGGGTTAGTAACAGTTCGCATTGAAAACAAAGTGGTACGCCTTATTCAAGCCACAAGGGAAATTGTAGAGATTTTAGATTAAGCCTGCTCATATCTGAAAGAGAGCTTCTGATATGGAGCTCTTAGCTCACTTTTACTTATGGCTTACTATCAACATTTGAAAATTGACTTGCCCTCACTCGACAGTAGTATCTGGAATCAACCATAGTTTTTTAGTTGGGTAGCCATCATGTTATTCCTGCAACACATCACGCAGGATATACTAGAGCCAGTTATTCTTTGTTGTACATCAAGACTCAACAATCCCCAACTTAATGACTTGTTTAACACTTCTATAATAATGGCGGCGTTTCATTTTCTATGATGAAAGTACAAACGGCCCCAATTGCAATAAAGAAATCAGGAACAAAAAATGGCAGCTAACGCACTGTTTAAGCCTTACTCAAAGGGCAACTTATCGTTAACCAACCGAATTGTTATGGCCCCCATGACTCGTCAATTTTCGCCTAACGGCGTACCTACCAACGATGTAGCTGGTTACTATAAACGCCGCGCTCAAGGTGGCACAGGTTTGATTATCACCGAGGGCACTACAGTAAACGATAAAGTCGCTACAATGGATGCAAATATCCCTCAATTCCATGGCGATGAAGCTGTAGCCGGTTGGAAAAATGTGGTAGATGAAGTTCACAGTGTCGGTGGGAAAATTATGCCTCAACTATGGCACGTGGGTATGGCGAGGGTAGCGGAAAAAGCGCCTTATCCTGAGCTTCCAAGTGCAGGGCCTTCAGGTTTATTCAAACCTGGAAAACAGGGCGCTGAACCTATGACCGTTGAACACATTGAATCCGTGATTACTGCCTTTGCACAAGCAGCAGCAGATGCCAAAACTATCGGTATGGATGGAATTGAGATTCACGGTGCTCATGGTTATCTAATCGACCAGTTCTTCTGGGAAGGTACAAACCAGCGAACCGACAGTTGGGGCGGTAACATGGAAAATCGTGGACGATTTGCGGTTGAAATAATTAAAGCCATACGTGATGCAACCGGTCCCGATTTTCCGATCGTACTGCGCTATTCGCAGTGGAAACAACAAGATTACACCGCTCGTTTAGCGCACACGCCCCAAGAACTAGAACAGTTTCTTCTTCCGCTAAGTGAAGCTGGTGTAGATGTTTTTCATTGTTCTCAGCGCCGCTATTGGGAAAACGAATTTGAAGGCAGTGATTTAAACCTTGCAGGCTGGACGAAAAAATTAACTGGAAAGCCCACCATCACGGTAGGTTCAGTTGGGCTAAATGACGACTTTTTCGGCGCATTCAAAGGGCAAGATTCCAGCACTCGCTCAGTCGATGACTTACTTGAACGTTTAGACGCTGGCGAATTTGATCTGGTTGCTGTAGGAAGAGCGCTACTACAAGATCCGAACTGGGCAAACAAAATAAAAGAAAATCGCACCAACGAACTAGAGCAATACTCTGGTAAAGCGTTAGCAACGCTGTCTTAAGCCTGATTAAATTAAGCACTAGCGCGGCAAAGTTGCGCTAGTGCCTCTCCCAAAAGGACTCAAAGTCTGATTTGCTGAGCGGTTTTGCAATGAAATAACCCTGCGCATAATCACAGCCCATGCTTTTTAGAATATCGTATTGTTCTTGTGTCTCGACACCTTCAGCTACTACCTTTATTCCGAGTTTATTCGCCATCACAATAGTGGCTTCGCACAGCACCTTATCATTGCTAACGTCGGTCATCGACTTCACAAAGCTCCTGTCAATCTTGATAAAGTCTGTAGGAAAGCGCTTTAAATAAGAAATAGAGCTGTACCCTGTACCAAAATCATCCAACGCGATATCAACACCTGCTTGCCTAAACTGGAAAAGCTTCTTGGACACCATCTCGTTGGCTTCCATTAATAAGTTTTCCGTGACTTCAAGAAGTATAGAACGCGCAGAGATCTTCTGGTCTAAAAGCAGGTTTAACCATTGAGTTATATTAGATTCTAAATTGAAGTAGTGGCTAGGTGACGTATTAATACTCACCTGCAGCTCTTGACGGTTTTGGGCTTTCCATTGTTTGATATTGGAACAGACTTCATTAAATACCCAATTACTGATATCAATGATGAGTCCAGATTCTTCAGCAAGTGGAATAAATTCATCAGGTGTAATTCTCCCCTTCGTGGGATGCTGCCATCGAAGTAACGCTTCAGCTTTCATCACTTTCTGGCTACTGAAACATGCAATTGGCTGGTACTCAATAAACAATTCTTTGTTCTTAACTGCATAGCGCAAATCATTCAACAAGGTCATTCTCTTGATTGCTGCAGTTTGCATGTCGTGGGTATAATACTGATAGTTGTTTTTACCGAGATCTTTAGCACCGTACATCGCTTGGTCGGCATTCTTTAACAGGCCTTTGACATCTTTTGCGTCGTCCGGGTATAAGGTGACACCTAAGCTCGCGCTAGTATGCACACGTTCCAGCTCTAAACTATAAGGTTTTACGATCTCGCCAAGTAGCTTTTGTACGACCAGTTCTATAGAACTTAGGCCTTTAATGCCGTTTAGGATAATGACAAATTCGTCACCGCCTAATCGGGAAACGGTGTCATCTGAACGCAAACACTGCTTTATTCTTCTGGCGCACTCAATTAAAAGCTTATCACCTATATCGTGACCAAGCGTGTCATTAATATCTTTGAAATTATCAAGGTCCAAGAATATCACCGCTACCTTATCGCTCTCTCTATCGGCAGCCTTAATGGCTAACTGTAAGTGATCCAACATAAGGTTTCGGTTAGGAAGTCCTGTCAAAGAATCAAAGTTGGCTTGCTTCCATATAAGTTGGTTCGCCAGCTCTCTTTCAATAGCGATGCTAGCGATATGCGCGAACTGTTCGATTAAGCGCATTTCGTCCGCTGTCGGTACTGCTCTTTCTCTATGATAAATTGCAAAAGTACCAATAGCGTCACCATTAGCTCCTTGTATTGGCTGTGACCAACAAGAGCATACACCAGCGCGCAATGCTAAATCTTTCCAATCGGTCCAAAACGGGTGCGTACTGATATCTTCAACAATGGTCGGTAAGTTCGTCGCGGCTGTATTTCCACATGATCCCCTGCCTACACCAAACTCAACGCCATCGATAGCGTCGTTATAAAAGTCGGGTAAAGAAGGCGCAGCACCCTTTTTCAGCTTGCCATCTTCTAATAGCAGGATACTGCAAATTTGATCTGTGTATTCGGCCTCTATAGCATTCACAATGTCGTGGAGCACGGTATGCAATGACTCTGCATTTACCACTTTCTCTAAAATAGCGCTCCTCACACGGGTGATTTTTTGTGTTTGAGCTAGCTTAAATTGATACTCCTCCAATTGAGTTGAGAGATCATTGAATTCTTGTCGCTGTAGTTCCGACTCTACAAGTTTTGCAAGCTGCTCTAATTGCTGTATTTGAATGCAATCGAATATTTTTGGATTATTATCGGACACACATAGCGTTCCCACCGCAAACCCTTCTATCATCAGCCTAACACCCGCGTAAAAGCGAATGTAAGGATGACCAACCACATAAGGATTACTTTTGAAGCGAGGGTCCTCTTGAGTATCTGGAACGACTAAGGTTTTGTCCTGCGCTATAGCATGGGCACAAAAGGCGACATCCCTTTCTGTTTCAGTCATATCGAGATTAATAGCCGACTTAAACCACTGCCTACTGTCGTCGACAAATGTGATGGATGCGAATCTACAATCAAAAATGCTACTCGCTAGTCGAGTAATACGGTCAAAGCGCTCTTCTGGTGGGGTATCGAGCACTCTCAGTTTGTTGAGTGCGGCTAGCCTCTCATGTTCATTTACAATAGTCGGGGGTGTGCGCACAACTCACTCCTAAATCCAACACGGTCGAATTGCGCACATTGTGCAACACGCTTTCAATAGCGTGGTTAAGCCAGTTGGACATTATTTCTGCCGCTCTCTTTGGCTTTATATAATGCGTCATCGGCTTCCGATAGTGCTGACTCAATAGTGTCATGATGTTCTTTTACATAAGATACACCCGCACTAACAGTGATATCAATAAACTTCCCGTTCACATCTAGAGGGTTTTTACTTATTCGATCTCTTAACTTTTCAGCTAACTTGAAGGCGCCTGCGCGGTCGGTATCAGGCAATAAAAGTACGAATTCCTCACCGCCAATGCGCGCTACGCAATCTGCATTACGCGAAGACATTTTTAAAATTTTTGCTACGTGTTTAATCGCTTTATCACCCATGTCGTGGCCGTGAGTGTCGTTGATACGTTTAAAAAAATCGATATCGATCATCACCACTGACAGCGATCGCTTGTAGCGGTGACTAGCCGCTATTGCTTGTTGGGAAACAATCTGAAATGCCCGTCGATTTAGCAAACCAGATAGGTAATCAAAATTAGCGTCTCGCTGGAGCTTAGTGGCAAAACGACTTACCTTTGCCACCATTGGACGAAATATGAAAAACGCTTCAACTAATATGGTGAGAATAATGATGCCCAACACTACGTTTTGTGCATTTCTAAGGTCGTTTACTTTTTCCAAACTCTCTTTTTCATATTGCCCAACAATGTTGTGTAACGGTGTTAGCAGGTCGCTTTCTGCGAGTTGTAAAAACATCAAACTTCCGTTAGAAAACTGGACAGCGCCAACGTTACCATTTTCTGAAAGTGCGGCCCTTATCTCGCCTTCAAATAACTTTATTTTCTTATCTACATCAGAGGGAGGCATAAAATAGAGGTTATACAGTTCTTCAGAAAGTGGGCTGGGTTGACCTTTTGATAATGCTTCAAAATGTGGTGCTAGCAGAAACTGATGGTTTTGCTTCATTTTCTCAATCGCAGCTATAGAGAGTCTTTTTGATTTTTGAGCGCCAGTTTGCAAGTAATCGACCGCAAACATACTGGCTCTTTGCGAAAGCATGCGTTGCTGACCACTTACGTTAACAATTTTGCCAGTATTGTTCTGCTCTGAAATGACTTCATCTAACATGAAGTGAACAACCAGAGACAGTACCGCAATCACTGAAAGCGAAATAACATAAGTTAGCGTTAACAATCTGCCTGGATTTCTTATCGTTATTGGATCTTCTGCGTTCATAACTGCGTTCCCATTATTTGGTGATCTACTACGTTAGCACTGTTGGAAAATTCAAATATTGCTCTTTAGTCTAGAAATATGCGTTAACGCTCCCCCATTAAACTCTATAGAACTATTTCGCCACGGCGGAAAATAACGCTTTTGCTGTTTTAAACGTAGCGTATAAAACGCTATTTTTTTATAACCAAGTAGATGCCACCCAACGTAGCTATTGAAGCAACCAGGATCTGCATTGTGAGTGGCTCACCAAGCGCGATCCACCCCATCAGCGATGCTATGACAGGCACGCTCAGTTGCACTGTCGCGGCGGTGGTTGATTTGATAAGGGGAAGCGCGCTGTACCAAATAGCGTATCCGCAACCCGATGCAAACACCCCTGATGCAAGCGCGTAATAAACACCCTCGCTATCTAAGACAAAATTATCTGCGCCCACGAAGCAAACCACACCAACCAAAGGAACACAGAAAAACGCGGCATAGACAAAATTACCCGATGTAGATAAAAGGGCTGAGCTACTTTTTTTACCCAAAAGCGAATAGACGCCCCAAGCCATACCCGCCAAAACCATAACCGCGCCAGCTAAAAGAGGCGGTGCTGCCGCGCTAGGCAACAGTAAGATAACAAGGCCTAAAAATGCCAACACAAACCCCAACCACTGCCATTTTTTAAATCGCTCGCCATTGAACAACCCTACGGAAATCATAGTGAGTTGCACGGCACCAAATAATAAAAGTGCCCCCGTTCCCGTGGACATTGAAATATAGGCATATGAAAAGCAGATAGCGTAAACGAACAACGAAATGCCACCGAGTACGCTGGCGTTGGTTTTTAGGCCATGAAAAAGGCCTTGAGAAGGCACGCTCTCACTTTTGCGACGTAGGAAATAAGAAGACAAAAGTAACAACGCTATCGCCCCGCTCGCTAAGCGTAAGATAGTAAAACTAGCAGGGTCTATATCGGTGTTAGCAAGAGCCATGCGGCAAAGTAGCGAATTAGCAGCAAATGCAATCATGGCAATAGCGACCAATACAAAGGTTTTCAACAAACCGAATCTCCCTAGTTTTAAACGCAAAAATGCTTAGCAGTACACTAACTTATCCCGTAATGCATCGAAAAGTAAATGCTTAAACGCAAGAGACAATATTTTACAACGACGTAGACAGGTCAAACTGCCTAAAACGAAAAAGAGGACCGAAAGGTCCTCTTTAAATTAGTTATTACTTGATGAGAGTTTTAAAGCGATAAGCCTAAGCGCTCAGCCACTTCAATATAGGTCTCGACTACAGAGCCCAAACCTTGTCTAAAGCGGTCTTTGTCCATCTTTTTACGGGTTTCTTTATCCCACAAGCGACAGCCATCTGGTGTGAACTCATCACCTAGTACGATATTGCCATCTTTGTCGACACCAAACTCTAGTTTATAGTCTACAAGCAACATACCCGCGTCATCAAAGAGTGCTTTCAAAACACTGTTAACCTTGAAGGTCAATGCTTTCATTTCAGCAATTTGCGCTTCGGTTGCCCAACCAAATGATAAAATATGGTAGTCATTTACCATTGGGTCGTGAAGTGCATCATTCTTTAAGAAAAACTCGAAAATAGGTGGGTTAAGCTCTTTGCCCTCTTCCACACCCAGTCTGCGAACTAAAGAGCCAGCAGACAAGTTTCTCACCACACACTCAACAGGGATCATGTCGAGCTTCTTAACCAAAGACTCAGTGTCAGAAACCAGCGCCTCAACTTGCGTTGCAATGCCTGCTTCTTCAAGCTTTGTCATAATAAAGTGATTAAACTTGTTGTTTACTTCACCTTTGCGTTCTAGCTGTTCAATCTTCTCACCATCAAACGCCGAAGTGTCGTTTCTAAAGTGAAGAATAAGTTTATCGCTATCATCAGTGTAATAAACAGTTTTTGCTTTACCGCGGTAAAGCTCGTCGCGTTTTTCCATTCTCAGTCTCAGTTATATATCAAGGTTATCTTCTGACATGACCTCAGCAAATGCACTGTAAAGGTCGGAAACCTGATTTGCTTCAAACGGTACACTTTCATTATTCATGAAGGTAACTGACGTGCGATCTGCACCCGCTCTTGCAACTTTCAAACGATAGTCACCTTTCTTTAGTAACTCTTTATCGCTTGAGAATAAACCATCCCACCAACTACCTTGATCACCATTGTAAGTGACAAATAATAGGCCGTTTGATTTATCTAAATCTTTAACGTCAAAACCAAGCTTACGCAGTACTAACAGCATTCTTGGCCACGCTACATCATACTTAGCTTCTACGATATACGCCGCATCACCATCGGCATTAAAGCCCATCTCGGTATTGATACCCTGACGGATACGAGCAATTCTTCGTGTTTCTGCTAGCTGAATTTGGTACTCATAGTGACCAACAACTTGGTTCAACACCTCAACTTCTTCGCGACGTTCTTCCATTGAAGAGACTTCTGCAACCACATCGTTGCCCAATGTTTGCATATAATCCTTTAATTCAACAGTAAGCGCAGCACTACGGCCGTGAGGTTTAACGTCTAAGCTGAATTCAAAACGTCGACCGATTTCGCTTTCTTCATCTGTAAAGCTATACCAAGGACCTTCGACTTCTTTCGTTATAACCATCCAGTCAGTAACCAGCACTTTCTCTTCTGGACTAAAGCTATCTACACCGATACCTTGTTCATCTAAGAAACTTAAAAGCGAGTTCCAAATTGCTCTACTCAACGGTTGGCTATCGTCAACCTGGTCAAACCAGATAGTCGCTGAGCTTTTACCCTCTTCAACGTGGGAGCCAGTTACCAACGGTAAAACAAGCGCAGGCGAACGAACCATCAAAGATTTGCCCACTAGCTTCGGGTCGGCCTCTTGGCCTAATTTAGGTAACGCAAAATCACGAGAAAAAGCAGGTGCATCTAAGTCAGAAGGTACTTTTAGCGATTCTTGTTCTTTAGTTTTTAAGTATTCGTAGCTGCCAGACGCGGTCTTTCTATCTATTTGGCTTGAACAACCTGCAAGTGCAACCATCGCTACTGAACTTGCTATAGCCAGCGTTCTTTTCATCTGTGTTCCTTATTAACCAGAAATCAATGCGTATTTTTTTAGTAGTTCTTCGATACGTTTTTGGCTTGATAGTTCCGGTAAAACCATAGGTAATCGCATAACTGCGCTTTCCATCATGCCCATTTTATACAATGCCCACTTCGGCATTACTGGATTTGGTTCAATAAATAGTTCGCTGTGAAGTAATTTAATGGTTTCATCGATATCGCGACATTTATCAAAATTATTTTCTAGCGCAGCTTCACACATTTGTGCGATTGCTTTAGGCACTATATTAGCCGTTACGGAGATAACGCCATGACCGCCTTCACACATAAACTCGCAGCTTGAACCGTCATCGCCGCTAAGTAAAACAAAGTCATCGGGAACCAAAGGCTGAGTAGCCTTAAGGCGTGCAATATTGCCAGTCGCGTCTTTAAGACCAACGATATTTTTGTGCGTTGCTAATTTAGCCACCGTTTCAGGCAGCATGTCGGCTACGGTGCGGCCTGGCACATTGTAAAGAATAACAGGTAAGTCACTAGCGTCTGCAATTGCATTAAAGTGCGCGACCATACCCGCCTGTTGAGGCTTATTGTAATAAGGTACTACGCTTAGGAAACCGTCTATACCTGTAGAGCCTAATTGCTCTGTAAGAAAAATAGCCTCTGCCGTAGAGTTTGCGCCACTGCCGGCAATAACCGGAATTGCTCCCGATGCCATAGCAACGGTTTCTTTAACCACATTGATGTGTTCATCAAAAGGTAGCGTTGCTGACTCACCAGTAGTTCCAACCGACACTATACCGTGGGTGCCCTGCTCTACATGAAACTTCACAAGTTTCTCTAAAGACTTGTAATCAATATCGCCGTTTTCGAACATCGGCGTGACGAGTGCTACGTAACTACCAGTAAACATAATCTCTCCGAAAAATGTGAGCGCACATGGTAAATATGTCGGTGCTTAAACACAAGTAATAGCGCAAGTAAAATGACAAGAATTTGACAATATCTTATTCAAAGGCAAGAAAAAGGCGCTGACTTATAAAAAAACTCTGTGCTAACATCCCGACATTATTAACATTGAAGTGAAGTAGATGTCGAAACACCAACTTATCGTCACCATCTTGGGGACAGACAAAAGTGGCATTTTAAGCGAAATTGCAACGACGGTATCAGAAGCTCAGTGCAATATTCTAGATAGCAGGCAAGCCATTTACGGCAAAGAGTTCTCGTTGACCATGATCATAGAAGGAACGCAAAGCGCTATCACAAAAGCTGAATGTATTTTACCTTCGCTATTTCAGCGTCTTGACCTGCTTTCTATGATGAAGCGCACTAGCCATCACGAAAAGCAAAACCTTGCCCATCTTTTTAATGTCGAGTTTAGTGGCGAAGATGCAGCTGGCTTGATTAAAGCGGTGACCGGCTTTTTTGCCGAGCGTCATGCAATGATAAGTGCATTTAGACAACGCACATTTAAAGACAAGACATCGGGTAAAGACAACATGCGCTGCAAATTTGTTGTTTCTCTTCCCTCTAATGAAAATGTAGACGCACTAGAATCTGATCTAATGTCCCTGTTCACTTCGTTAAATGTGACAGGCAAAGTTGTAGACAAACAAAAAAAGGATCCCAATGAAAACGTTACAAGCTGGTGATAAAGCCCCACAATTCTCATTGCAGAACCAAAATGATGAAACCGTATCTTTAGCTGATTTCGCAGGTAAAAAAGTACTGGTTTATTTTTACCCTAAAGCGATGACGCCTGGTTGCACAGTACAAGCCCAGGGCTTACGCGACGTAAACGAAGAACTAACGGCGAAAAATGTGGTTGTGCTAGGAATTAGCCCAGATGCAGTTAAACGCCTGCCTAAATTCATCGAAAAAGAAAACCTTAACTTTACGTTGCTTTCTGATGAAGACCACGCCGTTGCCGATGCTTTTGGTGTATGGGGACCTAAAAAGTTTATGGGTAAAGAGTATGATGGCATTCATCGCCAAACATTCCTCGTGGATGAAAACGGTGTTATTGAGCACGTATTCAACAAGTTCAAAACAAAAGAACACCACACCGTAGTGCTTGATTATCTAAACAGCTAAAGCTGTATAGAATAAAAAAAGCCCCGATAACATTATGTTTTCGGGGCTTTTTTATACTTACGCAATTCGTATCTGTGTTTACCTACAATGCCTATTTGAATCGGTACTCGTTTTGAATCTCGTACTAAACGGCGCTGACTAGTTCACCAAATGGGAATAACTACTTTGCCTCTTCGGGTACAATAACGGGGTTACTAGACCACGCTGTAATTACCGCCTTCACGAGGGTAGCGAGAGGAATAGCG
>Ga0208466_100112_pt1 | contig 12175 bp, 10 predicted proteins | sample DeeseametaMP2968_FD_184166 | JGI IMG/M metagenome (GOLD analysis project Ga0208466, IMG submission 184166) | Marine microbial communities from the Deep Atlantic Ocean - MP2968 (SPAdes) | ecosystem: Environmental > Aquatic > Marine > Oceanic | place: South of Funchal, North Atlantic Ocean... | reverse complement strand
GAAGTCAATGCAACGAAAACGTCAAGCAATACGGGACCACTCCGCTGAAGCGAACTTGTTCGCGCGCCGAGCGACCATTGCTTTTATTATTGTTGTGGCTATGTTGGGCATTGTACTTAACAACCTCTATTCTTTGCAGGTTACCCAGTTTGAAGATTATCAAACCCGGTCTAACGGTAATCGCATCAAAGTTCTGCCAATAGCGCCAAACCGTGGTCTTATCTATGACCGCAACGGCGTGCTTTTAGCCGAAAACCGCCCGGTTTTCAGTTTGGAAGTTATTCCAGAGCAAGTGGATGACATCGACCAAACCCTGGCCGATTTAACAGAACTAATGGGTATAACCAATGACGAACTTGAGCGCTTCCAATCAGCGCTTAAAGGTACCCGACGATTTAAACCCGTTGCGCTTCGCACCCAGTTAAGCGAAGAAGAAGTCGCGCTATTTTCTGCCAGTAAACACAAATTCCCAGGCGTACAAATTGAAGCGCGTTTGGCACGTCATTATCCGTATAAAGAAACCCTAACCCATGCCCTGGGTTATGTTGCGCGTATCAACAAGCGAGACCTACAAAAGCTAGTCGAAGCAGGCCAAGAAGATAATTACGCTGCCACCCATGATATTGGCAAGCTAGGCATTGAGAAATACCATGAAGAGCTACTCCATGGAAAGGTGGGTTACCAGCAGGTAGAGGTGAATAACCAAGGCCGCATTATTCGTGTACTTAGTGTTGAGCCACCAACACCAGGCAAAGACATCGTACTTAACTTAGATTTAGAGCTTCAGTTAGAGGCTCAGCGAATAATAGAAGGCATGCGCGGCGCTGTTGTGGTCACCGATGTTAAAACAGGTGGCGTACTGGCACTTTACTCTAACCCTAGTTACGACCCCAATTTATTCGTGCACGGTATCAGCAGCAAGAATTACTCTGCGCTACTGAATTCGCCAGACCGCCCGCTAATTAACAGGGCGACACAAGGACAATACCCTCCCGCTTCTACCATTAAACCGCACCTTGGTTTTGTTGGACTAGAAGAAGGCATTATCACCAAAGACTACACCATTAACGATACAGGTCGCTATCAATTGCCAAATGTGTCGCACGTGTGGCGCGATTGGCGTCGATGGGGACATGGAAAAGTTAACGTATCAAAAGCAATAGAAGTGTCGTGCGATACTTATTATTACGAGCTAGCGTATAAATTGGGTATCGATAAAATCAGTGAATCTATGTACGAATTCGGATTCGGAGATTTCACGGGTATCGATCTTTACGAAGAGTCAGATGCCAACATGCCTAGCCGAGGCTGGAAACGCGCTCGCTTTAATCAACCTTGGTATATTGGTGACACCATCCCCGTTGGTATAGGACAGAGCTATTGGACCACCACGCCGGTACAGTTAAATACATCGGTTAACACGCTGATCAATGCGGGGGAACGCTATATTCCACAAATCATTCGCGGTTATATGAACACCGATGGTTCTGTCGACCTTATCCCACTTAAGTCGCTGCGGCCTATAGAAATTAAAAACCGTAACAATTTGGATGTGGTGTTAAACGCCATGCGCGATGTTGTGAGTGGCGAAGAAGGCGGCGCGCGTCATGCATTTGCAGATACCCCTTACGACTCTGCGGGTAAGACAGGAACAGCACAGTTATTTACCGTTGGCCAAAATGAAAAATATGACGCTACTAAAATTGATGAGCGTCTTCGAGACAATGCCATGTATGTTGGCTTTGCCCCTTTCAATGATCCAGAGATATCGGTAACCGTGGTCCTTGAAAACGTAGGCGGTGGTAGTAAGAACGCAGCACCCGTCGCCCGTCAAATCATGGATTTCTATTTCAGAGACCGAGTTTTTGAAACTGCCGAAGCTGACTCGGCAAACACTGATAATGAATTAGGGACAAACTAGTGAAGAGAACCACCATAAACCCTAATAAAGTAAGTTTTCTTCAGCGCATTCATATCGATGGCTGGCTGTTAGTCGGGCTACTCGTGCTAAGTTGTGTTGGGCTATTTACTCTGTACTCGGCGTCAGGTCAGGATATGGAGCAAATGGAGCGCCAGTTTATCAGGCTGGGATTTAGCTTTATCGTTATGTTCGGATTAGCCCAAGCCCCTTTGGGCGTGTTTAGGTTTTTCTCAACCTATGCCTATGGTGCAGGCCTGCTCATGCTAATTGCCGTATTATTATTTGGTGATATGGGCAAAGGCGCACAGCGCTGGCTAGACCTGGGCTTTATCCGTTTTCAGCCCTCTGAACTGATGAAGCTTGCCGTGCCTATGATGGTTGCATGGTATATCAGTAAATTCACTATGCCGCCACGCACCACCCACATTATCGTTGGGTTTGGTTTGGTGGTCGTGCCCACCATTCTCATTGCAAAGCAGCCTGATTTAGGGACCTCGTTACTCATCGCCAGTTCAGGTATCTTTGCCATATTCCTGGCAGGTATGAGCTGGCGGCTTATTTCAGTAGTGAGCGGCCTCATTGGCGCGTTTGCGCCTGTGATGTGGTTCTTTTTAATGAAGGATTATCAAAAACAGCGGGTTCTTACTTTTTTGAACCCGGAAAGCGACCCCCTAGGCTCTGGCTACCACATAATCCAATCTAAAATTGCCATTGGTTCCGGTGGTGTAGACGGCAAAGGCTGGCTGCATGGCACGCAATCACAACTCGAGTTTTTACCTGAACGTCACACCGACTTTATCTTTTCAGTATTCAGCGAAGAGTTCGGTCTTACTGGTGTAATGTGTTTAATGGCAATATACATTTTTATAATTATGCGCGGTCTTATAATTTCTAGCCGAGCACAAGACGCCTATGCAAAATTACTTGGCGGTAGTATTACGCTTACCTTTTTTGTTTATGTATTTGTAAACATGGGCATGGTGTCCGGATTACTTCCCGTGGTGGGTGTTCCCCTTCCTCTAGTGAGCTTTGGAGGAACATCTATGGTGACTTTAATGGCAGGTTTTGGCATTCTTATGGCCATTGCCACTCAGAAACGTTTAATGTCTAGATAACTTGTATGTTGCAACGCCTTTTTTCGGTACTTGATTTTGTAAAAGCGGGTTTAGTTAATGCGGGTCTTGTTGCCCAAAATCTGGCAAACGGACAGTTCTTTCGCTATGGCTCAGCTGTTTTTATAGTTTTGGCATTAGTGGGATGCCAAAGTGCACCTACACAATCTGGTCGCTATACTCAAAAGCAAGACTCAGCGCCTAAGCACGTTGCCAAGAAACCAGAAACACTTGATGCTGTACCAAAATACGAAGCCTACCGCATGTTTAACAGCAGGCCTTACAAGGTACTGGGCAAGCACTACACGCCAATGGATAGTGGTAAAGGCTATGAAGAGGTCGGCTATGCCAGTTGGTATGGTCAGAAGTTTCACGGTCACTTAACCTCAAATGGCGAAACTTACAATATGTTTGCCATGAGCGCGGCTCACAAAACATTGCCACTGCCCTCTTACGTGCGTGTTACTAACTTGGAAAATAACAAACAAGCGATCGTCCGCGTTAACGACCGCGGCCCTTTTCACGATGATAGAATTATCGATTTGTCGTATGCAGCCGCAGTAAAACTAGGCTACCACAGCAAAGGCACAGCGCGAGTCAAACTTGAAGTTATCCACTTTGACGAACAAAACAATGTGACGGTGGGAAACAGCCCAACCGTCACTTACGATGAATACTTGGGTATTGCGGTAGTACCTGCACCGGCTTTGGCAGCAACTTCACCCACCCCGCCATTAGCCCCCTCTTCGAACACCGCGGATACCAACACAAGCAGCATTGAGAAAAGTAGCAACGCGGTAAGTGATGCGATTTATATTCAAGTTGCTGCGCTTTCAAACGCCGAGAAAGCAAAATCTATCTCTAACGTGCTATCGGCGTTATATCAAATTCCCGCTCACCTGCCAGTAGCGGATAACATTTATAAATTACAGTTAGGCCCTATCCACGATGAAGCAGTCGTCGCGGAGGTTCTTGAACAATTAAAGCAAAATGGCTATCCCAACGCTTACGCGATTACGCAGACCATGTAGTTAGTTGGGTTGTCGCACGCTCATAAAAACAACGACATTGTGGCAGCATTGTGTCATTCAGCAGGCAATATCACGGTTTCTTCGCCTAATACCTACAATCGCGTAAACTTTTTTGATAAAACCTAGTCTTATAAGCAGCCTTTCGTTAAGATCTCTCGTCACCTCAGCTAATAAGTAGGTGAAACAACAGAATTCGGTTACGAACTGGACAAAAGCTAAAATTGGGTAGCCATGTTTTGCGGTCATCGTTTCGCGGTCATCGCAACAATAGGGTAAGCTTTAACTCACACGGATAAAACGGTCAAAGAAATTAGAACCATGCTCAGAATAATTCAACGCGCTAAACCGTCATTACTTTCATTTGCCTTTTTGGTGATAGGCACTTTACTACACGCAGCAAATGCTGCCGTAGTCACTCCGCCTGCTCCTTCAGTTGCCGCAGAAGGTTTTCTTCTTACCGACTTTGAAACGGGACATGTGATTGCATCTAAAAATGCGGACATGCAGCTTGCTCCTGCGAGCTTAACGAAAATAATGACTATTTATGTTATTGGCAAAGAACTACAGGCCGGTAACATCAGCTTAGACGACGAAGTAACTATTTCGGAAAACGCATGGGCGAAGAAATTCCCTGACTCGTCAAAAATGTTTATTGAAGTAGGTACACAAGTTTCAGTACGTGACTTACTACGCGGCATTGTTGTGCAGTCAGGTAACGACGCCTGTGTTGCTATGGCAGAACACGTAGCAGGTTCAGAATCTGCTTTTGCCAGCATGATGAATGCACACACGGCATCACTTGGCATGAGTGGTTCTCACTGGGTTAATGCTCACGGTCTTCACGACCCTGATCACTACACTACCCCTCGTGACATGGCGATTCTGTCTCGCGCGCTTATCGCAGAAACGCCAGAAATGTACAAGATTTATAGCGAGAAGGAATTCACCTACAACGGCATCAAGCAATACAACCGCAATAGCCTGTTGTGGGACAAAAGCTTAAACGTTGATGGCATTAAAACTGGCCACACGTCTGATGCGGGCTACAGCCTAATCACTTCTGCAGAGCAAGGCGGTATGCGTCTAATCTCTGTAGTTATGGGGACTGATAGCGAACGTGCACGTAAAGTTGAAAACAAAAAGCTACTTAAGTATGGCTTCCGTTTTTACGAGACACTTACGCCATACCAAGCTGGTCATAGTTTCGTTGCTCACCGCATCTATATGGGTGATAGAGAGACAGTAGACCTTGGAATTAATCAATCTACCCCCATTACTATTCCACGCGGTCAGGCGGCTAATTTAGAAGCTAACTTCGAACTTGATGACAAGCTTGAAGCACCACTTGCAAAAGGTCAGGTTGTTGGAAAACTTTATCTACAACTAGACGGTGAAGATGTGGCTAGTTATCCCCTAGTTACCCTTCAAGAAGTAAAAGAAGGCAGCTTCTTTAATCGCATGAAAGACTACATTATGCTTCAGCTAGGATTTGACGACGAGTAAACACCTTTACTGAATACGTTAAAAAGCTAGTTGTGAAGCGGCCAGATTTGTTACAATCTGGCCGTTTTTTTATATGATATTTTAAGTACCAAGGATATCGCATGGATACCCGTTTCGACGAACTACTAGATTTTCCAACAAACCAAACGTTTAAAGTCATGGGCGTTGCTCATGAAGACTTACCCGAACAGGTAGTTAGCTGTCTTCAACAGCACGCGCCTGGCGATTACTCGCCTAACGTAAAACCAAGTAGTAAAGGTACTTACCACTCGGTTTCTATCAGTGTGCGTGTAACCAGTAAAGAGCACATGGAAACCATTTACACTGAACTTGCCAAATTAGAGCTGGTTAGGGTTGTACTTTAAGTGAATGAGCAGTCGATAGCGTCTGACGCAAACGGCGTTATAGTGCGTCAGTTAGGGCGTCAGCCGTATGAGCCTATCTTCGAGGCAATGAAACGCTTCACCGATGAGCGAGACCAAAACACCCAAGATGAAATTTGGCTTGTTGAACACGATGCCGTCTTTACGCAAGGACAAGCAGGCAAAGCTGAACATATACTTATGCCTGGTGATATTCCTGTTGTTCAGGTTGACCGAGGTGGCCAGGTGACCTATCACGGTCCAGGCCAACAAGTAATTTATCTGATGCTAAACATAAAGCGTAGAAAGCTAGGTGTTCGCCATTTAGTCACTGCTATGGAAGAAGCTGTGGTCGGACTACTTGGAAAATACGGCGTAACCGCGTATCCAAAGCCCGATGCGCCTGGCGTATACGTCGATGAGAAGAAAGTTTGTTCATTAGGTTTAAGAATACGTAATGGCTGCTCGTTTCATGGCTTAGCTTTAAATGTTAATATGGACTTATCACCGTTTCAGCGTATTAATCCTTGCGGTTATGCCGGTATGGAAATGATCGATACCGCGCGCCTCAATGGTCCAACTGCGCTTGAGACCGCTGGTAATGAATTAACGCATTTGTTGCTAGAAGCGCTTTCCATTGCACAGCCAACATACAAAGAAGGTTTTGATGAGTAATGCACGACCTCAAGCGGGGGTAAAACTCCGTGATGATGAAAAAGTAAAACACATTCCCGTCACTATTATTCCTACTGAAAAGGAAGAAATGCTGCGCAAGCCGGAGTGGATTAAAATCAAGCTTCCTCGTACTACCGAGAAAATTGATCACATCAAACAGACACTTCGCAAAAACAATCTTCACTCTGTGTGTGAAGAAGCGAGTTGTCCTAACCTTGCCGAGTGTTTCAACCACGGTACAGCCACCTTTATGATTCTTGGTGATATTTGTACCCGTCGTTGTCCTTTCTGTGACGTAGCCCACGGTAAACCACTGCCTCCGAGTGCAGAAGAGCCTGAGAAGCTGGCTAAAACCATTGCAGAAATGAATTTGCGCTATGTGGTTATTACTTCTGTTGACCGCGATGACCTTCGCGACGGTGGCGCTCAGCATTTCGTAGATTGTATTAACGCCATTCGCGAACACAGTCCAACAACGACAATCGAAGTATTAGTACCCGATTTTCGTGGACGTATGGATCGTGCACTTGAGATTTTCAAAAACGGCGTGCCTGATGTGTTCAACCACAACTTAGAGACGATCCCGCGTTTATACCGTGAATGTCGCCCTGGCGCGAATTACCAATGGTCGTTGGATTTGCTTAAGAAGTTTAAAGCGCAACACCCTGACGTGATGACCAAATCTGGTCTGATGATGGGTATGGGCGAAGAGAACGAAGAAATTCAAGGCGTACTTGATGATCTGCGCGCTCACAATGTGGACATGCTTACGCTGGGTCAATACCTTCAGCCAAGCCGTCACCACTACCCGGTTAAGCGCTACGTACACCCTAAGGAATTCGACGCCCTTGGTGACTACGCAAAAGAAATTGGCTTTACCCATGCGGCATGTGGTCCTATGGTTCGCTCTAGCTACCATGCGGACCAACAAGCAGCGGGTAAAGAAGTTAAGTAGTACCTAACTTCAGCATAGGGCTCAGCCTAGCGTTGCTAAAAAGTTGATACAGAATAAAAGCGGTGATCTTCACCGCTTTTTTGTGCCTTCGTATTTCAGGGTGACAAACCCGTGGGTATTGTTAGAATGCCCGTCAAATTACGCTATCCCCTTTTGAAAAGTATTCCCAAATTAAGGGTAAGGTCATTTCATGCGCAAACATATATATATTGCCTATACAGGTGGAACTATTGGTATGAAGCCGTCTAAGCAAGGCTACGTACCCGCTGCAGGCTTCTTGTCAGACACACTGAAAAAGATGCCGGAGTTTCACCGTTCTGAAATGCCCCTTTTTACACTACATGAATACGATAACCTTATCGATTCATCAGACATGGATCCGTCTGACTGGCAGCGTATTGCCGATGATATCGCCGACAACTACGACAAGTATGATGGCTTCATTATTTTGCACGGTACAGACACCATGGCATATACCGCCTCGGCGTTAAGTTTCATGCTTGAGGATTTGTCAAAACCTGTCATTGTTACCGGTTCTCAAATTCCATTGGCAGAGCTTCGTTCAGATGGCCAAGTCAACCTTCTAAACGCATTATACGTTGCCGCGAACTTCCCCATTGCCGAAGTCGGACTGTTCTTCAACAACAGACTACTTCGTGGCAACCGCAGCCGTAAAGTAGATGCAGATGGGTTCAGTGCCTTTGACTCCCCTAACTTTCCTCCACTATTAGAAGCTGGCATTAACATTCGTCTGAAAGCCGGTGAATTAGCGAAGACGCCAAATAACACCTTAACGGTATCGAACGTCAAAGCCCAACCGATCGGCATGGTTAGTTTGTATCCCGGTATTGCACCCGAGGTGATTAAAAACACGCTGCAGCAGCCGGTGAATGCATTGATTTTACTGAGCTATGGTGTGGGCAATGCACCTCAGAACCCTGAGCTTATTGCACAGTTAAAATACGCAAAAGCCAGAGAAATTCCTGTTTTGAATTGTACCCAGTGTATGCGCGGTCGCGTAAACATGGGTGGCTATGCCACTGGCCATGGCCTACAAGAAGTAGGAGTTTTATCGGGTAGCGATATGACGCCCGAGGCTGCCCTCGCGAAACTGCACTACTTATTAAGTAAAGGGCTTCCTTTTGAGGAAATAAGCCATCTATTAACGCAAAACTTGCGCGGCGAATTAAGCGACTAACAGCGTTACAAATAAAGTTTTTAAGAAAAAGGTTTCAACAAGTGACAACAACATATTCGGGTATGCTTAAAAAAATGCGTACCTCCGCCGATGAAAACAATACCGTGCACTACTCGCTTCCAATTGGTGATGAGTTGGTAGATATCAATTCTCTTATCGGCAAGGAAGTAACGGTAACCTACTCTGGTGACATCAACTGTGTTCACTGCAACCGCAAAACCAAAAAAAGCTTCAACCAAGGATACTGCTACCCGTGTTTGATATCGCTGGCACAATGCGATAGCTGCATTATTAAGCCAGAAAAGTGCCATTACCACGAAGGGACGTGCAGAGAACCTCAGTGGGGTGAAGAACATTGCTTTAGCGAGCATTTTGTTTATTTGGCTAACACAGGTACGGTAAAAGTGGGCATCACTCGTCAAGTCACCGAAGGTGTGTCTACGCGGTGGATGGATCAAGGAGCTACGCAAGCTACCGTAATGCTGCGAGTTCCTGACAGGCTTACCAGTGGTTTGGTTGAAACGTTATGCAAAGATCACATTGCAGATAAAACCAATTGGCGAACAATGTTAAAGGGCAAACCTGACGAGGTTGATTTAGAACAGGTCAAAACCGAATTAATGGGTAAAATTGAAAGTGAGCTAGAAGCGCTGAAGCAAGGAAAAGGGCTTCAAGCAGTATCAGAAGTGACTACGCCTATCCATGATATTCATTACCCTGTTGAAGATTATCCGGTAAAGATAAAATCTTTAAACTTAGATAAGACACCGTCATTTACTGGTGTATTGCAAGGTATCAAAGGGCAATACTGGATGCTAGATGGCGATCGCGTTATTAATATCAGGAAGTTCGCTGGTTATAATGTAGACCTATCTTTCTAGGGAAAAATGTTAGGGTCTTATTTTAGTTTGCCTATAAAAACAAGACCCTTATTACCCGCCGCTAGCTATCTAATGCGGCAGTTTATTCGAATAGGTATCAACTACTGCCAGAATTCAAAGTAGTCGTTACTATTTCTTTGCGGTTTAGGTGCAGGCTCAAACGCTGGTGTTCCTAAATATAAGAAACCTACCAGCTCGTCTTCTTCACTTAAACCTAATCCGTTTCTTACCGTCTCACAGTGTGCGTAGCCACCGGTGCGCCACATGCCGTTAAACCCTTGTGCTACTGCTGCCATTTGCATCGCCATCACGCCACAGCTTGCCGACGCTATCTGCTCAACACGCGGTACCTTTTCATGTTCCACATGCTTTGCGATGGCTACGATAACCATAGGTGCGCGGTGAGGAAGCTGCACGGCACGTTCAATTTCTTTCTGCGACTTTTCATTTTCAATAGCGGATTGCTCATAGAGTGCACCTAGCTTATCCAGCCCTTTTCCTGTGCACACGATAAAACGCCAAGGAGTAAGACAAGCATGGTCTGGGGCACGTAGTGCAGCCTGCATAATATTCTCTAAGGCATCTCCACTAGGTGCTGGCGCTTCCAATCGAGGCTGAGAACTTCTGTTGAGTAACAATGTTAATGCGTCCATTTACGTCCCTACTTTATTTTTTCGCGTTGCTATTATCACGCTTCGATTTTCACAATCGAGACAAGCGTGCCAACAACAATAATTTACCTAACCTGAATGCTAGATCCTACGGTTCATAAACGAAAAAGACCAGAAAATTCCGGCCTTTTGTACAGGAAATGGAGCGTCCCTAATTTCTTTTAGAACGCATGGCTTTATTCACATAGAAATCGACACTAAAGAAGCGTCCACCACCATAGATAAACAAAACTAAAAGCATAATAAAATAGGTCGCAGCGAATTCGATGCCGTTGTTAAGTACCACAAAGTTACCGCTGGATGTAAGCCAGTCATAATGGCCATGCTCTTGTAACAATGATTTAGCTGCCGCAAGCTTTTCTGGCGCAGCCATAATGTTTTCATTCAGTAAGATTGTACCGTCGGCTAACCATGAAGACGCATCAGCAATAGCGAGCCATCCATTCTTAGCGTGAACACTCACCATAGCGACTATCATGGTTACCATTAATGGAATACTCACCAAGCGCGTCAATGCACCCAATAACAATAGAACACCGCCCACGAGTTCTGCGGCTGTAGCTAAGAACGCCATTACCAAAGGCATTGGTAAACCAAGCCCATAATCATCGTTACCAAACCAATCTACAATACTGTCGAAACTGGATGCTTTATTCCAGCCAGCCTGTATCATCACTGGTGCTAAATACAAGCGTAATAAAAGTAAAGGAATGCCATCTGCCACTTGCAGTCGGGCTACGATTTGTTGGTAAATGTGTGTCATTGTTTTGCCTACTTTGTGTGATTAAGAAATAAGAACGGCACTTTATGAAAAAAATTTCATCGCGCGAAAATAAGCCCTCACCGTTTTTGCGACTAATGAAAAAGGGCCATGGAAAAACCGGCTATAAAGCAAAGAATGGAAAATTTCTTATGACGATGAGCGAGGATAGTCACAAACGTATTGCCTCCCTCATTCGAAAGTGGCTGGAACAAGACGAAAAAAAGAACGCAGAATAAAAGTCATCGTAAGTCGCCGAAAACAAAGACACTCACAAAAAATTACAATTAAGTTCGCGATCTTACTCGATTTAGGTAACATAATAGAATGCAGTACGTGAGTAAGGTATGCCTGATCTATCTTGCTCTGGTTAGTTAATTCAAAAAAAGGTAGTGATTAAAATGGCAGCCAAAGGAAATTGGACTAAATCCTTGTTTATTGGCTTGTGGACGGTGCTTAACTTCACCCGCAAACTTTTCTTTAATTTGATATTCATTGTTATTTTTGTTGGATTGATAATCGCAATAACTGGTCAGGACGATGAACAGTTTACCGTAAACAAAGACAGTGCTTTGTTTCTTACGCTTAACGGCAAGCTAGTTATAGAAAAAGAAAGCATTGATCCTTTCGAACAGTTCTTACAAGAATCGCTAGGCAGTGAACCTGAAAACCCAGAAGTACTGGTACGCGATGTAGTGAAAGTGCTTGAAAATGCGCAAAAGGATCGCCGTATTAAAGCTTTGGTTCTTGACCTTCAAGGTCTTACCGGCGGTGGTTTAGACAAGTTGCGCACCGTAGCTAATGCTATTGACGCATTTAAAGAATCTGAAAAGCCCGTTTATGCCATTGGCGATTACTTTTCCCAAGACCAATATTACTTGGCAGCACACGCTGATAGCATCTATCTGAACCCAATGGGCGGGTTAATGTTTGAAGGCTACGGCCGTTATGGCATGTACTTCAAAGACATGCTAGAAAAGTTAAAAGTAACCACGCATATCTTCCGGGTTGGTACTTATAAATCTGCTGTTGAGCCTATCATGCGAAATGATATGTCTGAAGAAGCAAAAGAAGCGGAGAAACAGTGGTTAGATGGTTACTGGGCG
>Ga0208466_100111_pt1 | contig 12185 bp, 9 predicted proteins | sample DeeseametaMP2968_FD_184166 | JGI IMG/M metagenome (GOLD analysis project Ga0208466, IMG submission 184166) | Marine microbial communities from the Deep Atlantic Ocean - MP2968 (SPAdes) | ecosystem: Environmental > Aquatic > Marine > Oceanic | place: South of Funchal, North Atlantic Ocean... | reverse complement strand
TTCATTACGCTTGATTGTTCGCACTCGTCAAAACTAAGCCATACCCTATAATTTTCAATATGTTACAAAATTTCCTTGAAAGGAATGATTCTTGAAACATCAGGAACTCTTTATATGAAGGTGCACGAGGTCTATGGAGTTTCCAAAAATAGATGAGGTTTATAAATTACTCAGCGAAAAGCTAGAGTCTTGGGTAGAAGGCGGCATTACGCTTCTTCCTAATATTGTTGTCGCATTTTTTATTGCAATAGCCTTTGGCATTTTCGCCAAAGTGATCGGCAACGTTGCTGGCAAGATTATGCGCAAAACTTTTGAGTCTCGACAAATTGCAAGCCTCCTCACTTCAATCATCAAATCTATCGTTTTAATAGCGGGAATTTTCATTGCGCTAGACTTTGTTGGCCTAAAAGGTACTGTTACCTCTTTACTTGCAGGCGCAGGTATTGTCGGGTTGGCCATTGGTTTTGCGTTTCAGGACATGACGGAAAATTTTATTGCCGGTGTGGCCATGGGAATTCGAAAACCCTTTGAAATTGGCGACGTCATTGAGGCAGAAGGTGTATTTGGTAACGTAAAGGAAATAAACCTTAGAAACACCTTAGTTGAAACCTTTTATGGTCAACTTGAAGTTATACCCAACAAGATTCTTTTCCGAAATATATTGACCAATTATTCATATCTTGGTTATCGAAGAATAGAGGTCCCTGTAGGCATTTCTTATGCTGATGATATAGAAGAAGCCGCTAAAGTTATTACGGATGCTATGAATGAAAAAGATTATGTCATCAAAAAAGAAGAGACCGCGGTATACGCAGAGTCTTTTGGCGATTCAAGTATCAACCTATTACTGTGGTTTTGGATTCGATATCCAGGAGAGCCTGGATTTATGGTCGTACGCCACGACGCGATCAGTACAGTAAAAACGGTATTAGAAGAAAACGATATTCTTATTCCTTTCCCTATCAGAACATTGGATTTCAATGCTAAAGGGGGAGATAAGCTTAATAGCATGCTTAAAAAGCAGGATGAGAGAAGTTCAAGTAAAGGTAATACAAATTCATCAACTGAGCAGTCTGATGTGAAAGCGGGTGATAACCCTGAGCAACCCGCAGAAGAATGAAACTAACGGAGATGCAAATGGAAATGTTAAATTCAAAAACACTTAAACACGCTTTTTTAGTTCTTATACTCGCAGCAAGCTTTGGGAGTTTAGGCGGTTGTGCAACGGTTGAAGGGGCCGGTAAAGATATTCAAAGTGCTGGAGAAGCCATTGAAGAAGGTGCCGAAGAAGCGTCTAACTAACTCGTTTCTGTCGACATAGGTCTTGCCGATAAAGTAGGACTGTGTAGGTAAAAGCCTGACGATCGCTAAACTAGGCCCTGTTGACCTTTGCTATATATCAAAGGTCAACAAACGCCAGCATCTCAGGCTTTTTTATTTTGTGGCACCATGTTTCTGCAATACACGGTGCGACGTATCAACTAGACAACGATATAGTACACGCACCGTAATACGCATTTGGCAATATGCCGTACTAGTCTGTACGGCCACTTTTACTGCGTAAAACAGCAATCTATCAAGGCTTGAGCACCGCGAGCATGAGAAAGCCACCTATTAGCGCAGGGTTCCCATTCGATTTAAGTAAGCAACTTGCCTCTACTTTATAAAGCTTCCCTTGCGCCTTTTCAGTGATTTCGACAAGTTTGAATCGGTATTTAACGGCATCATTACTTTTTACTGGTTCAAGAAAACGTAACTTATCAATGCCATAATTAATCATCGACGCAATACGTTCGCTTGGCGCGATCACTTCAGCGAATGCTTTAGGCATGAGACTGGCAGTCAAGAAGCCGTGAGCAATTGTTGTTTTAAAGGGACTTTCTTTTTCACAGCGCGCAGCATCTAAATGTATCCACTGGTGATCGCCGGTAGCGTCTGCAAATTGATTGATCATGTCCTGCGTAACCGTCAGCCATTCAGGTTGTTCAAGGATATCTCCCACTGCTAAGTCTAAAAGTGTTTTCATTTTTCAGTCCAATCTCCATTTATTGACGATAAAACTACTATTATTACCTTGAATGTTTCAATTAACTTTTAATAATAGGTATTTATAAATATTCTTGTTACACTAACGTAAATTATTCGTAGATGCTATGTAGCATTGGATCACAGCTTTCGATTAAACGCACCGTGATACAAACTAGCGCCTCTTCATCTATTGGCTTTTTTCAGGGCACTCGCTCTTAAAGGATTAGTTATGAATCTCAATAGAATCGATTTGAACCTTTTTGCAGTATTCGACGCCATTTACACGGCAGGAAGCTTAACCAAGGCAGCAGATGTCTTATGCATTACTCAACCAGCGGTAAGTAACTCTTTAGCAAGGCTAAGAGAAATGCTTAATGACCCGCTGTTCGTTCGTACTGGCCACAGTATGACGCCCACCCCCGTGGCGCAAAATATTATTGTTCCAGCTCGACAAGCCTTAGCCTTACTACGCAGAAGCGTGCAAGAAAGTCATACATTCGACCCTCTCACAGCCGAGAAGTCCTTTAACTTTGCCAGCCGTGATTTGCTTGAAGTAAGCATTATGCCTAGACTCATTTCACGTTTGCAGAATTTGGCGCCAAATATTGGGTTGACCAATTACGAGATTCCTAGAAGCCAAGTTGTTTCGGCGATGGCATCGGGCACGTTGGACTTTTACTCAGATGCATCGACATTTACAGACCCTCATTTGTGTAAAGAAAAAATCGCCCAAGACAGACTTGTTGTGTTAGCACGTAAAAATCATCCTGCGCTCAAAAACGGGCTTAACTTAGATACCTTTCTACGATTAGGTCATATTAATGTGTCACAGCGTAAATCTGGTGTGGGTCCAATAGATATTGCGTTAGATAAAATGGGCAAAAGACGCAAGGAAGTTATGCGAGGTCAACATTTTTTAACCGTACCAAGTACGATAGTGAAGACAGACCTAATCGCGTGCCTGCCGTTTCACCTTGCTAAACATTACGATCTTGCGTTGTACGAAGTTCCTTTTGATTTACCCCCTGTAGAGTATTTCCTTTATTGGCATGTAAGCGCAGACCATGATCACGCTCATATGTGGATGCGTGAACAAATAATGGAAGTAGCGAGCAACTATAAACCTCACTAACGCCACTTCTCCAAACAGCGCTCACAATGGGCGCTTTTTTGTCTCCACATACTTATAAAACCACATACTTAAGTATCGCTTAGAACGTTTTCAAGATTTCATTTTTGTCGTTTAATCCTCTCGAACAAACAATCTACAGAAGTGCTTGAGGAATTAACCATGTTGAAAACATGTTGAAAATTGTTAAAACTTCTTTTGTTATCGCAGCGACATTAGGTGTCTGGCGTAGCACAGGCTGATGTTAACGAAGCACTAGCGAATATTTGCACTATCGTTCAAGCGGACGATAGGGGCGAACTACGTAAGAAAATGCGTTCAGTCGAATCAGACTACCGCATGAAACTTAAAGACTACTACTCAGCAATTAGCTGTAGCGGTAACAGCCTAATACGTACAGCACTGCTAAAAAATGCTTTAGAAGCTGGCGAGTAACTTGTTAAGAAAATGCCAAGAAGTGATTTAGAATCATCTAAAGCTGATGGAAAAACACTTCAAGCTTGGGTTGCGGAAAACGGTCTGCAAGAAAACCCGATTGCTGCGGTTATCAACGACCGCCTATAAAACAGTTTCACACCCTGTGAACCACTTCAACATGGTTGCAGAGAAATCTGCACTTTAGAAAGCGACCTTCGGGTCGCTTTTTTCTTTTGTTTCAGTCGATAAAAATCAATGCATAAAAAGGAGAGTATCCTCTACTCCCTGAGCCTTTAACGTTGCGATATCGTCATTTGTGGATGCAGACGTTATTCTGTCTACATACATGACTTCATGTGCACAATGAAAACCACCAACACCAATGTGAACAATACCCGTTTGAACGTTCTCCACATCATAAGCTGGATCTTTAATGAAGAAGGTGCGCTGATTAGTTGCGATATTAACGAGAGAGTAACGAGCTTTAAGTTGAAAGCAACGCCAGAAAAGCCTGTAGTGGGTGTTGCAGCGGGCGACAACAAACTGCACGCTATAAGAGGCGCTCTGCGATCGAAATTGCTCAATGGGCTCATCACGACAGAACGTACTGCCTCAGCACTGCTTACTTCTTAATTTCGTTCTTTTCTTATTAATACAATGCCTATTGCGTACATTTTTAATACGCATTAACTTCAACAAAAAGCAAAAAAACAGCATTAACGTTGTTTTTTTGCACTTTATTTGACTATTTATTGATCTGCAATTGCAATTCAACTTAGTTTGCCTGCGCCCTTTAATACTAAAGGCTACAGCGCATTTCATACCTCTTACATCTTTAGTCTAACGTATTATTCGATATACCTTGTTATTTGAATGAATGTTTTTCATTCGACCTGATTGTTTTTTAATTAATCCCGAACAGACAAACCGATTAATTAAACAAATATAACGAAGGAAATTTAACCATGTTGAAAATCGTTAAAACTTCTCTAGTCATCGCAGCATCAACATTAGCTTTTTCAAACGCAGCACAAGCAAATGACGTAAACGAGGCACTAGCAAACATCTGTACTATTGTTCAGGCTGACGACAAAGGCGAATTGCGTAAGAAGATGCGTCGCGTACAGTCTGACTTCAAATTAAAGTTACGTGATTATTACTCAGGTGTTTCATGCGGTGGTCAAAGCCTTATCCGCACGGCCTTAACGAACAACGCAGTTGAGGTAGGTACACTGCTTGTTAAGAAAATGCCAAGCAAAGACCTTTCTGAGCCCGAATCAGACGGCAAAACACTTCAAGCGTGGATAGCAGAGCAAGGCTTACAGAGCTCGCCAATTTCTGCTGAGCTTAACGATAGAATCTAAGCACTAATTCACATAGCCATGTGAGTCGATTCAACATGGTTGCAGCGTCAGCTGCAATGAAAGGTCCCGCTACGGGGCCTTTTTACTTTCTGTCTCTTTAAATTTTCACGTTCTTCAACCCAGTGACTTAGGTAATCAAGCTACGGTATGCGTGAGCTCGTAACGCAAGCTCCCCCTTTAGGTATGGTTTGACATACCATGTTATTTTACAACATGTTTTTCAAATAGTTAGATTCGGGTTTAATGCATCTCAACGAACGAACACAATCTTAATAACAACAACCGAAGGAATTTAACCATGTTGAAAATCGTTAAAACTTCTCTAGTAATTGCAGCATCAACTTTAGCTTTTTCTAACGCAGCTCAGGCTAATGACATCAACGAAGCACTTGCAAACATTTGCACAATTGTTCAAGCAGATGACAAGGGCGAACTACGTAAGAAAATGCGTAGCGTTCAATCAGACTACAAACTAAAGCTTCGCGATTACTACTCTGGCATTTCTTGTAACGGCCAAAGCCTAATTCGCACTGCTCTTACTAGCAATGCGGTTGAAGTAGGTACTCTACTGGTTAAGAAAATGCCAAGCAAAGACTTAGCAGAGCCTGAGTCAGACGGTAAGACACTTCAAGCGTGGATTGCTGAACAAGGTCTTCAAAGCTCACCTATTTCAACAGAGCTTAACGGCAGAATCTAATATAACTAATTAATCACACCATGTGATGTAACGATTCAACATGGTAGCGGCAGGACGCCGCACTGGAGGCCCCTTTTAGGGGCCTCACCCCTTTCTAGAACCCTATAAAATTTATCACTTCTTTTTGTACCCATTCAGGTTTTTCCCTGTGTAACCAGTGCGACGCGTTCGGGATAAATAATGAAGGCTGGCTCCCTCAACATTCACGTACTTTGAAACAACCACTGTGCTCACTTCCTCTATGTTGTTTTTAAGAAACAAAAAGGCCGAGCAAAATAACGTATCCAAATGATTATTTGGTTAAATCATTTTCTCGGCTACATTATTTTCTCGGCCTTTCGTACGTCTTTTAGTAGCGCACGTGTATTACTTTTATGTCGTTACTCGATAGCGAACATACTCTCTGGCATAGACATCAAGTTGTCTGCGCCTGATTGCATTGCCGAAACCAGTGAGCGAGTACGGGTTAACAAACGGTCAAAGTAGAAGCCCGTTGTTAAGATTTTACTCTTATAAAACTCGGTTTCGGTGCTACCTGCATCAAGCTGTTCTTGTGCTTTCACTGCCATTTTTAGCCAGAAGTAAGCAACGGTAACGTAACCTGAATACATTAAGTAATCGACAGACGCTGCACCAATTTCATCTGGGTTCGATGCTGCTGCCTTACCGATGTCCATAGTAATCTGCTGCCACTCGTCAAGGTGAGAGTTTAGCGCGTTAGTCCAAGCACTAAACTGAGCGTTGTCGCGCAATGAATTACAGTAGTCGCGCACTTCTTGAACAAACACATTAAGCAATTCGCCATTAGAGCCCATTACTTTACGACCTAATAGGTCAACGGCTTGAATACCGGTAGTACCTTCATACATGGTGCAGATACGAGTATCGCGAGCTAGCTGCTCCATACCCCATTCTTTGATAAAGCCGTGGCCGCCATAAACCTGCATACCGTAACTCGTGGCTTCTTGCGCGGTTTCAGTTAAAAAGGCTTTTACGATAGGCGTTAAGAATGCAAGTTTTGCATCCGCAAGTTGCTTCTCAGCCTCGTCGCTACCATACAAAGTAACGTCAACTAACTGCATACAGTAAGCGGCAAGCGCTCGGTTGCCTTCCGCGAACGCTTTCTGCGTTAACAGCATACGACGTACATCAGGGTGCACAATAATAGGATCAGCTGGGCCATCAGGATTTTTACGCCCTGTTAATGAACGGAACTGAATGCGGTCTTTTGCATAGCGAAGCGCACCTTGGAATGCTGCTTCAGATGATGCCAAGCCTTCAAGACCAGTGCCAATACGTGCGGTATTCATGAACGTAAACATGCAGTTTAGGCCGCGGTTTGGTGGCCCAATCAAATAACCTTTTGCGCCATCGAAGTTGATCACGCAGGTTGCGCTGGCTTTGATACCCATTTTATGTTCAATGCTTCCGCAGCCTACTGCGTTTCTATCTTGCTTTTCGCCATCTTCAGATACGTTAAATTTAGGTACAACAAATAGTGAAATACCTTTGGTCCCCTCTGGCGCATCTGGCAATCGAGCTAACACAATGTGTACGATATTTTCAGACAAGTCGTGTTCACCTGCCGAAATAAAAATCTTCGTTCCTGTTAAGCTGTAGGTACCATCTTCTTGAGGCTCCGCGCGACATTTCAACATGCCAAGGTCTGAACCGCAGTGTGCCTCGGTCAAACACATAGTACCTGTCCACTCACCGCTAACCAGTTTTTCAAGGAACATTTTTTGTAGCAATTCAGAGCCATGGGCTTTTATTGTTGCCATACAGCCCTGGCTTAGACCTGGGTACATCGCCCAAGAATGGTTTGCGCCTGAGAACCACTCAGCAATGATAGATGACAATGAATATGGTAGTGCCTGACCGCCAAATTCCTCAGGGTGAGACATTCCTGGCCATCCGCCCTCAACATACGTTTGATAAGCTTCTTTAAAACCTTTAGGCGTTGTTACTTCACCATCAACCCACTTACACCCTTCTTCATCACCTGATGCATTGATGGGCGCCAGTACGTTCTCTGAAAACTTTGCAGCTTCAGCGAAAATCGCCGACACCAAGTCTTCTGATGCTTCGTCGAAGCCAAGCTTTTGATAGTGATTTTGATAATTTAGTAGCTCATGTGTTACAAACATGGCGTCACGTTGTGGAGCTTTATAACCTTCCATACCCAATACCTATATTACTTCAAATAGACCAGCAGCGCCCATGCCGCCACCGATACACATGGTGCAAACAACATATTTCGCACCGCGTCGTTTACCTTCGATGAGTGCATGACCCACCATGCGAGCACCGCTCATGCCGTATGGGTGACCAATAGAAATGGCACCACCGTTTACGTTTAATAATTCGTCTGGAATGCCTAACTTATCGCGGCAATACAGTACCTGTACCGCAAACGCTTCGTTAAGCTCCCATAGACCGATATCGTCCATGGTCAATCCATGCTGCTTTAATAGCTTAGGAATGGCGAACACTGGGCCAATTCCCATTTCATCTGGCTCACAGCCTGCCACTGCAATACCGCGATAAATACCAAGAGGTTGAGCATTGCCTTTTGCCGCTGAGTGCTCATCCATAATCACTGTCGCGCTGGCTCCATCAGAAAGCTGGCTTGCATTACCTGCGGTAATACAACCACCTTCTATCACTGGGTTAAGCGCTTTAAGCCCCTCTAGCGTTGTTTCTGGGCGATTTCCTTCGTCTTTTGACAAGGTCACTTCACGCTCAGAGGTTTCACCTGTTTCTTTATTAAATAAGGCTTGCGTTGCTGTGATAGGTACAATCTCATCATCAAACTTACCTGCTTCTTGAGCCGCTGCTGTGCGCATTTGGCTTTGGTAACCGTATTCGTCTTGTACGTCACGGCTAATGTTGTAGCGCTTACCCACCACTTCTGCAGTTTGAAGCATTGGCATATAAATATCTTTGTGCTTAGCAACCAGTGCAGGGTCTACTGCACGAAACATATTCATATTTTTGTTTTGCACTAAAGAGATAGAATCTAAGCCGCCCGCAACCATAATGTTGGTATCGCCCGTACGAATTGAATTCGCTGCGGTAGCAATGGCATACATGCCAGAACTGCATTGGCGGTCGAGTGTCATGCCCGCTACGGTGACCGGTAAACCACCCGCTAAACCAGCCAAGCGGCCAATATTCATGCCGCCACTGCCTTGGGTTAACGCTGCGCCCATTACCACGTCGTCGACACTGGCAGGGTCGATCCCTGCGCGTGCTACTGCGTTTTGAATAGCATGGCCACCTAATGAAGGGGCTGGTAAATTGTTCAGTGCACCTTTATAAGCGCGCCCGATTGGCGTACGTGCTGTACTTACGATAACTGCATCGCGCATTTTCATGTTCCTTTCAGTTGGGCTGAAAGTTCAGCCAAAGTTTATCTAGGCCTATGTGCTTCTTCTCGAAGTTACCTAGCTTTACCAAATTCGGATGTCGGGTAACGAGAGCTATCGCTAGCTCTCACTGTCGATTAATTCTCGCTAACGAGAGCTATGTCTACTTCGCTTTATAGCTTTTAAACGTGCCGCCGCTTTGGGCCAATTTCACCAACAAATCACTGGGTTCAAGCCACATCTTTCCGTAATCACCCAATTGATCACGATAGGTAGTCAGCTTATCTAAAATAGTGCCTAGCCCTACTTCGTCGGCATATTGCATAGGGCCGCCGCGATACACAGGGAAGCCATAACCGTAAACATAAATCACATCGATATCGCTAGATTTAGCTGCAATGCCTTCTTCTAAGATGGCAGCACCTTCGTTGATCAATGAGTACATGACGCGAACTAGAATTTCCTCATCGCTAATGTCTGAACGCTGAACCACGCCTAAACGTTCTGCTTCTTGCTTGGCAATTTCTAGTACTTCTGGATCTGGGACAGGAACTCGACTGCCAGGTTCATAGTTGTAAGCTCCGCGTCCGGTTTTGAGTCCGTTGCGCCCCTTTTCTACCAAGCGATCTGCCACTGCACCGTAAGCGGGGTCGTGTGCAATGTGCTCTTGTCGAGACTGTCGTACATAGTAACCAATATCTAATCCAGCCATATCACCCATAGTGAACGGCCCCATTGGCATGCCAAACTCGGTTAAAACACGATCAACTTGCTCAGGTGTTGCTCCTTCAAGCAGTAAGCGGTTAGCTTCACGGCCGTAAGGCTCAATCATGCGGTTACCTACGAATCCGAAGCAAACGCCTACCAACACCGCTACTTTCTTGATGCGTTTAGCCATCTTCATGCAGGTTTTAATGACTTCAGCAGATGTCTTCTCTGCTTTAACCACTTCTAGCAGTCTCATCACATTCGCTGGCGAGAAGAAGTGAAGACCAATCACATCTTCAGGACGGGATGTGGCTGTCGCTATTTCGTCTATATCCAGTGTTGACGTATTTGAAGCCAAAATGGCGCCTGGCTTACACACTTTATCCAGCGTCGAGAATACGGTTTTCTTTACTTCCATCTTCTCGAAAACGGCTTCGATGACGAGATCAACATCAGCTAAGTCGTCATACGACGTAGTACCTGAAAGCAGTGCCATGCGGCTCTCTACCTGCTCTTGGGTTAACTTGCCTTTTTTCGCTGAGTTTTCGTAGTTCTTTCTAATAAGCGCTAATCCCTTCTCTAGCGCTTCTTCTTTGAGCTCAAGCATTGTGACTGGAATGCCGGCATTGGCGAAGTTCATAGCGATACCACCGCCCATTGTTCCGGCGCCGATAATCGCAACTTTATCAATGTTGCGCTCAGGAGTATTTTTGTCGAAATCGCTCACATGACCTGCTGCGCGTTCAGCAAAAAAGAAATGCTGCTGGGCACGCGCCTGTGGCGTATTCATACACTCCATGAAAAGCTTGCCTTCATTTTTAAGGCCATCTTCAAAAGCGAGCGTGTAAGCGCCGCGTACCGCTTCGATACATTTTAATGGAGCAAAGAAACCACGCGTCGCTTTTTTAGTTTGTGCAGTTACTGCATCAAACACCGCCTGCGTTTCGTCAGACATGGACAGCGTGATATCACTGGTGCGTTTAATCGCTTTATCTGGCGTTAATGCTTGTAAATACGCTTTTGTATCTTCAAGTAAATGCTCAGGCTTATCAGAAATTTTGTCGAAGACACCTGGAAGTTTGACCACCGACGTAGGCTTGCCTGTTACGATCATTTCTAACGATGTTTGTGCGTCGGCTAAACGAGGAAGGCGCTGAGTACCGCCTGCGCCCGGTAATATGCCTAGATTTACCTCTGGAAGACCCACCTTATTGTCGGCAAAGGTGATGCGATGATGGCAAGCTAACGCCACTTCTAAGCCACCGCCGAATGCTGGTCCAGGGAGAACAGCAACAACCGGCTTAGACGCATTTTCAATCTTGTCTAGTACCTCAGGCAGCATGGGAGACAAATCGCCACCAGAGAATTCGCTGATGTCAGCTCCACCCGAAAAAATAGGTAGTGAAGAAGTAATAACAATGGCACGTACGCTGTCGTCATCTAGTGCATTGTTTATGCCTTCTATCAACCCTACTCTGATAGCGCGTGACAGCGCATTAACGGGCGCACTTTGCATTGTCAGCGTGGCAACACCCTGTTGTACTGCATATTCTACGGCTTTATTTTCCATCTCAGTCATAACCATGTCCTGTTTATCACGTTAACTGGATGTTATTGCAGTGTTGTCAATCATCCAAGTTTATTGATGTTATAGACATTTATCATAATATTTAATATTGACCGCCAGCCCCTTTGTGAATTCATTTCTCTGCGCAGAGCCTGTCCTACCTTGCCTAAGGTTTATTTGACAGAAAATAAAACCGGTGTTTTTGTTAATCAGGCAACACTTGTAATTACATTTTATTTACAAAAGGATGATTGGCTATGCAAGTGCTTAAAACACCGGAAAGCGCCTTCGACACGATCACTGACTTTCCCTACTCCCCCTGTTTCACTGAAGTAACAGACACAGTAAGCAGTGAAATAACAATGGCCCATTATCAATGTGGACCGAAAGATGGACATACCGTGCTATTAATACACGGCGAACCGACGTGGGCTTATTTATACCGCAAGATGATGCCTATATTGGCTGATGCGGGATTCAATGTCATCGCGCCGGATCTCATTGGTTTTGGGCGCTCAGATAAACCAGTAAGAAAGGAGGACTACTCCTACGCTCGTCATGTGATATGGCTAAAAGACTGGTTTTCACAGGCTACTAAGGGCCCTGTTACACTCTTTTGTCAAGACTGGGGAGGTTTACTAGGCCTGCGACTTGTCGCCGATATGCCTGAGCGTTTTTCGGGTGTAATGGTGTCTAATACCGGATTGCCCACTGGCGACCACCCGCCAAGCGATGCTTTCATCAAATGGCGCCGTTTCTCACAGGATGTCGCCGTATTTCCCACATCTACGATCATTCAAAACGTCACAACCACTGTTCTAGACGAGGCGACGCTTGCAGCTTACGACGCCCCTTTTCCAGACGAAAGCTTTAAAGCAGGTGCGCGTATGTTCCCTATTCTTGTTCC
>Ga0208466_100106_pt1 | contig 12274 bp, 14 predicted proteins | sample DeeseametaMP2968_FD_184166 | JGI IMG/M metagenome (GOLD analysis project Ga0208466, IMG submission 184166) | Marine microbial communities from the Deep Atlantic Ocean - MP2968 (SPAdes) | ecosystem: Environmental > Aquatic > Marine > Oceanic | place: South of Funchal, North Atlantic Ocean... | reverse complement strand
TTGCCGGGTGTGCAGAGGACTTTCACCTCCAAGTCATCGACTCACCACCACAATGAGTCGGACAGTGCTTTCGCACTACGCGCCATGCCCGGCGCACGATCAAAAAAGCCTGCTCACGCAGGCTTTTCTGTCTTAATCAGTCTTTAACCAGAATTAGTACACGTAATACTTATTTCAACTAGTTTTCACTCTTATCATGTCGCGTAATGATATTGTAAGGCTTGAATGCAGGCACACTTGCTCGAAGGTTCTCTTCCGCTACGTCTAAGCGTTTGAGCTTTTCACAAAACCACTCGGCTTTTTTACGTAAAGTGGTGGCTTTATCACCCACATCAAGATGCTCGCCCACATTATTAAGCTGACGAGTAATTTCCGCTACTTTCTCTTGGTTAACCTCGCCGCTTCCAGTGTTGATACCACTGATCGCCGATAATATACCGCCTACTGAGGTAGAAATTGCTTCCTCAAGCTGTGCTTCAATTTCACTATCCACGAATTCATCAACGCTTTCCAGTGATCCAGGGCCGATAAAATAATGATTACTGGCATGCCTGAATTTATCTTTCACGCGGTTTTGAACACGCTTCATAGCAGCATTCAAACGCTCGTAGCTGTCGTGATCACTGCCTACTAAGCCTAGGTAAACATGCTCAATAGTATCAATAGCTAAATCTACACCTTCGGTGGCCAAAATAATCATTTTTGGTACTACATAGTGTAACCCTGAAGAATACTCTTCTAGCCACTGCCGTTCTTGCTCATTCAAGGTTTGCCAACGTCCACCTACAAATAGCTGGTTTTGGTCATTAATCTGAACTACGGTGCGGGTTTTATCCATTACGCGAAGCTGTTCGTTATTAACGGCAATACCGTAAGCAAAATCGATATTACAGGTATATTCAGCCTGCGCCGATGTGCTAAGTCCAGCGAATAAACAAATTGTAAAAAGGGCAGCCTTAAGGCTCGATATCATTTTCATACCAACATTGTGGCTAGCTTACTGGGAAATAAAAAGCCATCATGAGTCTAACGTGCTAAAAATCAGGTTGAACATGTCGATATTATCAATCTACTCAAAACGCAGCTTGATACTAGGGCCTGTAGACTTTTGTTATTCACCAAAGGTCAACAGGCTCTAAGCAAGAGTGTCGATTTTCTTTAAAATTGACGTTCAAACCAAAAAAACAAAGCACGCATTATAGAGCGTGCTTTGTTGATAAAAAGTCTAAGGGTCAGATACTAGACGAAAGACTAATACGAAGCGGTGTAGATCTTTATCTACACCTATTCGTTGGTGTAGGTGCGCACCAGTCGAACGTAAATGAAACGGTCTTTCTCTTTAATCGAATGGCTCGCATTAAAGAACGCAACAACCCAGGCTCTGTCTGGATCATCTGCCGAAGGGGTAGAAGTCCAAAAATCATCTGGCGGCGTTGCAGGAAAAAGCGAGCTATTAATCGCCGGGCGTACGCAGTCGCGTTCCGTTAAGGTGGCCAACTCTTTAACGTTGGGCAAGCGCCATCCTAGCAGGTCTTCGTTACTCGCCTGCTGCGCAAGTTGTAGCGCCTGCTGCCACGTATACTTCACCGCTTCACCACTGCATGTTGAGCCGTCCCAAGTTTGCCCTTCGGAACATCGTCTCCATACTAAATCTGTGGTGGTATCCAACAAAGTACTGGTAGTCACTGCTTCAAAATTATCGTTGGGCGTGGTTTCTAGTCCATCAGACAAGCACTCTTGAGCGAAAGCTGAAAGCGATGCACTAGCAAGCAACGTCGAGGCCGCAACCATTTTGAGTGTAGTTAGCACTGCGCTTTTCAGTACGCGTTGAGCGGATTTATTAACTTTATTGCTCATGACTATCTCCCTGCTCTTACAAGACGAACACGCGCCGCTGATGACTTATTAAGAAAGTTATCGACACCTGAATCAAAATCCAATGCCCATGCATTTTGTGCATCATCACTGTTTACCCCATCAGCACTTGGCACTGAGGTCCAATACCATAGGGGCTCGGTAGAGACTGCACCGGTGTTAGGAAAGTAATCTTCATCAATGGCCACGTCGTCGGCAATGCCTAAATGCATTAACGAAAAGAGTTCATGGTGAGTAGGTAGCCGCCAGTCGTAAAAACCACACAGCCCTTGTGCGTTAACCGCCTGTACATATGCAGAGGTATTACAGCTGGTTAATAAGCACGTTGCATTCGCGCCTGTCTGGTCGCCCTCAAAACCGCCATTTACCTCTTCGCTGTACCAAGAATAGGTGTAGTCTTTATCTTGAAATGCCCCATCGTCAGTTTTAACTTCCCACACCAATCCGGTGACATTGTCACGAACGCACGACCACGTATCTGCGCTGGCGTCTTGTTCGTCGCCATTGGCATTTAAACGGGTAAAGTCGAAGCCGGCTTTACCACGCCCAGCTTTTTCAATTAAGCCGTTCTGTTCAATAATATCAGCTCCGCGTTGTCCGTCTTGGCCAGGAAAATCATTTTGCTGCGCCTCTGTTAACGCATTATTGGTGGCTTGCTGCAAAAATCCCGTGTCATTCAATAGCGGCGTCGGCATGGGGCGTATTCTAACGTTAATGGTGTCTTCAACACTGTTGTTGTTAGCGTCTGTTACAGTAAGTGTATAGGCCACCACAGTCGCGGTGGATACGGAAGGGGCAATAGCAAACGTAGATAGTGCATCGTTGTCATCTACTGGGCGAGCTGCCACTCCGGTGTTTGCCCCATTGTTAGATGTAACGTTGTTACTGCGCTCCCAAGAATAAGTAAGCGGTAAAGCACTGGGAATACTGGTGCTTGCTTCACCATCCAAAATAACCACCTCACCACTGAAAACGCCTTGCGAGAAGCCTGCATCAACCACAGGCAGTGTCTCGGTTTCAGACTGCACTGAGATTGTCACTGTGTCTACGTCTGTTGCACCTTCGCTATCAGTTACTTCAAGTTGAAAAGTGAGTTCCTGAGACTCGTTAGCGATAGGCGTAGTAATTGTTAAGGTAGAAAGGTTCGATTCCACCCCCGTAATAACGTTAGTACCGCTGGTTTGAGACCAAACATAATCGGCAATTTCGCCATCGGACGAAGATGAGTCAGTATCGCTGCTTCCCGTGCCATCAAAAATAATTTCAACGCCGCCTGGGAAGGTATTCGCTGGCAGACCTTCCCACTCAGGCACATCAATACTTGCTTCCGGCGCTATGTTTACCGGCGCAACAGTAATTACTGTGAAGTCACTAGCCGTATTACCGCTTTGATCGTTTACCGAGACGGTAAGCGTATATTCAGTGGCGCTATTAACTAGCGGCGCGACGAAGCTCGCTGCAGAAGCGCTGGTGTCTTCATGTGTAATGGTCAGCGATGGAGATGCGCTCCAGTTGTACGTGTACGTGCCATCACCACCACTCACTTGTGCACTTAGTGAATAGGTCACGCCTTCTGTTACGGTAGCGTTAGCGCCTGCATTAACAACTAAGTTGCCATTGCCAGATCCCCCACCACTAGAGTCACCATCTCCGCCTCCGCCACCACCGCAGGCTGCTAGAATGAAAGCACCACCAATAACTGCAAGCCCGCGTATTACGGTGCGAGGAAGGTAGCTTGAAAATGAAGACGAACTTGATTGCATACGTACTCCCATCGCACTCTGTGCCGCTGTTCTATGCTCAGTGCGAGTAAAAACTTGATGTAGATAGAACCGCAAGATAAACAATATACTCTCACGGGTTACACGTAGCGGTTATAAGAAGGTTTTCTTTGCTCTATCTGATTGTGAGCTTGCTTCTTGCGCTTCAGACACTGTTACTTGTAGCGCTTCTAGCTGCTTTTTACCTACCGCTACATCAGTCATGTCGTAAATCATCATACTGATAAAATCCACCTTACCCGTCGCAGAAGTAAGAGGAGAAAGTGTGATGTTTTGGTACATGAATGACTCACTACCTGTAATCGGCCGGTAGTTTGGAAACTTGAACAAATAAGGGCGTTGTTCCCATGTCATAAAGGCACGGGTTTTTAGGTCGAAAACGGGCTTAGCTTTCTTAATAAACCAGTCTTGTTTGATTGCGGGAAATAACGAAAATAACGTTTTGTCTCTTACTTCACTCGGCAAAAGCCCACTGTGACTTTCCATAAAACCGTTCCACACTTGCACGGTGAAGTTGCGGTCTAGTACGACAATGCCAACGTCTACCGTTTGTAGCATGTCCATCATCCAGTGAAATTCTTGTAACTCATCTAAATGCTGGCTCATTAAAAATCCTCCAACAAGTGGGCGAGTTTAGAATTCATCATTTTCATAGACTCTTCCGTGAACAACAAAATCAAATCACACTGAACATTGTAGCCTTCCAAGCCATAGCTAAGCTCAATCGCCAACGTTCGCTTCCACTTTATTTGGTTCATGCTGATAATTTCAGTGATGGCACGATGTTGACCAAGTACAATGGGGTGACCTTGGCTGAAGTTAATGTCCATTTGATGGGCCAGCCCTGTTAAACAGGTGCCAATCAAAATACTCGCAGCATCCATAAGCAGCTCTAACTGAAGCTGATCATCAACTTCGCCTTCTACATTGAGTATTTTAGCCACGTCGTCAAAGCTTGAGTCGCTCAAAATACACAACGCCTCACCACTAACACCTGGACCTAAGAAGCCTTGGCATACCGCAGTAACTTGTTCATGGCTCTCAATATCAGAAAGCATCATGTGAAGTTCAGACACTTCAATTAAATTAACGTTGGGAATAGGCAGCTCAACAAACACGTTCATGGTGCGGGCTAAATGATCCCCCGCTTGCCCCATGGCTATGTTAGTGATTTCTTGGTAACAATCGCGGATTTCAGGGTCTAGCGGTGAAACTTCTTCCGGCTCTTCCTCTTCAACATGAAGAATGTTGAATTTATCTAGTACCTCGGCCAGCTTCTTAGGATCCACCGGCTTTCGAATAAAGTCCAAAGCGCCAAGCGATGTCACTCTTTCATGAGCTTCAGGCTGAATATCACCAGACACAACAATAACTTTGGTTTTAAGACCTTGTTTCTGAATTGCTTCTAATGTGCCGTACCCATCTAAAACGGGCATATTGAGGTCGAGCAATAGAAGATCGCCCTTTCCTTCAGCGAGAGCCGATAGAGCATCTTGACCATTCTTCGCAAAATGTACGGCCACTTCCCAGTCTTGAGGAAGGCATTTAGCCACTTGCTTGCGCGCAACTAACGAGTCGTCACATACGAGTACAGAAAACATTAAGTTCTTTTACCACCTAGCTTTTGAAACCAGCTACCGCCGGTATTTTCTAGCAATTTCAATTGTATCGGCACAACTACTGTGAACTGAAGTAACGATTTGAGTTAACTTACACTTCGCTGTAACCCGGTTACTTTTTGTTTGAATAGATACCATGTATATAGTGATACGAAACACCTCACTAAGAAATAGCACTTTTGGGGAATATTGCCAGCACGTTTTTACTTACAAACATCACGGCGCTTTGATTCTTTGCTACGCGTTTTTACAGCAGCTTGTGCACCTTTTAGTCAAGGCGGGTGATTGCAGGCTTGGTCAGACTAAATCACAGCGAATAGATAAAACGCCAAGATACGAGAAAAGCTATCAAATAAAGAAACCAAAAATGACAGGTAGTGCCAACGCAGTAAATATACCATTTACACAAAGGCCTAGAGTCGCCATCGCCGCCACGTCTTCCCCCATTTGAATAGCTTTGGCTGTACCAATTGCGTGGGCCACCGTGCCCATAGCAATACCTTGCGCCTGTCGATTTTGTACATTGAGGACCGCAAACACACCAGTAGCCACAATGGCTCCAACTACACCCGTCACAATGACAAAAACGGCAGCCAATGCGGGAATGCCGCCAACCTGCGCACTCGACTCCATAGCAAGGGGCGTGGTGATTGATTTAGCTAACATGGTAATTTGTATTGCACGCGGTGCATCTAGTGCAAACAAAGTAAGCCACGCGGTGAAAGGCGCGAGTATGCCACCAAAAGCAATACTCGCCATTAACCGCCAGCCGTAGTGCTTTAGCTTTTGCCATTGTCTGTAAATGGGTAGTGCTAATGCCACAGTGATAGGCCCTAGCAACCAATGCAACAAAGAAGCCGCCTGTTGATACTCAGTAACCCCTGTTTCAGTTAAATAAAGGCCAGCTGACACAATCAGCGCGGTAACGACAATGGGATGCGCTAGCGGGTGACCTTTGCATTTTTTGTTCACCCAAAGGGCAATAATGTAGCCAATTATTGAAACGCTAAGCCACAATAACCCCGTTAAGCTAAATGCTTGATGTAGAGCCTCCTTCATTCTTGCTTTCCACCCTTGCTTGCCACATCTGAGCCGCTGCCGCTTTTGCTGTTAAACAATTGCTGCGAAAACCAAGCAGTTATCCCTAAACTTATCGAGGTCGTTACAATAATCGCGATAGCAATGGCAAGTGCATTGGACTGAATGTCAGCCCAATAAATAGATACACCAAGTACGGCTGGAATAAACAGTAAGGACATATGCTTCAAGGGAAAAGTAACAAAGCGCGCCGTGTGAACCTCAAGCTGAGGAAAAAGAAAAAGCATCGCGAGTAAAAGGAATAAGCCCATTAATGGCCCTGGAATAGGAAGGCCACTCACATTAACGACAACAAGCCCAAGATAATAAGCAGCAAACACTAAAACTGCGCCCACTATCGTGTTTCTTACATCTCGCACTATCGCTCCTTATTAGGCCTTGCAGGTCCTAGTACTTATTCCCAAAATTCAGTGAGTAAGTGTAACGATAAGCGAGTTAGACCACCAGCAGTACCATGGTCGTATAGTAGAATGTTGCACTGAAATGCGCTTTGACGTTCAGTCTGTCAGCCAGAACTGGTAGTAATACTTGTGAGTAATCTTGAACGCTTCGCCACCTTGCATGACAACTCGCTGCTGATTAAGTCTTTGTTCCAGGTGCGCGATATGTTTTGCGTTGACCGCCACAGAGCGGTTACAGCGTTTAAAATTCTGCTCTCCCAAACGCTGTTGTAAGTGGCGTAAATGCATCGGAAGTCACGCCGGTGGACATCTGCCGGTTTAATATTTTCAAAAAGCGTTACGTACAACTTAAGGGAAAAGGAAGGGTAATTGGAGGGTTCAATTCACTTAAGGCAGATAACTGGGGCCAGATTGCCTAACCCCATCAATTAAAAACACATCTACCCCAATATGGGGTAAAGTGTGTTTTAGAAAATGCTGTCTTGGTGAATCTTAATAAACATGCTCGTCCCAATTTTAGAGTAATCGATTTTATACTCTTTCCCATTTAGGGTTTGTACGAACAATAATATTTTTTCGTCGCCAAACACATCGCTAGTAGTTACATCTACTAGTTCCATGTCCATCATCTTAGCATCGCGCTTGTTTTCAGGCACTTTGCCTTCGTACTGCTTAATACCTTTGTAAGTAACAAGAATTGGCGGATGTTCATCACCATTGATCACCAATAGATCTAATTTTCTTATTTTATGAATGATGGTATTTCGACCACTTGTAATGAAGGGTTTTTCAGTCATTCTCATCTCCGCGACCGCTCACCTGCTTTATAGTTATTAACAAAGAATGTAAGTGATTGAGTTTATCACGATGTTAACAATCAGCACATAAGCATTTGGTTGATATATGTGTGCAAAGTATAAACATAAATTACACAAAATGAGCAATAAATCGCTAATTTTTGCGTGTAGTGTGTGTTTTTACAAATTGCTCGTCGGTTAAACTGCGCAAAAATGCAACCAACGCCGCCTGTTCATCTTCAGAAATCGTAAAGCCTTTTATGAACGGACTGCGATAAGGGTTGGGGCTTTCAGCCAGATTTCCCCCACGAGCATAAAACTCAATGACTTCTTCAAGCGTGGCAATGCTGCCATCATGCATATAGGGTGCAGTCAGGGCTATATTGCGTAAAGTAGGCGCTCTAAACTTCCCCATATCATCTTTATTGTGAGTAACACTGTAAAGCCCCATATCCGATTCCGGATAACTGCCCTTCCCATCTTCATTATATAGCCCCGTGTTGTGAAACGGCTGGGCGGTAAAAGGTTGAAAGCTATGCTTTGATGATTGAGTGAAGTTCAGACCTCCGTGGCAGTGAAAGCACTCTGTGCGCTCTGAAAAAAACAGATTCAAACCTTCAAGCTGCTGGGCGGTTAGTGCATCGTCATCTTGAGCGTAAGCGTAGTTATCAAAAGCACTATTAAACGACACTAAACTTCTTACGTAGCTAGCAAGCGCCTTTACGATATTATTTAAATTGGGTGTATTATCACCATAAGCCGCTTCAAACAGCGCTCGATATTCGCTGCCCTCAAAGCGCTTTAATATACGCTTTTCATTTCCCGTAACGCCCATTTCCACAGGATGTTCATTAAAAAGCGGGATCATCAGCTGCTTTTCTATACTTTCTAAATTGTTATGCGCCCAAGTGAAGGATGCATTATAAGCCACGTTTACTAGCGCTAATGCGTTACGGTTTAGCGCGTCTCCATTCGCGCCTACTGAAACCGTCTTAGGTTCAGAGAAAGCATGCTCTGGTTCATGGCAGCTGCTGCATGAAACCGTGTTGTTAGCACTTAAGCCCTTATCAAAGAAAAGCTTCTCTCCCAAAATTACGCTTTCTTCGGTCACAGGATTGTCTGCGGGAACGGGAGGCGGTGGAATATTGTGAGGCAAATTCCAAATGTAAGGCGTGGGCGATTTACTGCACGCGCCTAAAATCATTGCAACAAAAGCGATAATTGCCGCCTTGAAAGCGAGCAGAGCTCGCCTTCTAGTGCAAATTAAAAGTGCCGCTACTGCCACTTAATCCAAGGCCTGTGCACTAAATTCTGAATAAGCTTTTTACAAGGCTCAGTTTCAGGAGACTCGAACATACAGCTTGGCGCTTCGTTTATATCAACTTGCGCGACAATGTTAGACACTGATACTTCCAAATCTAAATCAGTATCGAGCTGGCTCATCGGCAGAATAAACTCCACCCGGTTTGTGAAAGCACACGATTTTTCAGGTGGCCTGACTGCTGATTCAGAATCGCAACCCACGCTACCTAAATGATAAGACCATTTGCGTGTTTCCTCTGAGCCTTTAGACACATCCAGTCGCAAAAACTTATGACCGTTTTGCCAGCTCCAAAACATTGTACTGTCATTCAATGGCGAAGGCTGTGTAAGCGGGTTAGCGTGATTATCGTCGAAGGGAAGACCCATAGTGAAGCGCAAGTTTGTGGACAGCTTTAAAAGCTCTTCCGATACATCTAATACAATTTTGCTATTGGCATCATCAGGGTTGTTGCACTTATTGTGAAACTTTAGCAATGCTATATTCGGCGTCTGCCATTGGGTTTGTTTAAACTTAACCCGCTGCCACTTCCCATCAATGCGCACTTCTGGCTTGCTAAGGTAAAAACCGAAGTAGTCTATATTCCATCGCTGTTGTCCAATACTCATGATCATTGGACATGCCCCCGTATCGACTCCCACCAACTTAAACGGGATTTCACCAGGCTCTCTTCCTTTGAGGTTAATGACATCACAGCCGGTTAACGACACTAGCGCCGCAAAGAGTAACGAAGGCATGACACTCATGCGAAAAGGCATTTTCATTTACGTATGTACTTCCTTTGGATATCTGGTAGTTTTTTATACAAACTACCTTTTTCTAATTACACACTTGCGCGGACGACAAGATGAATGCATTCCCATTAACGCTAATAGTGCTGCTTTTAGCATTTGTGAGTCAAGGTGCACAAGCACACACAGACCATGACAAAGCGCGTTTTGTTGCCGAAGACGGCGTGGACGCGGGCAAGTGTGACAACCGTTTCAGGCCCTGTAAAACGTTAAGCTATGCCGTGCGACAGGCCAATGAAGGCGACAAAATTTTTGTTGCTGAAGGCCAATATTATTTCGACAACGCTCAGCATGCACAAGTTCTAAACGACAGTCTTTTACCCGTATTAGGAGGCTTTTCTCGTGAAGATCATTACCAGGCACAGAAGCCTGCCTTGCACAAAACTACACTAGTTAATGTGCCTACCTATTTATCAGAAGCCCTTTATGAAAAAGGGTTCGACAGTATAACTGACGGAAAAGCCGCTTCTTCCTTCAAGCACAGGCATCATCGCACATGGTCCTTAGTACCGAAGTCAGTGCAAATGAAGCTTCCACAGATGGAACGGCTGCCGGCTTCCCATGCAGTAATATGCCTTTGTTCACGATGAGTTGGACGAGCGACACTTCAGCTTAAATACCCGGGTTATGATTTTTGATATTCCATCACTCACAACACCTATGCTTGCCAGCATTTGGACCAGTGACAACGGCACTATCGATCACAACGGCTACGTAAGAGGTAGACGCTACTATATGTCTAACTATGAGCGTGGCTTAACGGTATTAGACATTTCAGATCCTACCGCACCTGTAGAAGCTGGCTTTTTCGACACCTACCCTACTTTTAACAGCACCAGCGACACCGTTACTGTTACAGTAAACTACAGCTTAGTGAACAAAAATAAAGCAAACAGATCTTAAAGCTACCAGCGAGGCGTGACAAGGCAGATAAAACTGCTTATACTTGCGCTCGCTTGTGGTTGTTATGCATAGCAAATTGCAATAAAAAACTGCACAGCACATCTCAAAATGGCCCCATAGCTCAGTTGGTTAGAGCATCCGACTCATAATCGGCAGGTCCCCTGTTCAAGTCAGGGTGGGGCCACCATTTTACAGCCTCAAGCGATAGTAACTACCAAAGCCACTTGTAGAAACTTCAACAATGTAAAATTTGTCGTAAGAATGACTCTTTTTGAGCAGCGAGCAACCGAAGCTGGTTATCAATTTTTAAGAGCCCATCTGATAACAAACTATTGCTCATTTTTATCTCATTGAAAACTCATTACAGGTTGAGTTGAGCATCTTGCCTTCCTAGCACCCGCATTATTTCAATATAATCACCATGAATGCGATAGTAAATACCATCAACTCCACAAACTGCTCGACGATAACCTAGTCTGATATCATCAACAGCAGGTGCAATGTAAGGCTGATTTGCTAACTGCTCAAAGCGTTCTAAAAATCTATAATAATATGCGTCAGCTTGCGCTTCGCCAAATTCATCAAGACCACGAAACCAAATACGCTTTAAATCAGACTCAGCCGCTGCACTGAGTTTATAGTTTCCCATTATTTCGTGCTTCTTCTTTAAAGCTAGCTAGCATTTCACTCGGTGACCTTTCAACAAAACCGCTTTGCTCTGCTTCAATTAACTTCAAACGAATAGCTTCAATCTCGGCTGCTCGTACTTGCTCTTTTCTGATCAGATCTCGCAATAATTCACTGTCACTAGCATAATTACCAGTTGCTAGTTGAGCTTGCATCCATTGTTCTTGTTGATCAGTTACTGTGATACTTTTCTTTACCATTGCCATAATTTTCCTCCGATAGATGAAATTTAGTAAGGATAAAATCCTACTTTATACTACTACAGTAAAGTTTAGCTCAGAACTGGTAAGAATCAATTCGAGATTCACCATACAATCTTATTTGGTAACTAAAGCAACAATTTGGTGGTCAGATAAAAATAGATCTACTGTTAAAGAACAACGAGGGGGGCACTCGCATGTACCACGCCAACATTCAGGCTGTAGAAAATCGTGTTAAGCAAAAATTTACTCGCGAGTCGCTTACTCCCCTGATACGATTGCCGTCCGCTCATTAAGTGGGCAACCAAATGGGAGAATAATGATGTTTGTCAGATTAAAAAACGGCCAGACAACAAAGTACAACTCCAGCCTGTCTGAGTTCGTTCGCAACGCCGACTCGTCTAAAAAGAAAAAAGTATACAGCCGTGTTATTGATAGAGCTGTAGAATCTCAGAATTCAGTAGTGAAGCAGGCTGAGCTACTACAAACTCGCTGATATTCGAGGGAGCCAGACACTCCCTCTATTGTTTTACCTCTTTTATGCTATTAAAGCTGCCCCCTGTTCAAGTCAGGGTGGGGCCACCATTTTTTCTAGAATTACAAATCACCACTCGCTTATATCATCACGTTATCAGTTTTCTCAAACTTAAAAAAAGCGTCTTTATTAAAACTGTAACACCAAATATGTAGCCTAACTGCACTGTCTCTTTACCCATAGTTTGGTTCCCCTTAGATGAAGCACACCATGTCACGCCATACGTTTTATTCGCTGACGGTAACCTTCACCATTTTGTCTATTCT
>Ga0208466_100105_pt1 | contig 12288 bp, 9 predicted proteins | sample DeeseametaMP2968_FD_184166 | JGI IMG/M metagenome (GOLD analysis project Ga0208466, IMG submission 184166) | Marine microbial communities from the Deep Atlantic Ocean - MP2968 (SPAdes) | ecosystem: Environmental > Aquatic > Marine > Oceanic | place: South of Funchal, North Atlantic Ocean... | reverse complement strand
GCAAGAGCAAGGCCCGCCGTAAAAAGCCTATTCCTACAAGCGAGTCGCAAACTAAAGCGTCACAAGCTGAAGGTGAGGCAAGTGTAGAGAGTGGGGCCGATGAAGCGGATTTTTCTACAGCGACGGTTGAAGCTAAACCTGGCGCCAAAACATCAAGTGCAGAAGATGAAGGAAAAGCTGGCATTAAAGCTATACTCGCGCGGGTAGCGCAGGAGGCTGATAATGGCTAAGCGTTGCTTAATTATGGCTGGTGGTACAGGGGGACATGTTTTTCCAGGACTTGCAGTGGCAAACGCGCTTCGAAAGGAAGGTTGGGACATTCATTGGCTAGGCACCGCCGAGCGGATGGAAGCGCAAGTTGTGCCTAAGCACGACATACCTATTCACTTTATTCCGGTAAAAGGGCTTCGTGGCAAAGGTGTTACGGCACGTCTTCAAGGTGCTGTTGCGTTAGTTAAAAGCTTATTTTCTGCAAGGCGAATTATAAAGCGCCTTCAACCTGATATCGTTGTTGGGTTTGGCGGTTACGCTAGCGGCCCTGGTGGGGTTGCTGCAAAAAGCTTAGGTATTCCCGTTATTGTGCATGAACAAAATGCAGCGGCAGGCATGACCAATAAGCTTCTTAGTAAAATCGCAAGCCGCGTGCTTCTAGGTTTTGACGATGCCAAAGAACAATTTTCAGGTAGCGCTACTGAGGTGCATACAGTGGGCAATCCTGTTCGCGATGAAATTTGGCAGGTGAAGCCCAAATCTGTGGACATTGACGCAGACGCTCGTGAAAACACGCTTGAAAACACCACAGAGCATAGACAAGGCCTTAATTTACTTGTTGTAGGCGGCAGTTTAGGCGCGCAAATTCTCAATGAAACCGTCCCAGAAACATGCGGTGTGCTAGAGGGTTTATCAATAAAACATCAGTGCGGTAAAGGTAACAGTGAAGGTGTCATTAAAGCCTACACGTCGGTGGGCGCAGATATGTCGAAAATCGATGTCAGTGACTTTATTGATGACATGGCCGCAGCTTATGAATGGGCAGACTTTGTTGTCTGTAGAGCCGGTGCGCTTACGGTAAGTGAAGTTGCAGCTGCCGGACGCGCGGCGATTTTCGTACCGCTACCTTTTGCGGTAGACGATCACCAAACAAAAAATGCGCAGTCGTTAGTTAAGCAAAATGCGGCACTGATGATTGCTCAATCTGTATTAAAAGAAAATTTAGGGCAGGCGGTGCGTCAGTGGTTACAACACCCTGAAGGCTGCTTAAAGATGGGTGCTGTTGCGAAAACATGTGCAAGCACTCATGCCACGGAAAATGTAGTAAGCCACGTTAAAAGCGTGGTAGGAGTAGGGGACTAATGGTTTTTAAAACCCCATTTGAAAGCCCGCAAATGCGCAGGGTTAAAAATATATTCTTTATTGGTATCGGCGGTGCCGGTATGGGTGGTATTGCCGAAGTATTACTGAACGAAGGTTATGCTATTGCTGGCTCTGACATTCAAGAAGGGCCAATGACACAGCGGCTAAGCGAATTAGGTGCTGATGTGAAAATAGGCCACCGTGCGGAAAATGTTGAAGGCATGGACGTTATTGTGGTGTCTAGCGCCATCAACGAGCAAAACCCAGAGATTATCGTGGCTCGTGAAAAGCGCATTCCGATTATTCGCCGTGCAGAAATGCTGGCAGAATTGATGCGATTCCGCCACGGTATTGCGGTGGCGGGTACCCACGGCAAAACGACCACAACCAGTTTAATTTCAACGATTTTCGCAGAAGCGGAGTATGACCCTACGTTTGTTATCGGCGGTTTGCTTAATAGTGCTGGTACGAATGCGCGTTTGGGTAAAAGCCGTTATCTAATCGCAGAGGCTGACGAGAGCGACGCGTCGTTCCTTCACTTGCAGCCGATGGTTTCTGTGGTGACCAATATTGAAGCCGACCATATGGATACTTATGGTGGCGATTTCTCAAAGGTGAAAGATACCTTTGTTGATTTCTTGTCGAACCTACCCTTTTACGGGCAGGCCATCGTGTGCGGTGACGATGCAAATATTCAAGAGATTCGCCCTCGTATAGGCCGAAGTATTCTGACCTACGGTTTTGAATCTCACAATGACTATCGCGCAGAAAATGTTTCACTGTCATTCGGTAAAGCGAATTTTACGGTTATTCGCCCAGAACGCGAACCGTTAGATATTACGCTGAATCTTACCGGTAACCACAATGTGCTTAATGCGCTTTCTGCTATCGCTGTAGCAACGGACGAAGGTGTAGATGACGACGCTATAATCCGCGCATTAGCCAGCTTTGGCGGCATAGGTCGTCGTTTCGAGCAGCTAGGTACGTTTACTACCAGTAAGGGCGAGGTGTGTTTAGTCGATGACTATGGTCACCACCCAACCGAAGTAAGAGCGACTATCGCTGCGGCTCGTGCAAACTGGCCTGATAAGCGCTTGGTTATGGTTTATCAACCACATCGCTTTACGCGAACCCGCGACCTTTACGAAGACTTTGTTGAAGTACTGTCGAGTGTTGATGCCTTGTTGCTTCTGGATGTATATGCTGCCAGTGAACAACCTATTGAAGGTGCTGACAGTAAAGCGCTATGCCGTTCCATTCGTCAGCGCGGTCAAATAGAGCCTGTGTACGTAGGTGACAAAGACGCCTTACCAGCTATTTTGGCGAATATCATGCAAGATGGCGACATCGTTATGACCCAAGGGGCGGGCAACATCGGACAAATTGCTAAGCTCTTAGCTCGTCACGCGCTAGAGCCGATCACACTTGCAAAGGAAGGGGAATAAGATGTTTACACCTTCAGTAAGTATTCACTCACAGAAAACCCACTCGCCGAACGAGTATGGCAAAGTAGCTGTGCTGCTCGGCGGTGACTCTGCTGAACGGGAAGTATCGCTTAATTCGGGCAATGCGGTGCTAAACGCGCTGTTAAGACAAGGCGTGGATGCGTTTGCGTTTGACCCAGCAGAGCGACCTCTGACCGACCTTATCGACCTTAACGTCGATAGAGCGCTCATTATGCTGCACGGTCGCGGTGGTGAAGATGGCTCTATGCAAGGAGCCCTTCAGTTCCTAAAAATCCCCTACACGGGAAGCCGAGTTTTAGGTTCTGCGCTGGCAATGGACAAAATTCATACTAAGCAAGTGTGGCAAAGTTTAGGCTTACCCACTGCAAAATATGAAATTGCTGATAAAAGGCACTTTGAAGCTGGTAAGTGCAGCGCTATAATGGATAAATTGGGGAATGAAGTCATGGTAAAACCGGCCAGAGAAGGGTCGAGTATTGGCATGGCGAGAGTGACAAGCGCTAAACAGCTCGAAACTGCCATTCAGGACGCCTTTAAATACGATAATCAAGTCCTGTTAGAGCAGTATATAGATGGCCCCGAATTCACTGTTTCTGTATTGCAGGGACAGGCGTTGCCGTCTATTCGCATGTCTACTCCACATACATTCTATGATTATGCTGCGAAATATCAGGATAATACAACAGAATACTATTGCCCAAGCGGCTTGTCTGAAGAGCAAGAAGCACAGCTAGCAAAACTAGCATCCCGTGCTTTTGATGCTATTTCTGGCAGCGGCTGGGGTAGAATTGACGTTATGCAGGACAACCAAAGGCAATTTTATTTGCTAGAGGCGAACACAGTGCCTGGCATGACAGAAAAAAGTTTGGTGCCTAAGGCAGCCAAAGTTGCAGGATTAACTTTTGATGAACTGGTATTAAGTATTCTTTCTACCAGTTTTGATGACGTTGCAAACAAGGCGTAAACGTGGCTGATACCAACACTAATCAAGGTAAGCCCGCTTCTGCAAAGAGCGGCAAAAGTAAAACGGCAGTGTGGGGCGGCGTCGCTTTCTTACTGTTTGTTATTGCTGGATTAGTGTTTGGTGGGCTTAAAGCAAACCAGTATTTGCAGGATGAACAGCAAATGCCGGTACAGGTTATCGATTTTTCTGGTGATTATCAGCACATCGATATTACCAAGCTAGAGCGGTTAATACGCAAGGCACAGCCTGGAAGCTTTTTCGCGCTTGACGTCAACGAAGTATTTGAGCTTGTTGAAGCGCAGCCTTGGGTTTATCGCGCGTCAGTAAGAAAGAAGTGGCCAAATACGTTAAAAATTTATTTGGTTGAGCAGCAGCCGGTTGCGCAATGGAATGAAGACTTGTTGTTAAACCCTTATGGCGATACGTTTAACGACGAAGGCGTGAAGTTAGACTTACCGCGCCTTTACGGCCCGGGTGGCAGCGAAAAAACCGCCCTTGAAGGCTACAACGCCATGCACGCGTTGATAGCGACGACGGATATGACGTTAGACGAGCTGTCCTTAAGCGAGCGATTTGCATGGCAAGTGCAGTTGAAAAACGGCATTAAATTGAATTTAGGACGTCAGGAGTTTATCGATAGGCTACAACGCTTTATTGATGTTTATCCACTTCTGGCGCAACAAGAGAAGGCGGTGAAATACGTCGACCTTCGCTATGACACGGGCGTAGCAGTCGGATGGAAAGACGACAGCGCCACAGATGAAGAGAGTTAAGGAAACCATGTCAAAACCTGCTGAACGCAATTTGATTGTAGGACTAGATATCGGCACCAGCCAAGTAAAAGCTGTTGTGGGTGAATTACTAGAAGATGATCAAATCAGTATTGTTGGCGTGGGCACCCATGCATCGAAAGGCATGGATAAGGGCGGCGTTAACGATTTGAACCTGGTGGTGAAATCGGTTCAGCGTGCAGTAAACGAGATGGAGTTAATGGCAGATTGCCGTGTGTCTTCAGTTTTTATGTCTATCTCGGGACGACACGTTAAGTGCCAAAATGAAAATGGCATGGTACCGATTAACAATCAGGAAGTAACACAAGAAGACGTAGATAACGTTATTCATGCAGCGCGCAGTGTGCCAATTGCAGCGGAACGTCGTCTACTACACGTGTTACCACAAGAATTTACTATTGATGTGCAGGAAGGGATTAAGAACCCTATTGGCATGTCGGGAGTAAGAATGGAAGCGGATGCTCACATTATTACCTGTGCCGACGATATGGCGAAAAACATGGTGAAATGTGTTGAGCGTTGTGAACTTAATGCCGATCAGCTGATCTTTTCAGCGTTGGCATCAAGTTATGCGGTACTGACTGACGACGAGCGCGAGCTTGGCGTATGTGTGGTTGATATCGGTGGTGGTACTATGGATATGGTTATCTACACCGATGGCGCTATTCGCCACACGGCGGTAATACCGGTTGCGGGTAATCAAATTACCAGCGACATCGCTAAAATATTTAGAACACCTATTAGCAATGCAGAAGAAATTAAGGTGAATTACGCCTGTGCATTGAAGGATATGGTGAGTATGGAAGACAGCATTGAAGTGCCTAGCGTGGGCGGACGCCCAGCTAGAGTGATGTCTCGTCATACGTTAGCTGAGGTGATTGAACCTCGCTATCAAGAGCTTTTTGAGCTGGTACATGATGAAATTCGTGCCAGCGGTCTGGAAGAGCAAATCGCTGCAGGCCTTGTGCTTACAGGCGGTACCGCTAAGATGGAAGGTGCCGTGGAATTTGCCGAAGAACTTTTCCAGATGCCCGTGCGCGTGGGCAAACCCATCAACGTAAAAGGCTTGTCCGAATATGTTGATGACGCTGGATTTGCGACAGTCGTAGGACTGCTGCAATATGGCAAAGTACAATCTGACAATAAGAAGTCCAGTACGCAGAAGACCGGTGAAAGCTTATTTCATCGAGTGCAAAGCTGGTTTAAAGGTGAATTTTAATTTTATTTTGGGGGCGCTATAGCTACGGCATCAAGGCTAGCAGGAAGCAATTAGCCTAAGGGAATGACCTGGCGTAGTGTTTAAAAGACGTACAACCGGAGAGTAAGTATGTTCGAATTAATGGATAGTCACGGCGAAGAAGCCGTAATCAAAGTCATCGGTGTCGGTGGTGGCGGCGGCAATGCCGTTGAGCACATGGTGTCTCAAAGCATTGAAGGCGTAGAATTTATTGCAGTTAACACCGATGCACAGGTGCTTCGCAGCTCAAGTGCAGACGTTACACTTCAAATTGGCTCAAGTGTAACAAAAGGGTTAGGTGCGGGTGCTGATCCGAACATTGGTCGAGAAGCAGCACAAGAAGACAGAGAAACCATTCGTCAGGCGCTAGACGGTGCAGATATGGTTTTCATCACTGCCGGTATGGGCGGTGGTACAGGAACGGGCGCAGCGCCAGAAGTGGCAAAGATTGCTCGCGAAATGGGCATCCTTACGGTAGCGGTAGTTACTAAGCCATTCCCATTTGAAGGTAAAAAACGCACCTCGTTTGCGGAACAGGGCATTGTTGAGTTGTCTAACAACGTTGACTCGCTAATTACCATTCCTAATGAAAAGCTGTTAAAAGTAATGGGTCCAGGCACGCCGCTTCTTCAAGCGTTTAGCGCTGCAAATGACGTATTACGCGGTGCAGTTCAAGGTATTGCTGAACTGATTACCCGTCCTGGTCTAATCAACGTTGACTTCGCAGACGTACGTACCGTTATGTCTGAGATGGGTAAAGCGATGATGGGTAGTGGCGCTGCAAGCGGTCCAGACCGTGCTGAAGAAGCTGCTGAAGCCGCGATTGCCAGCCCGCTTCTTGAAGATATCGATTTGTCAGGCGCGCGCGGTATTCTTGTAAATATCACTGCGGGTCCAGATTTCGCCATCGACGAGTTTGAGACTGTTGGTAACGCCGTTAAAGCGTTTGCCTCAGAGAATGCTACAGTGGTTGTGGGTACAGTGATCGATATGGAAATGACAGACGAGCTTCGCGTAACGGTTGTTGCAACCGGTATTGGCGCAGAGCGCAAGCCTGACATTTCGCTAGTAAGCTCTGAAGGCTCTCGTCTAACGCAGCCTGCAAAAGAATACGGTAACACGCAATCAAGTGAACCACGTTCTGCAGTAGGCGGTACAGAGGGCAATCAGGCGCTGAAGGCCGACGACAGTGCACAGCCAGAAAATGATTTGGAATATTTAGATATTCCTGCATTTCTTCGTAAGCAGGCAGACTAATTTAGCTGCCTGAAACGGAAGGGAATTATTTCGCGTTTGTGATGTCTCACCTAGTAAGGTGTATTTATACAACGTGAAAAATTTCGCGTGGATAGGTTGATTAAATACGTAATCTGACAGAGTTAAATCCGTCAGAACGGGTGTTTTTTGACATGTGAGTAATAACTCACTATAATTCGCGCCCGCTTTTTTTAATAGGTAAAAGCTTAAGCAGATGATTAGACAACGTACAATCAAGCAATCGGTACAAGAGACCGGAATTGGGCTTCATAAAGGGGAAAAGGTCACAATGACTCTCCGACCTGCGCCAGCAAACACGGGTATCGTGTTTAGGCGTGTTGACCTTGAACCACATGTTGACATACCTTCGCGTGCGAACGCGGTAGGTAATACCATGCTGTGTACGTGCCTAAATAACGAAGACGGTGTGACTATCCAAACGGTAGAACACTTAGCGTCTGCGCTTGCAGGTTTAGGTATCGACAATATTATTGTTGAAGTAGACAGTAACGAGCTGCCAATTATGGACGGAAGTGCTAGCCCGTTCGTATTCTTGCTTCAATCTGCCGGTATCGAAGAGCTAAACGCGCCTAAGCAATTTATTCGTATTAAAAAGCCAGTTCGTGTAGAAGATGGCGATAAGTGGGCCGAATTAGTGCCTTATGATGGTTTCCGCGTTGATTTCCAAATTGACTTTGATCATCCTGTGATCAGTCAAACTCGTCAGCATATGGTGATGGATTTTGATTCATGCTCATATGTAAGCGAAGTTAGCCGTGCACGAACTTTTGGTTTTATGCGCGACTTAGAGTACATGAATGCTAACAACCTAGCGTTGGGTGGCAGCATGGAAAACGCAGTGGCGTTGGACGAATTCCGCGTACTCAACCCTGAAGGGTTGCGCTACGACGATGAGTTCTTAAAGCATAAGATTTTGGATGCTATTGGTGACTTATACCTTGGTGGACACAGTCTAATTGGTGAATTGCGTGCGTACAAAACAGGCCATGGTCTGAATAACAAGCTATTAAATGCAGTACTTGCGCAAAAAGAATGTTGGGAGTTCGTGACCTACGACTCGCAGGAAACAGCACCAATTCGTTATGCTCAGCCCGCATTAGCGTAAGAATTTTAAAAAGCCGCCTTACGGGCGGCTTTTTTTCGTATGGCATTTACTGAAATAAATGATACAGTAGCCGAATAACTAATATAAATTTCACCCATGTGACAAAAAACTATCGCTTAAAGGCTGTCGCCCTTGGCTAAAAACACATTCATCGTGGTATGAAGTGGTATGAAAAGAATGGCGTGAAACAGCAATTTTCTTCGTGGTATGAAACTAACAATTACACTCGCTGGTAAAAATAAACGCTATAGGCACAGTATTAGTGTCCGTACGCTTGTGAGCGCAACCGTGCTCTCATCTATTTTTATGCTAGTGTCGAGCCGTTCAACAGAATCGGTATCAGAAGATATTGCACGAGTTCGTTTGGCACAGACTGAAGTCAATGAACGACAAAAAGACGTTGAAGCGTTAAAACAGCAAACAACGGTCAAATTACAAGCTTTGCTTTCTCACGTCGCAGAGTTATCTGCGCAGGCTACATTGCTGGACGAGAAAGGTAAGCAAATCGCAACAGAATTAGGTATGTCAGCGGCTGACCTGGACGCTTTCGTACCGGTATCGATACCGGATAACCTTCAAGACGATCCCATCCTTCACGAAATAGCCAAACTAGAGCAATCACTCGATTTGAAGTCTCAACAGTTGTCTATGCTTGAAAGTTTGGTCAGGGGTCACCATATCCACGAACAGAGCCAATTATCTGGTCGTCCGATAGAGTCAGGGTGGTTGTCTTCTTATTATGGTATGCGGGCCGACCCGTTTACCGGCGAACCAACTATGCACAAAGGGCTAGATTTCGCTGGTAAGGCAGGGGAAAACGTAGTGGCAACTGCCGCAGGTATTGTGACCTGGGCTGGTGATCGCTACGGCTATGGCCAACTTGTAGAAATTGATCACGGTGATGGTTTTGTTACCCGCTATGGGCATAACGACACCCTTACTGTCTCAATAGGCGACGTGGTAACCAAAGGGGAACCTATCGCTAAAATGGGCAATACGGGGCGCTCAACGGGCGTTCATGTTCACTACGAAGTAATAAGAAACGGAAAACAAGTCGATCCTCTGCCTTTTGTCTACAAAAAGTAGCATAGGTAGCAGCCAGGTAATTCTCGTAGACGGTGCCTTTATTAATTAAAAGTCATCTAAAACGAAGAAGCATAATTTTAGAACATCGCAAAACACAACGTGGTTACCGTTGTGTTTTATACGTTTAATTTAGCTGTGCACATTGTGCGGCGCCTCGACAAGTAGTGGAATAATAAAGCTAATGTTTTCAAGCATCCTTCGAAAAGTATTCGGTAGTAGAAACGACCGACTATTAAAAAAATTACGCAAAAACGTAGATGCCATCAATGCACTGGAAGCAGAATTTGAAAAGCTTTCCGATGAGGCGCTAAAGGCTAAGACAGACGAATTTAAAGCGCGTATTGAAAAGGGTGAAACCCTTGACGATATTCTTGTAGAAGCCTTCGCTACTGTGCGTGAAGCAAGTAAACGCGTATACGGCATGCGTCACTTCGACGTTCAGATGCTAGGTGGTCAAGTACTTCACCAAGGTAAAATTTCAGAAATGCGCACGGGTGAAGGTAAGACGCTAACTGCTACCTTGCCAACTTACCTTAATGCTTTGTCTGGCAAAGGGGTTCACGTTGTTACTGTGAATGATTACCTTGCTCGTCGTGATGCTGAGTGGAGTAACCAGTTATTTACTTACCTAGGTATGCGTGTGGGCTGTAACGTGCCTGGTATGTCGCCGCAGCAAAAGCGTGAAGCTTATCAAGCTGACGTAACCTATGGTACGAACAACGAATTTGGTTTTGACTACCTTCGTGACAATATGGCATTTAGCCCACAAGACCGCGTACAGCGCCCGCTTAACTATGCGGTAGTGGATGAGGTTGACTCAATTCTTATCGACGAAGCCCGTACACCACTTATTATTTCTGGTCAGGCCGAAGATAGCTCAGAGCTGTATCGCCGCATCAACACCATTATTCCTAAACTTGTTCAGCAAGAAAAAGAGGATGAAGAAGGCCAAGAGGGCGATGGTGACTACACGATTGACCTTAAGGCAAAACAAATTCATCTTACCGAGCGCGGTCAAATTCACGTTGAGGAAATTCTTCAACAAGAGGGCATGCTGCCTGAAGGCGAGTCGCTGTTTGCTGCAGGTAATATTTCACTGCTTCATCATATTAACGCTGCGCTTCGTGCACACAAGTTGTTTGCTAAAGACGTAGACTACATCGTTAAAGAAGACCAAATCGTTATTGTTGACGAGCATACGGGTCGTACGATGGAAGGCCGTCGCTGGTCTGAAGGTTTACACCAAGCTGTAGAAGCGAAAGAAGGGGTTCGTATTCAAAACGAAAACCAAACCCTTGCGTCAATTACCTTCCAGAATTACTTCCGCTTGTATAACAAGCTTGCGGGTATGACAGGTACAGCAGATACAGAAGCCTTCGAATTTAACCATATTTACGGGTTAGAAACGGTAGTTATCCCAACAAACCGTCCTATGCAGCGAAAAGATATGGCTGACCTCATCTACCTAACGGCAGAAGAAAAATACGAAGCCATTGTTGAAGACATTAAAGAGTGCGTTAAACGCGGTCAACCTACGCTTGTGGGTACTGTGTCTATCGAGAATTCAGAACTCATTTCTCGCATTCTTAAGAAGTCGAAAATTCCTCATAAAGTGCTTAACGCTAAGTTCCACGAACACGAAGCAGATATCGTCGCTCAGGCTGGTAAGCCGGGCGCGGTTACGATTGCGACTAACATGGCAGGTCGTGGTACCGATATCGTGTTAGGTGGTAACTGGCAGGCAGAAGTAGAGAAGATTGAAAATCCAACTGAAGCGCAAATCGAGAAGATCAAAGCTGAATGGAAAGAAAGCCATGACGCTGTGCTTGCCTCAGGTGGTTTACACATTATTGGTACAGAGCGTCACGAGTCTCGCCGTATTGATAACCAGCTTCGCGGTCGTTCGGGCCGTCAGGGTGACCCGGGTTCAAGCCGCTTTTACCTTTCATTAGACGACGCACTTATGCGTATCTTTGCCTCTGAAAAAATGGGCAACATGATGAAGCGTTTAGGTATGGAGCGTGGTGAAGCCATTGAGCATCCGTGGGTAACTCGCGCCATCGAGAATGCACAGCGCAAAGTAGAAGGTCGTAACTTCGACATTCGTAAGCAGTTGCTTGAATACGATGATGTGGCCAACGACCAGCGTAAAGTCATCTACGAGCAGCGCAATGAGCTTCTTGATGAAGGCGATATTAGCGAGACTATCGCGGCTATTCGTGAAGACGTTATTTCAAGTGTTGTCGATGAGTACATTCCGCCACAGTCTCTAGAAGAAATGTGGGATGTAAGCGGACTTGAAGAGCGCATGCGTGCCGATTTCGCCGTAGACTTGCCAATCAAGACCTGGCTTGAAAATGACGACAAACTTTACGAAGAGAAGCTTCGCGAGCGCATTCTTGGCGAAGTCGTTGATGCTTATAAGCAGAAAGAAGCGGTAGTGGGCGAGCAGGTACTGCGTCAGTTTGAAAAAGCGGTAATGCTTCAAAACCTAGACAGCCATTGGAAAGAGCATTTGGCGGCAATGGATCACCTGCGCCAAGGTATTCATTTACGCGGCTATGCGCAGAAAAATCCTAAGCAAGAATACAAGCGTGAGTCGTTTGCTTTGTTCTCACAAATGTTAGAAGCGCTTAAAGTTGAAGTGATCACTATTCTTGCGCGTGTAAAAGTACAAGCTGAAGAAGACGTGCAAAAAGTAGAAGAACAACGTCGTCAAGCTGACGATGTGCCAAAGAACTTCGAGCACGAAGAAGCGAACGCAACGCCAGAAGAGGCAAGTGACAAAGTACGTACGCAAGTTCGCGAAGGTGCGAAAGTGGGCCGTAATGACCCATGTCCTTGTGGCTCTGGTAAAAAATATAAGCAGTGTCACGGCAAGCTCAAGTAATGAAAGTAGTACATGTTGCTGTGGGCGTTATCGCCCGCGGCGATGAAATATTCATTACTCTTCGCCCTGACAATGTTCATCAGGGCGGAAAATGGGAATTTCCCGGCGGCAAAGTAGA
>Ga0208466_100098_pt1 | contig 12723 bp, 8 predicted proteins | sample DeeseametaMP2968_FD_184166 | JGI IMG/M metagenome (GOLD analysis project Ga0208466, IMG submission 184166) | Marine microbial communities from the Deep Atlantic Ocean - MP2968 (SPAdes) | ecosystem: Environmental > Aquatic > Marine > Oceanic | place: South of Funchal, North Atlantic Ocean... | reverse complement strand
TTTACTGGCTAATTTGGGTACTTTACTTAAAACGGGTAAGGTAACGATAAACGTTGTGCCTTTATCAACGCCATCGCTTTGCACATTTACCGTTCCATCGTGCAATTCAGTGAGTTTCTTCACTAGAGTAAGGCCAATCCCCAACCCGCCTTGAGAACGTTCAAGGGCACCATCTACCTGAGTAAACATATCGAAAACCGATTTTAGCTTGTCTGCAGGAATGCCCTCTCCATTGTCTTTAACTGCAATGGTAACCTTACCGTCGCAAGTACTAATACAGACCTCGATATTGCCACCCGGCGGAGTGTACTTTGCAGCATTGTTGATAATATTCGAGAAAATCTGCGACAACCGGATAAGGTCTCCGTTTACCCAAACAGGCTCTGCTACTTTTTCCACCAGCAGCGTATGCTGTTTTTCATCAATCAGGGGCTGAATAGTCTCAATCGCCGTACCCAGAATCTCACACAAGTTCACAGGTTTTCGATGAATTCGAATTTTCCCTCGGGTAATTCGTGACACATCCATAAGGTCATCAACAAGCCGTATCATTTGCGTTACTTGTCGTTCGACTCGACCGAACGCCTCGCTCTTCTGATTCTGGCTGTAGTCGTCTGACTGCAGAATTTCCAACGCATTGCGAATTGGTGCAAGCGGATTACGTAATTCATGTGCCAACGTAGCAAGGAACTCATCTTTACGGCGATCGGCCTCTTGAAGCGCGTCTATCGCATTTCGTTCTCTCGTGGTGTCTACACCTACTCCCGGAAAACGTTCCGGCTCACCAGAGCTGTTATAAATGACTCGTCCTCTGAAGGAAGCCCAGCGGACAGTGCCGTCTTTTTGTAAAATACGGTATTCTTCATCAAATGGGGTGCGGTTATTAATACTTTCACAAATTGCAGCTTCACACGCTGCTAAATCGTCTGGGTGGATATATTGTTTAGGCACTTCAATGGCTACACCGTTTTCAGCCTCATCGCTACTGAGGTTAAAGAGTTCTCCCAAACGCTCGTCTGCCGTGAACAAGTTTTGCTTAATATCCCAATCCCAAATACCGAAGCTGTGTGATGCTTCTAGTGCTAAGCGTCTGCGAGACTCTGCTCGCTTAGCCATTTCTTCAGCGTGTTTACGCTCAGTAACATCTCGCGTCGAACCAGCAATGGCTTCAACGTTTCCGTCTTCACCAATAACAGGAACAAATATGTAGTCATATATACGGCGACCATGAGTACCGGTAAAAGGAACATCACTACGAATTGGTTGCTTTGTTTCAATTACCTGACGAATCTCCTTCATGTGCATATCTGCATGCCAAGGTTCATACCCAAGCTCTAAACATGTTTTGCCAATCGCTTCGTCCCAACTCAGCCCCCACATTTGCAGTAACGCGTCGTTGGCATACGTAAAATGCCCCTCAAGGTCGAAGATATAAAGCAAATCGGGCGTATTCGACAGAGCCGTTTCGTAAAGCCTGCGCTGTTTATTAAAAGACTCAATGTTCTCTAGTAACGCCGACTCGGCAACCCGTCGAGCGCGATTTTCGTTGTTGCGCTCGATAATGATTGCAGCGGTTTTAGACAGTGCATTAATGACGTCAATGTCATCGGGTAATGGGGTAAATCGCTCGCGATGAAATAAACAGAAAGTGCCCAATACCGTACGACTTTCTGCAGATAAAATGGGACGACACCAAAATGATTGAAGTCCTAATGCCTGAGTGGAGAGACTAAAATCACTCGAATCAGTTTGGGCGTTGAAATGAACATTTACCACATCACGAGTTTGACAACACTGTCCTAACGGCGTTAGTTCATCAATTGTAATATTCTTGAAGTACCGCCTAGTTTCTTCTGGCATCGACGGTGCAGCCGCGCTAATGAGTGATAACCCATCTTCAGATACCAAGGATATTCCACTTACAGCTTGAAAATCTGTCACCTTTTCTACTGCATTGACTAAAACGGTCAACACATCTTCTAGTGTAGCGCCAGATAACGCGAGTCTCATGGCGTCTCTTTGAGACTGAGAAATGATCTGTAGCCTGCGCTTCATAGAGAAGTCATGAAACGAAAACCCCACTACACCTGCCGCAACGGGGAAAATGGTGAGCTTGAACCAGGCGTGGTCAATACCAAACCGAATTTCCGTTGTTTTACCGGATTCCTGTTTTATTGCCAGTTCAAACTGCTGAGTAATATTCGGTACTTGCGACTGGGGAAACAAACTAAACACCGAGCTGTCAAAGAGATCAGATTTGTCTAATCCACAGATGGAACGGGCCTGATGGTTAGCGTAAATAACATTGCCTTTAACATCGGCAAATATCACCGCATCAGTTATATTTTCTATAAGAGCTTGAAAGGGGATGTCGTCGGTAAAAGAAGATGAAGCCTTACTTATTGGCTCAGACATAATTCGCTCAAATAATGTAGAAAAAATTATACTAAAGTAGAAATCACTATTTAGCTAACGATTTACGTTAAGCAGTACAAAGCGACTTCTCTAGCGGTGCGGTAAGTGAACTTAAATGATTAAATTTTCGTAACACTTACGCTGTTACAAGTAAAAGCTCTACCAAGATCACTTTCTACCAAGGCTAAGACATGGACAACGCTGGCTCGAATCAAGATAAAGGGCACGGGAAGTATGCAGGGAAGTTCCCCAAAATAGCCCAACAAACCAGACTGCTAAATATTCTTGTGATTTTTGCTGTCATTTATACGTTGTACCTTGCCAAATCTTTACTTGTTCCTCTTTTCTTTTCCGCCTTTGTTGCTCTGCTTTTGAGCCCTCTTGTTGCATTCGCACGCAAGTTATTCATACCTCGCACACTGTCAGCAGGAGCCCTGATTGTCTTGCTGGTCGCGCCGTTTACATTTTTAGGTATAGAGCTTGCTGAGCCGGCAGAACGCTGGATGCAATCTCTCCCCAAAATTGCTGCCGAGATATCCAAAGAAATTGAAGAGATAAGCAGCAACATCGACGCTTATGCAACGCCTCCAGCTGAACCCGTTGAAAAAGAACGTTCATTCTTTAGCTGGTTTGGTGACGATGAGAAGTCACCTGAACTTTCTCCACCGCAAGACAACACAAACTCTGTGACAGACAAAATTAAACAAAGCGGAATAGATATTGGGCTCACACTCTTCAGTAACGCGCCATTTTTACTGGCACAGGTGCTCGCCTGTATCGTTTTAATTTTCTTCTTGTTGGTTTTTGGCCCTAACCTATTCAATGTTTTTGTAAGAGACTTCCCTATTGTTACCAACAAGCGACGAACGCTGGTGTTGGTCGATCAAATTCAAAGAGAGCTGTCTTCGTATATCGTCACCATCAGCATCATAAACTCTTGCTTAGGATTAGCTACAGCAGGCGTGTTTTACTATTTAGGAATAGACGATGCGTTACTTTGGGGAGCGCTGGTTGCGCTGATGAACTTTGTCCCCTACTTGGGTGGTGTGGCGAGCTGCGTGGTATTGCTGGTAGTTGGGCTTGTGCAGTTTGGGCTTACCAGCAGTGCGTTTCTGCCAGCGGGTCTGTTTTTAGTATTGAATATCATTGAATCACAACTCATCACGCCTGCGGTGCTAGGAAGAAGTATGCAGCTTAACCCGTTAATAATCATAATTTGGATAGCAATAACGGGTTGGCTATGGGGTGTGGTAGGCGTTTTACTCGCCGTGCCTATTCTAATGTGTTTTAAGATCATACTCGAGAATCTGGGCGTATTTGATCACTGGATAAGACTTCTCGAGTCAAAATAATTTCGCTCTCTTCGCCCCATCAACCACGTTGCATGGATAGCAGCGTGTGCGGACTTTTACCTAAAATCTAGGCACAAAGCACGATAGTCCTCTTCAAATAAAAGACGAAATGCATATTTTAAAGGAACATATCCTGCCTTTTTAAAATGAAAATAGTTATCATATTCGTTGTCTTTTGATTTTTGGAGCTCCCATGAATTTGCTTAAAAGTGCCTTGGCCGTGATGATCGGCCTGTCGTGTGCAGGCGCGCCTGTATATGCACAAACAGAAAAAAATAATAATAATGATGACATTGAGCATATTACTGTTGATGCATCTCAGGTTGAATTACGAGATAGCTTTGCAGGAGGCCAAGTATCTCGCGGTGGTCGTGCGGGTATTTTAGGTAATCTCGACATGATGGACTCTCCATTCGCAAGCACCAACTTTACCGCAGACATCATAAGGGAGCAGCAAGCAAGAAGTATCGCCGATGTGTTGCAAAACGATCCGGTGGTTCGTGTGGCAAAAGGCTTCGGTAATTTTCAAGAGCTATACGTAATGCGCGGGTTTCCCGTTTATTCTGACGATATGACTTACAACGGATTGTACGGTGTTTTACCTCGCCAATATGTTGCTGCAGAGTTGTCAGAACGCGTTGAGGTTTTCCGTGGCGCCAGTGCATTTCTAAACGGCGCAGCACCGGGAGGGAGCGGCTTAGGTGGTTCGGTAAATATAGTGCCTAAGCGCGCGGGCGATGACCCATTAAACCGTGTAACGCTTGGATACGAGTCTCAAGGACATTGGTATGGCGCAGCAGATGTAAGCCGCAGATTTGGCGACGACAGCCAAAGTACCGGCGTAAGAGCTAATTTTGTACAACGAGGCGGCGAAACAAGCATCGATAACCAAGATCGTGAATTGAGCGTTGCTGCTATTGGCATTGATCACGATAGCGATAACTTCCGTCTTTCTTTGGATTTGGGCTACCAAGACCATCAGGTTGACTCACCACGCCCTGCAGTCACTCCTGGCAGTGCAATTCCAGAAGCGCCTGACAGCGACACCAATTTTGCCCAAGAGTGGACTTACACTAACGAGCGTCAATTTTTCGGTGCGGTTCGTGGAGAATACGATTTTACCGACAACATCACTGCATGGGCGGCGTATGGTTTCAGATCGGGTGAAGAAGATAATGTGTTTGCTAACCCTAGACAGGCAGAAGCAAATGGCGACTTTTCCGCTTACCGTTTTGATAACGTTCGAAATGATGAAATTCGCTCAGGTGAAGTGGGCCTAAATATCGAATTCAAAACCGCAAGCGTGGGACACACGATCATTACGTCTGCATCAACGTTTTCTCTAGAATCTGAAAATGCCTATGCGTTTTCTGATTTTAGCGGCTTTGCTGGAAATATTTATAATCCGGTAACAGCAACCATGCCCGATGCTGACTTTTTTATTGGTGGCGACCTTAGCAATCCACTAATCACAGAAAAAACAGACCTTTCAAGTTTTGCTCTTGCAGACATGATTTCGTTTAACGATGGAAAAGTTCTATTAACCCTTGGTGGCCGTGTACAAAACATTGAAACCCGCACCTTTGATTACAATACAGGTGATGAGCTGTCAGGGTACGACGAATCTCAATTCACGCCGGTTGTGGGCATTGTTTATAAATCGTCAGAACAGGTGTCTTATTACGCCAACTATATCGAGGGACTGCTTCCTGGTGAGGTAGCACCTGCATCAAGCGGTGGTGAACCAATTGAAAACGCGGGTGAAGTTTTTGACCCATACAGCGCCGAGCAAATAGAAGTAGGTGTGAAATATGATGCTGGGCAATACGGCGGTTCATTGAGTGTTTTCAACACCTCAAAGCAAAGCTCAATTGTTGAAGACAATGTTTTCAGTACCGATGGTGAACAGCAAAACCAAGGGCTTGAGTTAAGCGTATTTGGCATGCCAACTTCAAATTTACGTGTTTTGGGCGGATTCACTTGGCTCGATGCGGAAATGACTAAAACTCAAGACGGTACACTAGATGGCAAAACGGCCATTGGTGTTCCTGATTTACAAGCAAACATTAATCTTGAGTGGGATGTTGATGCCCTTCCAGGGCTTACTGTCGATGCACGTGCGGCCTATACGTCGAAACAATATGCCAGTGCCGACAATAGCCTTGAAGTCGATGCATCTAATCGTTTCGATTTAGGCGTTCGTTACAGCTTCCTTGCAGGAATGACCGACATCACACTTCGCGCTCGTGTAGATAACGTCTTTGACAATAATTACTGGGCGTCGGTAGGCGGCTTCCCTGGCTCAAACTACCTTGTATTAAGTGAACCTCGGACATTCAGACTGTCTGCTTCATTCAATTTTTAACGGATTAAGTTATGCTGCTGTCAATCGCTGCCTTTTTAGGCAGCGCATTGGCGATAGGTTTGTTTTACCGCGCTTGGCAAAGCACACAGATCGCCTTTAAACGTATATCTAAACTCTCGGCATTGTTGTTAATGCTGGCGAGTTTAAGCCTTTGGGTTACAGAGTACGGCCCTGAATTAGGTACCTGTTACGCAGTGGTCGCTTTCTCGTTACAAGCATGGAGTTGGATTTATCTCGCCCGACAACGAATAAGTAAAGATGTAAAACGCGTCAATTTACCGTTCGCATCTGGATTGACTACCCCGTCTACCTCTATTGCTTTTAACGCCCTTGTAAAACTACTTGGCAGTGTGTTTTTAAGTGCTATTTGCGCCATGTTAGTTACTGTAGTGTGGACAACAGCACTTAGCATGAGCAAAGTGAATCAGATTGCACTTGGAATTTACACCATGCCTCTTTTATGGGGATGTGGCGCATACTGGCTGTGTGCAGACAGTAAACTATGGCGCCCGGTTGGGGTGTTGAGTGTACTTAGCGCGTTAAGTTACTTCTACTTGTATAGTATATAAAATGAGTATTTCTATTTCTCCCAGCGCAAATAAAAGCGCCTTAAAAAGTCACGCTTGGTTAGGACTAGCCGTTAGTGTATTGATGTATTGGGTGTGCTTTTCAGGCACTTTATCTGTTTTCTCTCAAGAACTTCTGCGGTGGGAACAACCCCATATTGCAGATAATCTAGATTACACCCCTGGCAGCATTCAAAATGCTTATGAACGCTTTCTCACAATGAAAGAGGGTCAAACACAGGGAAACATTGTCATTCGCTTGCCTACGCACGATTTGCCACGCGCACGCATTAGTGCAGACGGTGAGTATTGGAATATTTCTCCAACCGGCGAATTAAGTGAACCATCCACAACACCTATTACTGATTTAATCGTTGATTTACACACCGCTCTTCATTTGCCAGAAGACATCGGAATGATGGCCGTCAGTGTATTGGGTGCTATTTTGAGTGCATTGATTATCTCTGGCATTGTTGCTCACAGACGTATTTTTAAAGATGCCTTTCGCTTGCGAACAGGTAACAACGAGCAACTTACACAAGGCGACTTACACAATAGAATGAGCGTGTGGGGCTTGCCTTTTCACTTGATGATTGCACTAACCGGCGTTTATTTTGGTTTAGCATCGTTTTTAACGTCCATTTATGCCGATACCTTATATGAAGGAAACAAGCTTGATCTGTTTGCCGACATTTATGGTTCATCAATTCAGCTTGAACATCAGCCAGCCATTGCGAATATAGAAAAAGCGCTGACCGACATAATGAAAATGGAGCCCAATACCCAGCCCATTTTTGTTACTTTGGAAAACGCGACCAAAGACAATCAGTATATTTTGCTCGGCTCTCAGCACTTGGATAAGCTCATTTATTCAGAACAATACCGCTTTGATGCCAGTGGACAATACATCGATAAAGTCGGTTATTCAGATGGTGATGCTGGCCAACAAGCGATATTTTCTGTATATCGCATACACTTCGGCCACTTTGGTCCAGAAGCAATGAAGATATTCTTCGGATTAATGGGGTTCGCGTTAACCATTATCTCTGTTACCGGCATAAATTTGTGGCTGGCAAAACGCGCTAAGCAAGATGCCTTAAACCAGCTTTGGCTCGGTTTTGTGTGGGGCACGCCTATCGCATTTATTTGGGCTGCATTGTTAGAGTTAACGCTGGCGCTGCCCACAAAACCTGTTTTCTGGGTAACATTGACAGCTATTCTTATCGCTTCACTAATGCAAAAAGTGCTTATGAAAACTCACTTGGTGCTGTTGAATTGTCTCGCCGCCTTGTTAGTTGTATTGGCCATTACTCACTTTGCTGTTCACTACCCTAGTTCGTTAGTCATGAACTCGCTCATTATAGACAGCGCGTTTATCGTTTTTGCCCTGTGCGTATGGCGCTACCTATATTCTAGGTTGAAGAAAGGCTGGAACATTTAGCTCAACCAGATGAAGGTTAAGTTTGAGTAAAAATTAGCATTTTTACATAGTCTAAGTCTGAGCATAATTGATATTAAAAAGCCTTCCGTGTGGAAGGCTTTTTGCTTTTGAAGTCTGTTGCGAAACACCGCTGGCACACTTAATCCATCATCATCATTTAATTCAAGTGGCTCCCTAACTGCCAATGATCCAGCTTTGACAAAGAAGTCTTGTTATCAATGCATCACTTGATTTGCAAACCATTAACTTTGATAGCGTCACAAACAATGCCAGAACTCTTAGATATCAATACAAATCTTGCCGAAGTGTTTGCCATTAACCTCATATTCAAACGCTTTAGCGAGTTCATCGAGTGAAAAACTTGTATCAATTACAGGCTTTATTCCGCTCGCCTCTAGGGCATTTACGAAGTCATTTTGATGCTCCCTGCTCCCAACAATAATCCCTTTAAGATTGATCTGCTTTGCCATCAGCGCTGCTGTTGGAACATCTCCTTTCACGCCGGTCAATACGCCAATAAGGACAATATTTCCATTCACACGACACGCATTGATTGACTGTGCTAAGGTAGCAGGCCCTCCCACTTCCACAACGTGGTCTACACCTTTCTCTCCGCTCCACGCGTTAACCGCACTCCCCCACTCGGGTTCTGCTTTATAGTTCACGATGAAATCAGCGCCAAGGGCTTTAGCCTTTTCAAGCTTTTCATCCGAGGAGGAAGTGATAGCAACGTATGCCCCCATCGCTTTGGCTATTTGAAGTGCGTATATTGAGACACCGCCAGTACCTAGCAACAGCACCTTGTCGCCAGCTTTAAGCTTACCCTCAACAACTAATGCTCTCCACGCTGTTAACCCTGCCGTTGTAATTGTGGCGGCCTCTGCATGGCTCCATCCTTGTGGAGCTTTAGTAAACCATGTGGCTGGTCGAACGACATATTCTGTTGCGTATCCGTCAAGGCCATCACCAGGCGTTCGACTGAAATCGCTACACCTAGGTTCACCGTTCAGCCAATCCGGAAAAAATGTCGACACAACATGATCGCCCTCCTCGAACTCATCAACGTCCTCACCAACTTGAGTAATGATGCCAGAGCAATCAGACAGGGGTACACGATTCTGCGCCGTAGGAATAGTGCCATTAGCAACACTAAGGTCATGGTAATTCAATGAACTCGCATGAACACGTACTTTAATTTCTTTACTTCCAACTGTTTGAGGCTCGTCAACGTCTGTCGTCTTTAATCTTTTAAGCCCTTCATCATGGGTTCCAATAACAACTTTTCTCATGTACGGATATCTCTTTAATTTTGATTAGTAATATACGTAAACGATTCAAATGAGATTACTGAAGGTTTTTATCTGAGATAAATAGTAAATGTAGCTCCTGACTTAAGGGAACATTTTGTACTCATTGTTAATTCCGTCTCTCCCTTTATCTTTAATTGTCTAGCACTGTTTCTAATTGAGCTGTGGTCGGAAGCCCCATTTGTAATTTCACAGCACCAGACTCATCCCTAAAATAAATGGCAGGCGTAGCGGAAAGGCTCAGTCGTCGCATAAGCCTGTGGTTGTCATCAAGCTCCTTTTTCACCTCTGGTGTCGGGTTATTCAAAGGCTTAAGCGGCGCTAATTGACCAGCTTCATGGTTGTGAAGAATCTCACTAGGGTTTTCTGCGCTAAGAATGGCTGCAGATTTTCCATAACTATCAGCCTTCAATATACCGACCAGGATATGCCGAATTTGAACATTACCGGCGTCAACCCACGGTCGGGCCTGCTGCCAAAACTTTTGACAATAAGGGCAGTTCGGATCGGTAAAGGCATAGACAACTCTACTAGCATTAGGGTTACCATCTAAAACCCAACTCGACTCACTCAACTGCTGCCATATTTTTTCGCTTTGCGCACCGTTTATGTAGTTATTTAATTCGTTAGCTCCAACATCTTGTCCGTTTGCGTCGAACATTTTTCCAGCCAACATATACTGACCATCTTCCGTGACATAAACCGTGATTGCATTACCTTTGAAGTCAATGACATAGCCTGTCATTTGGGATGGCGCATCAAAGCGACTTATCACCTCTCCGCCTTGCTTTTCAACGATGCTGAGAGGCTTTGGAAGCTCACTATCAGTGGCGAATGATGAGCTAGAGAAAGCTAACATCCAAGAGACTACTTTTAGCATTCTTATTCCTTGAGGTACTTAATTTACTTGAGAAGAGGACGGAGGTAATGCTGAAGGCTAGCCTCAGACAGCTCCCCCATGTGGCGGTCAACTAACTCGCCTTTTGCATTGAAAAATAACGTAGTTGGCAGGCCATATGCGCCAAAGCTTTTTGAGATATTGCCTGCAAAATCAAAGTAAGTATTTTCAAGGTCAACACCTTGGCTCATTAAGAAGCGTTCTGCTTTCGTGGGCGCTTCGCTTTGATTGATAAAAATAAATTTTACGTCTGACTGCGTTTGTTGTGCCCGCGCTAAAACGGGCATTTCGCGGCGACACGGAGGGCACCATGAAGCCCAAAAGTTGATGACGACAGGTTTACCGATATTTAGCTCTAGTGATTGATACTCGCCACTTGAAGTCTGAGCATTGATATTTAGCGGACTAGGAGAGGTATTATATAAGGTTTGAATTACAACTAGTGGAAACAACGCAGCCGCGGTGATAGCCCCAGATTTAAGATAAAACGACATAAGCTGACGATGCTTTTTTGCTCTAACCAAAAGAACCGTTAGGCCCGCAAACCATCCAGAATAGCTATTGAAACCACCATCTCTAATATTGAGTACGGAAAGCCAGTCTTTTTGATAAATCTCCCACAAATCTATGACGAAGATTAAACGTGCCACAACTAGCCCTGCTGCGATAGACCAGAATATAGTGTCAGTAACTTCGTTCTTCTGCTTACTGGCTCTTGCCAAATAGCCGACAAGGCTCCAGAAAATAATTACACCCGCAATAATTAATGCGGTGCTGGTCATCATAGCGAAAGGGCCTAAATTGATCGTATTCACGTTAAATGCACTTAGTAAGTTTGAGCTGGTAAACTAATTACCAAAGATTAATTTAATATTAATGTTCACCCATTAGCTTCTACGCATCAAACCGCTTTGTGAAAAACTATGAATATTCTTCTCGTTGAAGACGACCTCGTTATTGCAGACGCAGTATGTGTTTACCTTCAAAGCAAACTCATGCAAGTCACCCACGCCGTCACGTTAAGTGAGGCTAAGCACTATGTATCAATCAACCAGTTTGACGTGTGCTTGTTAGATATCGCACTACCCGATGGAAGCGGACTGGAATTGTTATCGTTAGTCAGGAAGAAAAAGCTGCCAATGGCAATCATTCTTTTAACGGCAAGAGATGCCATTGAAGATAAGGTGACGGGGCTCAACAAAGGCGCAGATGACTACGTGACAAAGCCTTTTGACTTTGAAGAGTTAATTGCGAGAATTTACAGCGTAACGAGAAGACAAGATCAGCATTTACACGAGATATTGAAGTTTGAAGAGCTTACGTTTGATGCTAAAGCCAAACGCGTAGAAGTGCGCGGCGAGCAGTTATCCTTATCTCCATGTGAGCTGAAACTTCTGTATTTATTCTTATCAAACCCAGGCAGAATTTTAAGTGAAGCACAGCTTAAAGACTACTTATATGGCGTCAACGATGATGTGAATAGCAACGCCTTAAACGTGCATTTGTTTAATCTTAGAAAAAAAGTAGGTAAACATATCATTATCACGGAACGTGGTCTGGGCTACCGCCTCGCTCATCAGCAGGAATAAGAAACATGAGTCTTCGACTAAAGCTCATCGCAATTATTGCTCCTGTATTTTTTGTCTTGTGGCTAACAGCCAGTTATTTCTCTATTACCCAGCTGAAAAGCGAGATAAACCAAGCCATGGATAGCCGCCTTGCCTCCACAGCAAGAATGATGAATAACCTTATGCTGTCCGACCAAAATTCAGTGGGCAACTTGGGGCTTTCCCCAAACGGTACGTTCAACGATGCGGGCACCTTAAAAGGCCTTGCCTGTAAGATAAGCGCGTTAAATGGTGAAATTATTGCTAATAGCCACCCTCAAGAGCTAACACTACCTGATACGCTACCATCGGGACTTGATACCGTTATTGTTGAAAACATCGAGTGGCGGGTATTTTCTTTAAAAACAGAAAAGCACACCATTTCTATCGCTGAAAAGCTTTCTGAGCGACATGCAATATTTGTCCAGATGGTAATCGTCAGCGCCCTTCCAACACTCATTTCCCTCGTGGTTTCGCTGCTTGTGATCTGGTTTGCCTTAGGAAGAGAGTTGAGGCCGCTTCAGCGACTAAAAGACGCCATCACCAATCGCTCACCAAACGATTTAAATCCAATTCGGTTAAGGCATAACCTGCAAGAAATTACTCCCCTAATTGATAGCCAGAATCAGTTGTTCACCAAGCTTGAAAACGCTATTGAAAGGGAAAAAGCGTTTACCGATAACGCTGCTCATGAATTAAGAACACCTTTGACGGGCATTATTAGTCAACTACAGGTAGCAAAAGTCACGCAAGGAGAAACGCAACAGCGTGC
>Ga0208466_100090_pt1 | contig 13101 bp, 17 predicted proteins | sample DeeseametaMP2968_FD_184166 | JGI IMG/M metagenome (GOLD analysis project Ga0208466, IMG submission 184166) | Marine microbial communities from the Deep Atlantic Ocean - MP2968 (SPAdes) | ecosystem: Environmental > Aquatic > Marine > Oceanic | place: South of Funchal, North Atlantic Ocean... | reverse complement strand
TTCGGAGATCCTGAAAGGTACCAATGTTTCCACCATCGATGTTGAAAAGTTAAAAACATTAGAAGATAAACAAAGTGGCCAAGCTAGTTTATGGCTACCTCGCTTTGACGTCCGCATAGAAAGTGGTGTGGCTAGTCGTATTGGATTGGAAAGTATTTATTCAATCATTAATGCCGAGCCTGGCAGCTATCAAGATCATTTTGATGTGATGGAGACGGTGTGGCGAAGAATAAAGTCTGCAACTCAAATGACGAAAAACGAATTTGCTAAGCAATATGTTGTGAGAGATTTTCTAAATATTGTCTTCGGTAACTCAGACAATCACGGCCGCAACATTTCATTTTTAAAATTTGACGGCGATATTTGTTTTGCACCTATCTATGATTTTGCTCCTATGAAAGCCGATGAAGAAGGCATAACCCGTTTATTTAAGTGGGGGCGAAGTTGCGAAGTAGGTGGGCACGTTAATTTTTTAATCATTGCAGAGCAGCTTTCAGATTTTTGTGAGCCTGATGAAATGATTTTATTTTTGCGGCAACTGGCAGAAAAACTAATCGACCTGCCTGAGAGGTTGAAAAGATTACATTGCCCAGATGAGATATTAAATTTTCCGGCGATTGGTTTTAGTAACACTAAAACTAAGTTAGTGGCAATGGGAGTCTATGATGGTTAGGTTGACGGGCGAACGACGAAAAGAAATTTTAGCTCAGCTTGAAAGTGATCTTGCGAACAATGTTATCGGCATAGGCGATCTAGTAAAGCAGGTTCGTACCCAACTTTATGGCATGACCCAAACACAGTACGCGAAATTTATTAAGGTGTCTGATAAAACATTGCGCGATATCGAGAAAGGGAATACCGATCCTCGCGTCTCGGTACTAAATAAAATTTTAGCGCCTGGTGGTTTTCAACTTTCTGTTCGATCAGTTCGCCGCGATATATAAAATTATCTTTGAGGTGCATCAACTCATGGGGTTTCATAAAAAATAAAAAAGCCCAGCATGGCTGGGCTTTAGCGGAGGCTTTTGGACTCCAACGGATATTACTCGATATTCTGAATTTGCTCGCGCATCTGCTCAATCAGGACTTTAAGTTCAACCGCCGATTGTGTGATGTCGGTGCTGATAGACTTTGAACCTAACGTGTTCGATTCGCGGTTAAACTCCTGCATCATGAAATCAAGACGGCGGCCTACTGCTCCCCCCTTTTGAAGGATATTGCGGGTTTCTTTAACGTGAGCATTCAGACGATCTAACTCTTCCGCCACATCCACTTTTTGCGCCAGCATGATCATTTCTTGTTCAAAACGGCCTGCATCAAGTTCAACCTTTGCTTCTTCAAAGCGGGTTTGCACTTTTTCTCGCTGCCACACCATGATTTCAGGCATACGCGCGGCTACTTTTTCAGCTTCCACTTCTATAGCGTCAAGGCGCTGCGTAATCATACCTTTAAGGGCTTCACCTTCGGTAGCGCGGGCACTGATAAAATCGTTAAGAGCTTGGTCGAACGCGGCCATTACGTCAGCGTGGATGGCGTCCATATCGGCTTCTTCCGCTGCAATTACCCCAGGCCAGCGCAAAACGTCTAGTGGGTTAACCCCCGTGGATTGGCCATGGGATTGCACCCAGTCAGCGGCGTGAAGCACTTGCTTAGCCAACTCTTCATTTAAGCTTAGCTTAGTTACAGCAGCATCGTTGGCAGTAAAACGCAGCGCACATTCCACCTTACCTCGGGCTAGCTTTTTACGGAATCGTTCACGTAAAACCGGCTCCAATGAGCGAAACTGTTCCGGCAGGCGAAAGTAAGTTTCTAAAAAGCGTTGGTTGACCGAGCGTATTTCCCACACGGCTGAGCCCCACTCTTTTTTGGTTTCTACGCGCGCAAACGCTGTCATGCTGTAAATCATAAATATCCTTTAAATTTAACTAAAAGCCTGCAAAAACAACCCGAACTTCGTGTTGTATACGTGAATATCTACAGCAGGTTTTCTTGTATTTTGTATATTAGCGCACATTTACGTAATTCAATAAGCAAACATGTAAAGTTCGTTTTTAACGGCCGCGGGTATTGCGTTATACTTAGGCGCAATTTCGTAGCTACATCGAATTTATAGGTTTTGACCGCGAATTGGGCTTTCTATTCACATATCGCCAATAAAACCTGTAAAGCGCTACCCTTTTTTAAGCACTTACGTTGTGGAGAACACTATGCGTCCAAGCGGCAGAACCGCCAGTCAAATTCGTCCTGTTACAATTACTCGCCAATACACTTGTCACGCAGAAGGCTCTGTTCTTGTAGAGTTTGGTAACACTAAGGTGTTGTGTAATGCGACGGTAGAAGAAGGTGTGCCACGCTTTATGAAGGGCCAAGGGAAAGGCTGGATTACAGCTGAGTACAGCATGCTTCCACGTGCTACCCATACGCGAAGCGGCCGTGAAGCGGCGCGCGGTAAACAAGGTGGCCGCACGTTAGAGATCCAGCGTCTAATTGCGCGTTCACTACGCGCAGCGGTAGATTTAAAACTTCTGGGCGAAAACACCATTACGTTAGACTGCGACGTTATTCAGGCCGACGGCGGTACGCGTACAGCGTCAATTACCGGTGCGTGTGTAGCTCTTGTTGATGCACTTACTTACATGCGTGCAAAAGGCATTATCAAAACTAACCCGCTTAAGCATATGATTGCCGCCCTTTCAGTGGGTATTTACGAAGGTACACCAATCGCTGACCTTGAATACACCGAAGACTCTGAGGCAGAGACAGACATGAATATCGTAATGACCGAAACCGGCAAGCTGATTGAAGTTCAAGGTACTGCAGAGGGCGAACCGTTCTCGTTTGAAGAGCTTGACGAGATGCTGAAAATTGGTAAGCACGGTTTACGTGAATTGTTCGACATTCAAAAAGCGGCGCTAGCGTAAGCGAGTCATCGACACGTAGTTAGAACCAACGCGTAAATTAGAAATTAAGAGGTCATCATGAAAGCGTTTCAGCGTGATTTTATTGAGTTTGCCATTGAGCGTGGCGTACTGAAATTTGGCGAATTTACTTTAAAGTCAGGCCGCGTTAGCCCGTACTTTTTCAATGCCGGTTTGTTTAATCGCGGTGGCGATCTGGCTAAGTTGGGGCGTTTTTACGCTGATGCGTTAATGGACGCAGGCGTTGCGTTCGATGTACTTTTTGGTCCAGCCTATAAGGGCATTCCTATTGCGACAACAACAGCCGTTGCATTGGCCGATAGCCACAAGCTTGATGTCCCTTATTGCTTCAACCGCAAAGAAGCGAAAACCCACGGTGAAGGCGGCAATCTAGTTGGCAGCCCACTAGAAGGTAAGGTTATGCTGGTGGATGACGTGATCACTGCGGGTACGGCTATTCGCGAATCGATGACCTTAATCGAGCAGCAGCAGGCTAGCTTGTCTGGCGTGCTGATTGCGCTAGACAGACAAGAGCGCGGCAATGGTGAATTGTCAGCTATTCAAGAGGTCGAGCGCGATTTTGGCACTCAGGTTATCTCTATTGTATCGCTTGCCGATGTCGTGGCTTATCTGTCGGAAAAAGGCGGGTTTGATAGCGAAATCAGCGCCATCAACACCTATCGTGAAAATTATGGCATCTGATTTTGACAGCGCATTTAGCGCGGCTAGTCAGCATTTAGATGCGCTAGGATTGCGTTGCCCAGAGCCAGTAATGATGGTGCGTCTGAATATTCGAAAGCTGGCCGATGGGGAAACTTTATCGGTCACGGCTGACGATCCCTCAACGGCCAGAGATATTCCTAGCTTTTGCCGCTTTATGGACCACACGCTGGTTGCGTCTCAAACCGAGACCATGCCTTACCAATACGTTATTAAGAAAGGGCGCGCTTGAGCGCCTTTTTTGTTACTGTTTCTATTCGCGGCCGCTAGCAGCCTGCAATAAAAGTTGCTTCAAAACCTGCTTGCTTCGCGAACAGGTACAGTGAATATCTGTCATGTGTAGCACTTCACCATTAAGCATTTTTTGAAGTACAGAAGCTCTAACGTTTAATGAGACAAAGCCGTCTTCGCTTGAAATTTGTTTCGACGCCATAACTATCTCCTTTTATCTAAAGTATTTAATGCACGGCCACAGAAGCGAGTCGTTTGCTTGCTTGGGGGACATAGGTTTGCTCAAGGGTATGCTGAATGGCCGCGATTAGCCTGCATATAGAAGGATTGGTGGCATGCAGGGGTAATATGGCAATAAGCTGTTGCTGACATTCTTGTAAAATAGCGTGAGATTCTCGCTTCCTATGTTCTTCGGCAAGCAGAGAAGATAAGTACATTCCCATAGTGGAAAAAGCGAGTACGTCTTCTTGAACTACACTGACTTTCTGCAAAGAGGTAGGCTGAAGCGCATTAAGGATAACCTTTGCGGCCTCAAAGGTTTGATAGCCTAACTCTCTCGCATAATCCAATCTGCCCTGTTGATGGGCTTGCTGCGTCTGCGCTTGCATAGCATAGCGATGCTGTCGCGCGTTTGAAGGGTTTAGCTGTAGCCACTTTTTGTAAACTGGGCATAGCCGCTGAACATTCATATAAGCACCTCCTGTTTTTTATTACATTAGTGCAAATAAGAATCATTATCAAATGTAAAGTTCAAAAAATCTATTGGGTTGATTTGATATTTACGTTGTCGTGAACCAACGGCATCGTTTGTCTCGCCTATTAAGTACTTTGAGTCACTAGTACAGGCAAGCTTATTGGCTGATTAAATTTGAAAGCCACCATAAAAGAAGCACTGCAACTGTGATAGCAATAACCGCTTTCATTTTGTAGCGCTTAATGAGCTGCTCAGCTTTGTCTCCTGCGTAATAGACCACGGCTGCGAGTCCGAAATAGCGAATTGAACGTGCAATAACAGTAGCTAAAAGAAAAAGCGGAAGTGAGTATTGGGTTGCACCTGCTGCAAGCATCGCAACCTGAAAAGGAATAGGGGCAATACCTAAGGTCATTACGAACCAAAAACCTTGGTTTTGCATCTGCTGTTTTACATTGTCGAATTGCTCTTGGCTAAAAAAAGTATCTATAAGCCACTGACCAACCATATCGAAGAGGTAGTAACCGAGGGCATAGCCGAAGACTGCGCCAATCACACAGCCTATGGTGGCCATTAATGCAATTTGCCAAAGCGACTCCCGTCTTGCTTGCATTAGTGGCACCATTACGGCTTCTAGTGGTATAGGAACAATGGTTGATTCTAAAAATGAGGCAAGAGTGATGCCCTTTAACATATGCTTAGAATCGACAAGCTTTTTGGTTTTGTGCTTAACCTTTTTACCTAGTTCCATGTAATCTCTACTACTTTATTTTTCTCTACTGCTTGTAAACAACTCCGTCTTTCATGACAAAAGACACGCTTTCCATAAGCGATATATCGTCAAGCGGGTTGCCTTGAACCGCGACAATGTCAGCCAGTTTTCCTTCTTCAAGGGTGCCTAGAATATCGCTTATGCCTAGTAAGCTCGCGCTATTCACGGTAGCACTAAGCAGCGCGTCGGCAGGTTTCATACCCGCTTCAACCATTAAAGAGAACTCTTGCGCATTGTCGCCGTGGGCTGATACACCACTGTCTGTACCAAAAGCAATTTTTACGCCTGCTTTATGCGCTTGTTCAAACGTATTTTGGATAAGCGGGCCGATAGCGGCAGCTTTCGGGCGTACTAACTCTGGAAAGAAACCATCAATTTTGGCTTTGTCTGCTACGAACTTTCCTGCCAGTATTGTTGGCACATAGTAGGTGCCGTGCTTCTTCATTAATTTGCGGATTTCGTCATCCATATAAGTGCCGTGTTCGATAGAATCTACACCGGCTTCAATAGCCCGCTTCATTCCCTCTTTCCCATGCGCGTGCACCGCCACTGTCATACCGTAGTCTTTTGCCGTTTCAACAATTGCTTCTAATTCATCGGTCATGAATTGTGGGTTTTGGCCGCTTTTGGCAACGCTTAATACACCGCCGGTTGCCGTAATTTTGATCAAGTCCGCGCCATCTTGGTAACGAGTCCTTACTGCCTCTCGCGCTTCAGCTTCGCCATTAACCACTCCTTGCTTAGGGCCTACGTCTGGGCGAAGTAAATGAGATAAGCCGTTACTTGGGTCGGCATGTCCGCCTGTAGTAGCAATAGATTTAGCAACGGTATAAATACGCGGGCCTGTAGCATAGCCTTTACTAATAGCGTTCCTTAGCGCAACGGTTTCGTTGTAGCCATCCCCTAAGTTGCGAACCGTGGTGAAGCCCGAATCTAACGTAATCTTAGCGTAGTTCGCTGCCCGTAATGCATAGTCGGCTTCATTTAGTGAAAAGCGCTCCAGATACGTTTGTGGACCACCATGTTGAGAAGACAAATGAACATGCATGTCCATCAGACCTGGCATAACGGTTGACGTCTTCAAGTCGATGACAGTATCGCCTTCTTGGGCTTCAGCAAACCCCTTTTTTACCGCTTTGATCTTGTTGTCTTCAACAACAATAGTCACATTTTCCTGAAGAGAGTTTGATGTGCCAGTAAACACTTTTCCTGCATGAATCAGCGTGTCGGCTACAGTGGAAAAGGGCGATGAGAGTAAGGTACTGGCAACAGCCAGCGTAATCAGAGGCTTTTTCATGATATAGGTCTTCTTGTTGATTGTTTTATAGACTATATCGAATGTAATGCAGTCAGAGGTATAACGCAAAACAAAGCGCTGTTAACGGTGCTTTATTGAAGATGAATTACGTTTTGATATGTTCGAAGAGACAGAAGCAACAAAGTAGGCTAGTTGCTTACTTCACCTAAAATAAAGGTGATGCCGTTTGACTGAATACTAAATTGCGTGCCGGCTTCATCCGGTTTTTCATCAGCTTGTTCAAGCAGTTGATAATAGGCATTTTGATGTAGTCTTGCCCACAAGTTTCTGCGAACGCATAGGTAGGGAATGGGCGTTGCCTCTGGATCTTGTATGGCTTTAGGCGGAACGCGAAGTTCGAGCTGATCAGCACGCTCTAACCTTACAATGTCGCCTGTTTGTGTGGTAAACACATAGGTGTTGTCACTCGCTGATTCACCCTGTTCTCTATGCCATTGAGTTACAAGAAAAGGTGTGTCTTCAACGGTAATGCCTACTTTTTCTACGGGAGTAACTAAGAAGTACTTGTCACCTTCCCGCTTTAACACCGAAGCAAAAAGCTGAACCAAGCTTGCGCGCCCAATAGGACTGCCTTCATAAAACCATCGTCCATCAAGCGCTATAGTTAGATTGATGTCACCGCAAAAATCGGGGTTCCATTGTTCAACAGGAGGTAGAGGGCGCGCCTTTGACGACGTGCCCTTAAGCTGCTGCTGAAATCTAGTTAGATCCACGCTCTTCAACCAATACTTTTAGTTCGCGTAGCTTTGCCTTTATGCGACGCATGTTATCTGGGCCAGTACGAAGAAGTTGTTTCTGTGGCTCGTTTAAACTCTCTAGGCGATCATCAGCATACTTGTAGGCGACCGAGTCGGTATAAACCTCTACAGGAACCGGCACTTCAGGTGTATCAAGAAGCTGATCAATCGCTTCTAGCAATACGCCGTTGAAGTCTTGGTCAGGGCTTCCAATTTCGGCGTACTTCGCCTGAATGTCGTCTTTATAAATACCGTAGATGTTAAGCAGTGCTTCGTTATTGAATGACTCCAACATATCTACGTATGGTGTATAACGTTTGTAGCTTGCTGCATCAATCCATTGCTTGCCTGCTTGAGAGTATACGCGGAAGTTCTGCTCAGGTGGCGTTAGTAACTGGTGATTAGGCGCCATTTCATCATTTGCTAGATTCGTAACCGACACCACAAAGCGTTGAATTAGACCTTCATCAACCAGCATGCGGTTAACGGTTTCTTCGCTCGCAGACGAACTCTCAATAAGTGAAGCTTTCACCGCAGGATCGCTGGTATCCAGAGGTTCCGGTTCTGGTTCAACTGGCTCTGGAAGCGGCTCAACCTCGTCTTTTTCTTCAAGCTCTACTGTTGGGGCTGGCTGAGTAGGCTCAAATACTTCAGGCTCTTCTGGCGTAGTCACTTCAGGTTCAGTCACTTCGGGCTCAGGAGTAACTACAGGCTCAGGCTCATCGTCGCTGGGCCAAAACACAACAGCCAGAATAACAACAAGAAGGATGCCTACAATGATAAAGTGTGGGCCTAACGATTTCTTTTCCGACGATTCGCTCATAATGACTCCGCTACAAAACTATCCTTTTGGTAATACTACCAGAGATAACACCCAAATTTAGAAAATCAATCAAGAGAAATGTTCCCTTAGATTGTAAATTCCTTATTTTGAACACTTTTTAACGTAAAAAAGTCACTTTCCGATTTCTTTTTATACAAATTTAGTGGAAAACCCTCATTTTTTCTTCTCATTCACATTCGATATTATGTAAATGCAAAAATAATTTTAAAACAAATGTTTAACAAATTGGGTTTGTGTACTAATGTGTTGATTAGTCATTGAAAAGCAAATGCTAGCTCGTTGTTATCTATAATAATTAGTGAATATTTCGAGCCTCACGACCCCGTTTCAACTTAAATGTGCCCTTATAGGATAATTAGCGTGAGTAAGTTTAGACAGTATCACCCTAAATTACACCGAGCAGTAAAACGCTACAGTGTTATGCAGCATCTAATCATGCTGGGAGTAATGCTTTATCTCCTTTTAAATATCAATAACTTGTCAACTAAGCATCAGATCATTGCTGTAGCGACTGTCATTGTTATGAGTATACAAAATGGCTTTATACTGTCTAAAGCGAAAGTCGCTTTAGCTGTTGAAGGCCCTAGGTTGCTGGTATTTCCATTACTATGGATTGCTTCTGGAATGGGAACGGCGGCGTTCCTATACAGTGCCTGCTCTCTTGCATCCTTGCTGGTGTTGGCAAATGCCGTACGGTTTAAAAACCACCGACCTCCGCTAGATCTATCTAATGAACCTGAGCACCTTGCCTAACGTATATACTCTGTTTTTTCGTCCTAACTTCCGTCATTAAATAAGAATATAGGGCGTGCAAGGTGCATACATGGTTCATGAGGTAGAAAAATGCAGAAGTTCTATTTTCGAGATATTGAAGAGTCGCCTACCGCGATAGATTATCTGGAAGTTCAGTCGTATGAGATGAATGTTTACCTGGTTTATCTCACTATCGGCAGTCAAAGTGGCATGCTTTACGACAACAAAGATAAGCCCATGCGTTTTTTTAGTGCCGGCCACATTCGCGAAGCCTTCGCGCATTGTCATGTTCAGCAGGCGGTAATGAAGCACGATACGCCTTATGATGAAATGATTGGCAACCCGCCAAAAAGTAAAGAGCAGATGGCGTTACCGTTCAGTATGGATTTGCCTTACTAGACTGTTGTGCGAGTGCTATAGGCTTTTTGAAGTGGGTCCAATTTGAGTTCTGCAAGGTCGCAGCGCAACGTTTTCACAGTAAAGCATGGCACAGCACCGCAAAACCGAGCCAAATGATATATAAGCTGTGTAATAAGTAGTTTCTTACTCGCTTAACACACCAACGAAGTGCAGGTTATAGATTCAGCCATGTGCCTGCTGCCTTTCGCATATCTACTTTAGCTTTCAATCGTTTAGCCAACAGAAATAAGCCACCTAGCTTCCTGTGTATAAACAGGGCATCTACTGGCGGCGTGTGCCAAAAATTGTGCTCCATAGTCAGCGCCATTCCCTTTTCGTGAAGCCTTGCAATAAGGTCGCTTTGTCCAAAGTCATAAGCGCCCTCGCAGCGAATCGCTTCACACGCCTCCATACCAATGTTTATGACGGCGTCGACTTGCGTTTGAGAGTGGCTTTCGTCAATTAATCCTATGCGAAACGCGGCTTGCTGCATCATCGCTCTATCGTTGGCTGCGGCGCTGTTGAGTAACGTTTGATACTGGGCTGAAATGGCGTCAGGCACATCCCGTGTAGCACCAAAATCTAACAGAACGATTTCTTTTGTATCGGGTTTAAACTGGTAGTTGGCTAAGTTAGGGTCGCTCTGCAGCAGCTTAAAATGAAAAATTTCATTAAAAAATAAAGTCATTAGCGCCGTCATCACGGCATCTCGGACGTCCTGAGGTTCGTTTAATAGCGCATCTAAGTCTTGCGCCTCTATGAAATCCATCGCTAACACGGTACTGGTGGTAAGGGGAGCAAAGGTTTGCGGAATGACAAACGCATTACTCCCCTTGTTTTGGATGTCGGTGCTTTCAACCAGCGCGCGATAACGGTTGAGCATATCAGCTTCTCGCACGTAATCAGCTTCTTGGTGAAGCTGTGCTTTAGCCTCTTGTAAAAGCGGGTTTATATCTAATGATTTGGGTACCAAGCCAGTAAGTTTTATTAGTGTAGCTACGTTGTCTACATCGCTATCTATGCTTTTTTTCACGCCAGGATACTGCACTTTTACTGCCAACATCCGACCGTCCATCGTAATGACTTTATGCACCTGACCAATAGAGGCCGCAGCTATAGGGGCAAAGGAAAAGTAAAGTAAGTCATCTTGCCATTTATCGCCCCAAGACTGATTCAGCGTGGCAATTAGCTGGTCTTTTGGCATCGGGTCAGCGTCGTCCCGTAATCGCCCTAAAATTACCGCAAGCTCTTCGGGGAGAAAATCTCCTGCATCCATTGAAATAAGCTGCCCGAGCTTCATAGCTGCACCACGCATACTGGCAAGCTGATCTGCAATGTTTGAAATGTTTTTGGGCGTTAATAGCAGCGAAGACAACGCGGGCTTCTCGCCCTTTAACAGTTGTCCTGCACCTTGTGATACTACGTTACCTGCAATTCTACCTGCCAATGAGCCCAAGCGGCCTATGCGCGATAAACGCGACGATGGTACCGCTCTACTAGAACGGGTTGGTGATTCAGCGGATTTATTGGGCTTCTCTGCCATAGGCTCACTCAGTTTTATTAAGGGCGAAGGGTAACGTTTGGTTTTTTAATTGGCTAAACATAACCTAAAAAAGTAACTGGAGTTTATAAATTATACTGTGGGACAAAACGTCTGGATCGGGTTTCCAGCCAAAAGTCATTGAGGACCTGTTGACCATTGCTGTACATCAAAGATCAACAGGACTTAATGTTTAGGAAGTGAGGTTGCCACAGGGCGATCAACGGATAAGACACCTGTTTAAACAGAAGTCTGATTTAAAAGCGCCGTTTAGATTGCCCATAATGTACTTAAAAGAAATGTGTACTTACCGTTCCTAGTCGCTCAGCGGTTTCTAACTAGGCAAGTTGTACAAGGCAATTGTATAAACACTGTGTGCTAGATTATCTGTGAAATAAATTGAATCACTAGTCCAACAACGCTTCCATAAGCAAACCCAGCCCAGCCACTTGTCGCTCTATAACGCCAAAGTGCTGCACCAAAAAAGCCACACCAAAGCATGGCAGAATAGGTGGAAACAAGGCCGCCGCCCATCCCTGTATCTGGCAAAAACAGCATGACGACAAAGGTTAGCGCCATTGCGCCACTTAACAGCACCCACATGATATTTTTCTTATCAGCGAACGCATTGTTTTGTTTGACGTTCTTTGCATCGGCATCTTGCGTTTGTTGTGCATTTTCTGCTTGAACAGCGCACTGAGCTGCTTTTGATGCACGTAGTTTTCGTGCACTACGCTCACTTCTTGATTGGGGTTTCTTGACCTGTGAAGGCAACGGTGATGCAGCGCTATGGGTCATGATGTACCTCATTAACTGAATTTAGTAACTGTTTATCCATAGTTAAGGTAGAGCATGCATGCCAAGATGACTATACGACTTCGGTCTCACACGACAATTAGAAAACGTGTTTTAGATTTTCCCTATTCGAATGCGGCGCTCGAATTAGAGGGGGCAAAGGCTGAGGTAGGCATCCATTATCTACAAGAACACCGTGAAGCACGTAAACAAAAAAGCCCACCCGCAATCACTGCCGTTTGACAAGGAATGCGGGTGGGCTTTCACAAACTTATACCGTTAGGTATTAGTGATGGTCGCTATTTTGGCTTTTGAAGCTTACTTCCAGCAAATTTACGCTATCAGCAAAGGTCAGGGTTTTGATATCACCCTTGCCTTCTACATTTAGCGTATTCACTTGTTTTGGCCACAAGTCACGCAATGCATCATGGCGAATTTTAATGCCTTCAAGTACAGGCGGCTCAGCAGTTTCCTGATAAACCCAAAAGTGCTTACCTTCAACTTCAAAGCCAACATCAGCAAGCTTTAATGGCTCGCCTGCTGCATTTAAAATTGCAAAGTGGTGGGCGACGTAATCAGCGAACTGTTGCTGCGTTTCTATGTCGTCCATAATATCTGCGTGCTTGTCGAACAGCGCCTTAACCGCGTGTTCAGCATCGTGCAAATTAAAGCGGTGCATCACCTCAATATTTTCTGTTCTAGGATTGAACAGTACCGTGGTAATTGCTGCTTTTATTTGATGCGCTTGGGCTGCAGTGCTGTACGACACTGCGCTAACTAATAGCGCAGCCGTAATTGCGAATGCACTTACGCTTGCAAGCAGAGCATGAGCGCTCTGCTGCAAGCGAGCCAAAGACAACTTATTCGTCATCTTTGTCCTCGTCGTCGGTTTTCAGTTCGGTCTTTGAGTCGTGCATAAGGTCGCGGTACTCGTAAGTGTTACGCGGCTTATTCTTATACGCTTCAATACGCGAAGGAATGATACGACGCGGGTAGTGGTTATTTTCCACATCTACGTCTGCGGTTTCCCAGTGCGGATCAACGGTTACGCTTACCAGCTCTTTGTCTTTGTCGGTAACAATAAGCTTGCTTACGGCTTTAGGTGTACGACGCCAGATTTCCGCAGGAATACGCATTTCTTCTTTCGTGCCGTCTTCAAACGTTAGTTCAAGAATGATTGGCATCACCAACCCACCCTTGTTGCTGAAATCTAGCACGTAGTAGTTTTTGTCTTCTTTCACCGCACGCTCAAACGCTTTACGCTCCCAAGGCTCAAGATCTTTCAAGAATTTCTTGTACTTGTTACGCTCTTTGTTAGTTACGGTGTAACGATCGTTTTCGTCGTAGAAGTCACTGATATCTTCAAAGCGATCTACCCAAAGT
>Ga0208466_100081_pt1 | contig 13871 bp, 10 predicted proteins | sample DeeseametaMP2968_FD_184166 | JGI IMG/M metagenome (GOLD analysis project Ga0208466, IMG submission 184166) | Marine microbial communities from the Deep Atlantic Ocean - MP2968 (SPAdes) | ecosystem: Environmental > Aquatic > Marine > Oceanic | place: South of Funchal, North Atlantic Ocean... | reverse complement strand
ATCAGCCACTAGCCAGCGTAATCGATACTACTGATGGTTTGGGTCTGGAGTTTGGCACATGGCGCTTTAATTTACGTAAATCGAATACTGAGCCAGTTATTCGTTTAAACGTTGAAAGTAAAGGCGACATAGCGTTGATGGAACAAAAAACCGAAGAGCTACTTTCGCTCATTCGCGCTGAATAACCACGGTACTTTTCGTTAATAACGCTAGGTCAACAGGCCCTAGATAAGTAAAAAACGAAGGCGATAATATAGTGATATTATCGCCTTTTTTGTTTTCGAGATTTGAACTTGTTAAAGCTCTATTTATCAATCGCTTAAGCTGGTTATGCGTAACTTTACGGTTTGAGTTAGACACTCGCTTAATCACCGCAGGCTTTTGCCTCTATTACTTTTTTGCAATTAACTAATGTCATGCCTTTAACGCTAAGCTGTTAGTAGTAACGTTATACGAGCAAGTAAATCATCCAGGCGTGACAGATAACAACGACACTTGTTAATCCCATCCGCAAGCTTATGTAACTTACAATCTGCTCTTTAGGAAGACTAAGGATAAACTTGTCGTAAATAAGTACGGCGACGTAGCTTAGCGATAAAACGCCAAACACCTTCACGTCGTGAGAGAACACTAAACACAACCACCCAATTATGGTCGGCAACATAGCGACTAGCATTTGCTTGTCGTAACGTTGATTACTTATTGCGTCCCACCAATGGATACCCCCAAAGAAAGACAATAGCACGGCTGAGTATTGGACAAAGTAAACGGCGCTTTGCGTAAGCGATAACAGGTTAAGCTGATAAGCCAGTGGCATAGCCACAAAAGGAATGAGACCGGCAATACCTAGAAAAACCGCTGAATAGGGCATTGTTGTTCCTTGAAGTAATCTTGTATAAACAAAAATAGCGCCTTAAAGGCGCTATTTTTACTATTAAGCGTAATACTTAGTTCAGTATTTACTAATTTACTACTTAATTGGCGTGTACTTACGCTGGTTATGACCAGTGTAAAGCTGACGAGGACGACCAATTTTTTGTTTAGGGTCGCTCATCATTTCATGCCAGTGTGAAATCCAACCTACTGTACGAGACAGGGCAAAAATACACGTAAACATGTTAGTTGGAATACCAATCGCTTTAAGTACGATACCAGAATAGAAGTCTACGTTCGGGAACAGTTTCTTCTCTGCGAAGTACGGGTCACTTAACGCAATCTTTTCTAGTTCCATCGCTACTTCTAGTAGTGGATCTTTTACGTTAAGCTCGCTTAATACTTCGTGGCAGCTTTCACGCATTACTGTTGCACGTGGATCGTGGTTCTTATAAACACGGTGACCGAAGCCCATAAGACGGAATGGGTCATTCTTGTCTTTAGCGCGTGCAATAAACTCGGGAATACGATCAACTGTGCCAATTTCTTCTAGCATGTTCAGACATGCTTCGTTTGCACCACCATGAGCAGGACCCCAAAGTGAAGCAACACCAGCAGAAATACATGCATATGGGTTCGCACCAGAAGAACCGGCAAGACGAACGGTAGACGTTGAAGCATTCTGTTCGTGGTCTGCGTGAAGCGTAAAGATACGGTCCATCGCGCGCTCAACAGCTGGGCTGATTTGATATTCTTCTGCTGGTACAGAGAACATCATGTTCAGGAAGTTAGCTGCATAGCTTAAGTCGTTTCGTGGATAAACAAACGGCTGACCTACATTGTACTTGTAGCACATAGCAACAAGAGTAGGCATTTTAGCAATTAGACGGTGCGCGCTGCGAATGCGCTGTTCTTCATTAGAAACGTCTAAATCGCTGTGGTAGAACGAAGACATCGCGCCAACGGTACCACATAGCATTGCCATAGGGTGGGCGTCGTTGCGGAAACCATGGAAGAACATGTTAATTTGTTCATGTACCATGGTGTGACGAGTAATTGTCTCTTTAAACTCTTCGTACTGTTCTTTTGTTGGTGCATCACCGTGAAGAAGCATGTGACAAACTTCTAAGTAGTCTGCGTCACGCGCTAGTTCTTCGATAGGGAAACCGCGGTGTAATAATACACCTTGAGCGCCATCAATGTAGGTAATTGAAGACTCGCAAGATCCTGTCGCCATAAAACCTGGGTCGTACGTGAAATAACCGTGCTGGCCTAACGTACGGACATCGATTACATCTTGTCCTTCGGTGCCAGACAAGATAGGAAGCTCGATTTCCTTACCGCCGGCTTTAAGAATGGCTTTCTGATCTGCCATAAAATGCTCTCCTCAGAATGGTTCTGTTTGCAGCGAAAACGGACGAAAATATCCGCTTCGTTGGGAAAAGTGGGCGTATTTGTACTTTATTATGCACCAACAAGTCAATTTAATTGCATATTTGCACAATAAATATTCCGAATTGCTTAAAAAAATACTAGCAATCAGATAACGATTAATTAACTCGTTGGGATTTCACTTTGCCCGATACGGTGCAATTATCAATGGCTTTTCGATAAAGGTAAACCACCGAACGATAAATATATTAACAGGTTAGTTTAAAAAGTAACCTTTTGATGAGGAATAAATACGCATACAGATTAAAAGTGCTTAATTTCTCGTTGTTATGCATAGTTATTCCATTTAGCTGCTGGTAAACTTCTTAACACTGTAATTGCGCTCGTTTAAACGTGTTGCGCTCAATTTTGATCTCTTTTTATTCAAAATAATTATCATAAAAGTGTATATAGCGACTAAAGTCTTACTACGGCACAAAAAATTGTAATTATATACTACGCTGGATATACTCAGCGGTGCTTTGGAAATGGAATAATTATTCTGTTACAGGCATTAAAGAATAATTCACAAATTGTTAACAACTCAATGGATGAGGCAATTAACAGGTTAAAAATCGAATTCACTTACTCAGGACATAATAAAGGTAAGAAATTCATTATCCCCTACGGATTAAACAGGCATACATTGTGAAAAAGCAAAGACCAGTAAATTTAGAACTCAATACTATTAAATTTCCGCCCTCTGCTATTTCGTCAATTCTCCACCGTGTAACCGGTGTTGCAATGTTCTTCGCGCTACTTTTTGTTATCTGGGCATGGGCAGTTTCTGTTCATTCGCCTGAAGGTTTCGCGGACGTACAAGCAATCATGGACGGTTTCTTTGGAAAATTTGTCGCAATTGGCACAGCTTCAGCGCTGACATATCACATTCTAGGCGGCCTAAGACACGTTGTTATGGATTTAGGTCACTGGGAAGAATTAGAGTCGGGTAACACAAGTGCAAGAGTAGTAATCGCACTTTGGGTTGTACTGACCGTAGTATTGGGAGTTGCATTATGGTAACCAACCAAGCAAGCATCAAGCGTGACGGCGTACAAGACTACGTTTCACTTCGCGCTACAGCAGCAATTATTTTCGCGTACTCGGTTTTCATGGCGTGGTTCTTTATTACCACCGATAACCTAACGTTTATCGAATGGCGAGGGTTGTTCTCTGGCCTGGCTATGAAAGTTTTCACATTGGCAGCACTAGTAGCAGTGATGATCCACGTGCGCATCGGCCTTTGGCAGGTGCTTACAGACTATGTTAAATCAGCAGGTCTGCGTGCAGGACTACAATATATCTTAAATATCATCGCATTCGGCTATGTAGCTGTTGGCCTATTCGTATTGTGGGGAGTGTAAAATGAGTTTACCCGTTCACGAGTTTGATGCAGTAGTAATTGGTGCTGGCGGTGCAGGTATGCGCGCAGCACTACAGATTTCGCAGTCTGGTAAATCATGTGCACTGTTATCAAAAGTATTTCCAACCCGTTCTCATACTGTGTCTGCTCAAGGTGGTATTACTGTAGCACTTGGTAATTCACACGAAGACAATTGGGAATGGCACATGTATGACACCGTTAAGGGTTCTGATTATATCGGTGACCAAGACGCTATCGAATACATGTGTAAAACTGGTCCAGAAGCAATTATCGAAATGGAAAATATGGGTCTACCATTTTCTCGTTTCGAAAACGGTAAAATCTACCAGCGTCCTTTTGGCGGTCAGTCTAAGAACTTTGGTGGCGAGCAGGGCGCTCGTACAGCAGCTGCAGCTGACCGTACTGGTCACGCGCTTCTACACCTTCTTTACCAGCAAAACGTAAAGAACAAAACAAAAGTTTTCTCTGAGTGGTATGCACTAGACCTAGTTAAAAACCAAGACGGAGACGTTGTTGGTTGTACCGCGATTGATATCGAGTCTGGTGAAGTAGTTTACTTCAAGTCTCGCGCTGTTGTATTAGCAACAGGTGGTGCGGGTCGTATCTACGCATCTACTACAAATGCTCACATCAATACCGGTGACGGTGTTGGTATGGCACTTCGTGCAGGCGTTGCAGTTCAGGATATGGAAATGTGGCAGTTCCACCCAACGGGTATCGCTGGCGCAGGAACATTGGTAACAGAAGGTTGTCGTGGTGAAGGTGGTTACCTTCTAAACAAAGACGGCGAACGTTTCATGGAACGTTACGCGCCTAACGCGAAAGACCTTGCTGGTCGTGACGTTGTTGCACGTTCAATGATGACTGAAATTCGTGAAGGTCGTGGTTGTGAAGGCCCATGGGGTACTCACATTAAGCTTAAGCTTGACCACCTTGGTAAGGACGTTCTTGAGTCTCGTCTACCTGGTATCCTTGAACTTTCACGTACGTTTGCACACGTTGACCCAGTGAAAGAGCCAATTCCAGTAATTCCTACTTGTCACTATATGATGGGTGGTATTCCTACAAATGTTGATGGCCAATGTCTAACGGTTGATGAAAACGGTAACGACAAGGTTGTTAACGGTCTATTTGCTTGTGGTGAGATAGCCTGTGTATCTGTACACGGTGCGAACCGTCTTGGCGGTAACTCACTTCTTGACCTTGTTGTATTCGGTCGCGCGACTGGTTTACACCTTGGTAAGACATTGTCTGAAATGGCACCAACACGCGACGCATCAGAGTCTGATCTTGAAGCCTCTATGACGCGTTTCAACCGTTGGGAAAATTCAGAGAAAGGTAAGGGCGAAGACCCAGTACAAATTAAGAAAGACTTGCAGAAATGCATGCAGCTTAACTTCTCAGTATTCCGTGAAGGTGAAGCAATGGCGGAAGGTCTTAAAGAGCTTAGCGAAATTCGCGAGCGTCTTAAGCATGCACGCCTTGACGACAAGAGCGCAGACTTCAATACCCAGCGTATTGAATGTTTAGAGCTTGATAACCTAATGGAAACCGCGTACAGCACAGCAGTAGCAGCGAACTTCAGAACGGAAAGCCGTGGTGCTCACAGCCGCTTCGACTTCCCGGACCGTGATGACGATAACTGGTTATGCCACAGCATCTACGATCCGAACACTGATAAAATGCTTAAACGTGAAGTGAATATGGCGCCTAAGCTTAGGGAAGCATTCCCGCCTAAAGTGCGTTCATATTAAGAGAGGCAACGATCATGCAATTAACTTTTTCGATTTATCGTTACAACCCAGAAGTAGATGCGAAGCCTCGCATGCAAGACTACACTCTAGAAGTAGAGGAAGGTCAGGACATGATGGTGCTAGACGCGCTACTTGCACTTAAAGAGCAAGATCCGACGCTTTCTTTCCGTCGCTCTTGCCGTGAAGGTGTGTGTGGTTCAGACGGTGTGAACATGAACGGCAAAAATGGCCTTGCGTGTATCACTCCTTTATCTGCACTGGGCAAAGGTAAAATAGTAGTTCGTCCACTTCCAGGTCTACCTGTTGTACGTGACCTTGTTGTTGATATGACGCAGTTCTACACACAGTACGAAAAGATTAAGCCGTTCTTAATCAACGACAGTAAGCAGCCGCCAGCGCGCGAACACTTACAGTCACCTGAAGAGCGTGCGAAACTTGACGGTCTTTACGAGTGTATTCTATGTGCATGTTGTTCAACGTCATGCCCATCTTTCTGGTGGAACCCTGATAAGTTCATCGGTCCTGCTGGTCTACTTCACGCGTATCGTTTCCTTATCGATAGCCGTGATACGGCAACTGAAGAGCGTCTTAACGACCTTGATGATGCGTTCAGCGTATTCCGCTGTCACGGTATCATGAACTGTGTAAGTGTATGTCCTAAGGGCTTAAACCCTACAAAAGCGATAGGCCAAATTAAGTCTATGCTTTTACAACGGGCTGTTTAGTACTATATTCTGATAACTTCCTAAAGTTACAGATAGTGATGCTCTAAATAGCCATCCCAAAAGGATGGCTATTTTTTTATATATTCGCTGTTATAACACTTGGTTATGCTGAGAATAACCTTATAATACATCTTGATTGTTAACTAGATTTTATAAAACGTAGCAAGGCAAATTAAATGCAAGAAAGCGTGATGAAAGCGTGGTGGGATTCCTCGCACATGGCAGGTGCCAACGCTGCCTATGTTGAAGAGTTGTATGAAACTTATTTAGAAGACCCGCAAAGTGTCTCTGAAAATTGGCGACAAATCTTCGATAACCTCCCCAAAGTCGATGGCGTAGAGTTAGAAACCAATCATACAACAATTAAAAATCAATTTAGGCAACTTGCTGCGTTAGGGCCAACCGCCCGCATGTCTAGTCCGTCTGTGCCTTCTGCAAATGTTTCAGACGACAGGCAAGTTAAAGTTCTTCAGTTAATCAATGCGTTCCGCTTCCGCGGTCATCAGCACGCAAACCTTGACCCGCTAGGTCTATGGAAACAAGAGCGTGTACGCGATTTAGAACTTTCTCACCACAGCCTTTCTGAGCAAGATTTCGATTCAGTATTCAATGTAGGTTCGTATGCCATTGGCAAAGATTCAATGCCATTGGGTGAACTGTTTAAATCGTTAAACCGCACATACTGTGGCTCTATCGGTGCAGAGTACATGCATATTACCGATACTGAACAGAAACGCTGGTTGCAACAAAAAATTGAATCTGTTCAAGCAAAACCTGAAATTTCTCGCGACGAAAAGCTAGGAATTCTTAAAGGTCTTACTGCGGCTGACGGAATGGAAAAGTACTTGGGTTCTAAATTCCCAGGGGCAAAGCGTTTCTCTCTAGAAGGCGGCGATGCACTTATTCCTATGCTGAAAGGCTTAATCACCAAGGCTGGCACTGCAGGTACCAAGGAAGTGGTTATCGGCATGGCTCACCGTGGTCGTTTGAACGTGCTAGTTAACGTATTGGGTAAAAACCCATCGGTGCTGTTTGATGAATTTTCAGGTAAGCACGACGACTCACTAGGCGCGGGTGACGTGAAATACCACGCAGGTTTCTCGTCTGACTTCGCAACACCTGGCGGCAATGTTCACTTAGCACTAGCGTTTAACCCGTCTCACCTTGAGATTGTAAACCCTGTAGTTATGGGGTCTGTACGTGCACGTCTTGCGCGTCGCAATGATGACACGAATACAGTACTGCCTATCACTATTCACGGTGACTCGGCAATTGCTGGTCAGGGTGTAGTACAAGAAACCTTCAACATGTCGCAAACTCGCGGCTTTGCTGTAGGTGGTACGGTTCGTATTGTGGTAAATAACCAAGTTGGTTTCACCACATCGAAGACTGAAGATACCCGTTCAACGCAATATTGTACTGACATCGCGAAGATGGTACAGGCACCGATTTTCCATGTGAACTCAGACGATCCAGAAGCGGTTGCCTTTGTTACGCAGCTTGCGCTTGAATACCGCAATAAGTTTAAGAAAGACGTTGTAATTGATTTAGTTTGTTACCGTCGTCATGGTCACAACGAAGCGGATGAGCCAAACGCCACGCAGCCGTTGATGTACCAAAAAATTAAAAAGCATCCAGTTCCACGCGTAATCTATGCTGATCAGCTAATTGCTGAAGGTGTGATAGAGCAACGTGATGCAGATCGTTATGTTGAAGAGTACCGTGAAGCTCTTGACCATGGCGCGTGCGTTGTTGAAGAGTGGCGTCCAATGACAGAGCACAGCGTTGACTGGTCTCCATATCTTGGTCACGACTGGGATACGCCTTACGATGGTTCGCTTTCAGTTGAGAAGCTCAAAGAGCTAGGTGAGTCAATCACTACTATTCCTGAAGAGCACAAGCTTCAGTCTCGCGTAAACAAGCTTTACCAAGACCGTAAAGCGATGGTTGCTGGCGAGAAAATGCTTGATTGGGGCATGGCTGAAAACTTGGCCTATGCAACTATCGTTGATGCCGGCGAAGATATTCGTATTACCGGTCAGGATTCAGGCCGTGGTACTTTCTTCCACCGTCACGCGGTGTTACACAATCAAAAAGATGCGTCGACATATATGCCACTACAGCATATTCGTGAGGGACAGGGTGAAATTGAAATTTACGACTCTGTGCTTTCAGAAGAAGCGGTTATGGCATTTGAGTATGGTTATGCGACAGCGGAGCCTACGTGTCTGACTATTTGGGAAGCCCAGTTTGGTGACTTCGCTAACGGCGCTCAGGTTGTATTTGATCAGTTCTTGAGCTCAGGTGAAGCGAAGTGGGGCCGTTTGTGTGGTCTAACCGTTTTACTTCCACATGGTTATGAAGGCCAAGGACCAGAGCATAGTTCTGCGCGTCTTGAGCGATTCTTGCAAATGTGTGCTGACCACAACTGGCAAGTGTGTGTACCTTCAACACCCGCTCAGGTTTACAACATGCTTAGACGCCAAGTGGTTCGTCCAATGCGTAAACCACTTATCGTGATGTCACCTAAGTCACTATTACGTCATCCAATGGCTGTATCTTCGTTAGAGGAACTTGCAGAAGGCAAATTCCATAACGTAATTGGCGAAATTGATGATATCGATCCGAAGAATGTGAAGCGTGTTGTCATGTGTTCAGGTAAGGTTTACTACGATTTGTTAGACCAGCGCCGTAAAAATGAGCAAACAGACGTTGCAATCATCCGTTTAGAGCAACTTTATCCATTCCCACAAGAAGAATGCGCTAAAGTTGTGGCACAATACAGCCACGTAAAAGATTGGGTTTGGTGTCAAGAAGAGCCTCAAAACCAAGGCGCTTGGTACTGTAGCCAACACCATTTCTGGCAAGCAATTCCAGATGGTGCAAAATTAACATATGCAGGCCGTGATGCATCCTCGTCACCTGCAGTAGGTTATGTATCCGTTCACAACCAGCAACAGAAAGCCCTGGTTGAAAACGCACTCACAATTAAATAAGGAACAGTAATGACAATTGAGATAAAAGTTCCGGTTCTACCTGAGTCAGTTGCCGATGCCACCATTGCAACCTGGCACGTAAAGGCCGGTGACGCAGTTAAACGAGACCAGAACCTGGTTGATATTGAAACTGATAAAGTGGTTTTAGAAGTTGTGGCGCCAGCGGACGGTACAATTGGTGAGATCCTAAACGAAGAGGGTGCAACTGTTTTAGGCGAGCAAGTTATTGCTAAACTAGAAAAGGGTGGTGCTGCTGCTCCAGCTGAAGCTAAAACGGAAAGCAAAGCGAAAGACGATTCTAAATCAGATGCGGCTCCAGCGGCTTCTGGAAAAACATCTGATGTTAAAGTACCAGTACTTCCTGAATCTGTAGCTGACGCGACAATCGCAACGTGGCACGTAGCTGTAGGTGAAGCAGTTTCTCGCGACCAAAACTTGGTTGATATCGAAACTGATAAAGTAGTACTAGAAGTTGTTGCTCCTGCAGACGGTTCTCTTGCTGAAATTATCGCAGAAGAGGGCGCCACCGTAACAGCTGAAGAAGTGATTGCTAAATTTGTAGAAGGTGCAGCAAGCGGCGCTTCTGCTCCAGCAGCGTCAAGCGAAAGCGATGACAGTGACGAGAGCAGCGATGCGCTTAGTCCTTCTGTTCGTCGTTTACTTGCAGAAAAAGGTGTTGACGCAGCTAAAGTGAAAGGCACTGGCAAAAATGGCCGTATCACTAAAGAAGACGTAGAGAAATACCTTAAAGGCGGCGACAGCTCAGCGAAGGCAGCGCCTGCTGCGTCTGAATCTGTTTCAGCTGACCTACCAACGGGTAATCGTACCGAGAAACGTGTTCCAATGACGCGTCTTCGCAAGACAATTGCTAACCGTCTTCTTGAAGCGAAGAACTCTACGGCAATGCTAACAACGTTTAACGAAGTAAACATGAAGCCAATCATGGACCTTCGTAAGCAGTATCAAGACAGCTTCGAGAAGCGTCACGGTATTCGCCTTGGTTTCATGTCTTTCTACGTGAAAGCGGTAACCGAAGCCCTTAAGCGTTTCCCTGAAGTTAACGCGTCTATCGACGGTGATGACATTGTTTATCACAACTACTTCGATGTATCGATTGCTGTTTCTACACCACGTGGCCTTGTAACACCAGTACTTAAAGATACTGACACACTAGGCATGGCAGGTGTTGAAAAAGGAATTAAGGAACTAGCACTTAAAGGCCGTGACGGTAAGCTGTCATTGGCTGAACTACAAGGTGGTAATTTCACAATCACCAACGGTGGTGTGTTTGGTTCACTAATGTCTACACCAATCATTAACCCGCCACAGAGCGCTATTTTGGGTATGCATAAAATCCAAGATCGCCCAATGGCTGTTAATGGCAAAGTAGAAATTCTACCAATGATGTACCTAGCGCTTTCTTATGACCACCGTATTATCGATGGTAAAGAATCAGTAGGTTTCTTGGTAACCGTTAAAGAGATGCTAGAAGATCCAACACGTCTACTTCTAGACGTATAAGACTTTCGTCTCACGGAATTGTGGTTAGGCGTTTAGCTTGTGTATGCTTGCTTTGCGCCTAACGCAACGCTGATATTTGCCCTATAATATCAGTCAAACTAATCAAGTCGCATTTGCGGCTTTTGTCTTACTAAAAATCGGATAGAAACACCATGAATTTGCATGAATACCAAGGTAAGCAGCTATTCAAAGAATACGGTTTGCCTGTTTCTGAAGGATACGCAGCAGACACTGCTCAAGGTGCTGTAGAAGCCGCTGACCGAATTGGCGGAAACGAGTGGGTAGTTAAGTGTCAGGTACACGCGGGCGGTCGCGGTAAAGCTGGCGGTGTAAAGCTAGTTAAAAACAAAGACGACATTCGCGCTTTCGCTGAAAACTGGCTTGGCAAAAATTTGGTGACTTTCCAGACTGACGAAAACGGTCAGCCTGTGAGCAAAATCCTAGTTGAATCTTGCACAGATATCGCTAACGAGCTTTACCTTGGTGCAGTAGTTGACCGTACAACCCGTCGCGTTGTATTCATGGCATCTACTGAAGGTGGCGTTGAGATTGAAACTGTTGCAGAAGAAACTCCAGAGAAAATCCTTAAAGCTGAAATCGACCCAATTGTAGGTCCTCAGCCTTATCAAGCGCGCGAAATGGCGTTTGCTCTAGGTCTTTCTGGCGTACAAATCAAGCAATTCACTCAAATCTTCCTTGGCCTAGCTAAGATGTTTGAAGAGCTTGACGTTGCGCTTATCGAAATCAACCCGCTAGTTATCAAAACTGACGGTAACCTACACTGCCTAGACGCGAAAGTAGGTATCGATGGTAACGCGCTATATCGTCAGCCTAAGCTGAAAGATATGCAAGATCCTTCACAAGAAGATGCGCGTGAAGCTCATGCTGCTCAGTGGGAACTAAACTATGTTGCGCTAGACGGTAATGTAGGTTGTATGGTTAACGGTGCAGGCCTAGCAATGGGTACTATGGACATCGTAAACCTACACGGTGGCAAGCCAGCTAACTTCCTAGACGTTGGTGGCGGCGCAACTAAAGAGCGTGTAGCTGAAGCATTCAAAATCATCCTTTCTGATGACAATGTTAAAGCGGTATTGGTTAACATCTTCGGTGGTATCGTTCGCTGTGACATGATTGCAGAAGGTATCATTGGTGCGGTTAAAGAAGTTGGCGTAGAAGTACCTGTAGTTGTACGTCTTGAAGGTACCAATGCAGAGCTTGGCCGTGAAGTTCTAGCGAACTCTGGTCTAGATATCATTGCTGCTGAATCTCTAACTGATGCAGCGCAGAAAGTTGTTGCTGCAGCGGAGGGCAAATAATGTCTGTATTAATTAATAAAGATACTAAAGTAATTTGTCAGGGTTTCACTGGCGGTCAGGGTACTTTCCACTCTGAGCAAGCAATTGCTTACGGTACGCAAATGGTTGGTGGTGTAACACCAGGTAAAGGCGGTACTGAGCACCTAGGTCTTCCAGTATTCAATACTGTACGTGAAGCGGTAGAAGCAACTGGCGCAACTGCAACAGTTATCTATGTACCAGCACCTTTCTGTAAAGATTCAATTGTTGAAGCTGCAGATGCGGGTATCGAGCTAATCGTATGTATCACTGAAGGTATCCCAACGCTAGATATGCTTTACGTTAAAGAATACGTAGAAGCGAAAGGCGTTCGCATGATCGGTCCAAACTGCCCAGGTGTAATCACTCCTGGAGAGTGTAAAATTGGTATCATGCCTGGTCACATCCACAAGCCTGGTAAAGTAGGCATTGTTTCTCGCTCTGGTACACTTACGTACGAAGCGGTTAAGCAAACCACTGACGAAGGTTTTGGCCAGTCTACTTGTGTTGGTATCGGTGGCGACCCAATTCCTGGTTCAAACTTCATCGACATCCTTCAGATGTTCCAAGACGATCCACAAACTGAAGCTATCGTAATGATCGGTGAGATCGGTGGTACAGCTGAAGAAGAAGCAGCAGCGTTCATTAAAGCTAATGTAACCAAGCCTGTTGTTTCTTACATTGCTGGTGTTACTGCTCCTCCAGGTAAGCGTATGGGTCACGCTGGTGCAATCATCGCAGGCGGTAAAGGTACTGCTGATGAGAAATTCAAAGCACTAGAAGACGCTGGCGTTAAAACTGTACGTTCACTTGCTGAAATCGGCAAGGCGCTTCGTGAGACTACAGGTTGGTAAGCTAACGCTTAACAACTGTGATAAAAGCCCGCTTTAAGCGGGCTTTTTTGCGCGCGTCTATTAACAATTATCCAGAAATGCATGTAACAAAATTACAACTATCTACCGTAAAAGCCCCGTATAATCCATATTGTGTTGTTAAATTACATAAAAGCCTGCATATCCATTGTTAACGGTGTGTTGCATAAATTTTATTGAATACGTATGCAGGCAATTGTGCAAAACCTAGGGCATCTATAGCATTGTCTTCGTGAGATGTATTGTCATTTATTTGTCATAAGAACAACGAAAAGACAACAACTATAACCGTATGGGACACCCGTTTTATGAAACAATTTAAACCCAACCTAATTAAAGCTGCGCTTATTTCTGGCGGCATGGCGTTTGGTAGTGCACCTGCACTAGCTCAAGATGCAAACACTGATGCTATTGATGAAGCTGAACTTGAAGTTATTCAAGTTAGCGGTATACGAGGCAGTCTTCAGCGTGCTCAAGCTATTAAAATGGACAACACGTCTATTGTTGAAGCGCTTTCCGCTGAAGACATCGGTAAGCTACCTGATACAAGTATCGCAGAATCTATCGCGCGCCTTCCTGGTCTTGCTGGTGAACGCCGCAATGGCCGTACTAGTGGTATCTCTGTTCGTGGTTTCAACGAAAACTACGTAGGAACTACGCTAAATGGTCGTGAGCTTTTAGGTATGGGTGACAACCGTGGCGTTGAGTTTGACCTTTACCCAACGGAAATCGTTTCAAACATCCTAGTATACAAAACACCTGAAGCAGGTTTAATGACTCAGGGGATAGGTGGTACGGTAGACATTCAAACTGTAAGCCCGTTAAGTGCACAAAGAACCGTAGCTATTAATGGTTCTTATGAGAAAAACCAACAAGACGCTGGCAACCCTGATTTCGAAGATAATGGTCATCGCTTGTCCTTTAACTATGTAGACCAGTTTGCAAACGATAAATTGGGCGTAGCATTAGTAATCGCCG
>Ga0208466_100066_pt1 | contig 15234 bp, 14 predicted proteins | sample DeeseametaMP2968_FD_184166 | JGI IMG/M metagenome (GOLD analysis project Ga0208466, IMG submission 184166) | Marine microbial communities from the Deep Atlantic Ocean - MP2968 (SPAdes) | ecosystem: Environmental > Aquatic > Marine > Oceanic | place: South of Funchal, North Atlantic Ocean... | reverse complement strand
CGCAACTCTTGGAATTTCAGAAATAATTATTGCAATTCTTAAACACGAAGATTGGCTTGCGAGAGGTGTAAAAAATGTAATAGGCTTGAAAAGACCAGTGCCTTATGAAGTTAATCTTCAAGAAACAGATTGGTTTATAAATTTAGTTGAAAAATTTCATAGTAGATCTTTAGATTTAATAAATGATCCTTCGGAAAAACAAGAGGCCATTAAGCAACTTGTTATTGAAGGATCTAGTGTCTTCGTCAAACTTTGTTATGCAGGTCTTTTTACCATTGTTGTAATTATCTTATTAATATTATGTCAAAAAGCTCTTTATTCTCCTTGGGGAAGAATGATGCGAGCAATAAGAGATAATGAAGAAGCAGCAAATGCAATGGGCAAAAATGTTGTAAAACAGCATCTAAATATTTTTATTTTAGGATCTGCAGTTGTCGGAATAGCCGGGGCAATGCTTGTAACTTATGACGGTTTATTTACACCTGGAAGTTTTCAGCCTTTAAGATTTACATTTTTAATTTGGGTAATGGTTATTGTGGGTGGTAGTGGAAATAATTTTGGTGCAATCCTTGGGGGATGTGTTGTCTGGTTTGTGTGGATTGAAGCTGCACCTGCAGCGCTTTATTTAATTAATCTTTTTACGAGCGCAGGAGAAATCAACCCTTTTAAAGCACATCTCATTGAAAGCATTCCTTATTTTAGATACCTAATAATGGGGATGGGCTTGTTATTAATTATGCGTTATAGACCTAAAGGCATTATCCCCGAAAAAATTAAACATGTTTAAGAAGTTAAAGCTTGGATTTACGCTTAGGTTTAAAAAAGCCAAATTGCCTACTAAACAAAGGCTAGTAGGTAAATATTCAATTTTAGAACCAATTAAAATCAGCAAACATGCAATTAATCTTTATGAGAATTTTTCTAAGGATAAAACCAATAGAATTTGGACTTACATGCCTTATGGGCCATTTCAGAATTTTAAATCATTTCAAAATTATTTGAAGAAATATTGCTTAAAAAAGGAACCTTTTTTTTATGCTATATATTCAAAAAAATTCAAAACATACTGTGGTTTGGCAAGTTATCTAAGGGCAAAACCTGATGTGGGAGTAATTGAAGTAGGTTGGATTACATATTCGCCAATTCTTCAAAAAACAGTCGAAGCAACTGAAGCGATGTATCTTATGATGAAAAACGTTTTTGATAATTTAAAGTATCGCAGATATGAATGGAAATGTGATAACCTTAATTTTAAATCCAAAAAAACAGCTTTAAGATTAGGATTTAAATATGAGGGCGTTTTCAGACAAGCTACAATTTACAAAAAAAGAAATAGAGATACGGCTTGGTTTTCGATCATTGATAAAGAATGGGTAAAATATAAAAAAAATTATAGGAGATATTTAAAAAATTCAAATTTTAATGAAAAACATATTCAAAAGAAAAAATTAAAATTAATATAATTGTAATTTACTATATTATTTTTCTGGAAGCATAGCGTTCAAAACAAATGCCAACAATCCCGCTGGAATTAATCCAGTTGTTAGCAATAAAGGTAGGTTAAATCCAAGATGTGGAATATGACTTGCAAATTCGGGTTTTAAAGACATCCCAATACCAAAAGAAAGCGATAGGGCTAATATTAATAGATTTCGTCGATTCATTTCCGATTGAGCAATTAATTTGATACCTGCTGCTGTTATTAAACCAAACATAATGATGGCTGCCCCACCAAGTACGGACTCAGGCATAGCGGCAATGACTCCGCCTAACTTAGGAAACAAACCTAGGATAATCAAAAGAACCCCAGCAATTGTTCCCACATGTCTACTAATAACTCCGGTAAAAGCAACAAGTCCTGCGTTCTGTGAGTACGAAGTATTTGGCATTGCGTTAAATATTGATCCAAATGCTGTACCAAGTCCGTCAGCCATGATACCTCCAGACAACTCCTTATTGGTTGCCTCTCTGTTTGCTCCACCCATTGTAGTAGCGCTTATATCACCAATAGATTCAATAGTTGTTACTACAGCCATAAACAACATCAAAATGATAGCAGCGGGAACAAACTTTATTCCGTACTGAAAAGGTGTCGGTAATGCAAACCAATCAGCATTTGCAATTTTACCATAGTCAACCATGCCCATTGCCATAGCTAATATATAGCCAACCACCATTCCAATTAGAATAGATCCTGAAGACCAAAATCCTTTAGCGCGTTGGTGTACAACTAATGCAACTATTAAAACAGTAAATGTTAAAAAAAGATGACGACCACTTCCAAATGATTCTGGTTCGTTGTCAAGTAACCATTTGCCCCCTCCAGCATACTGGAATCCAACACCAAGTAGACTAATACCAATCATCAACACAACAATACCGGTCACCAATGGTGGAAACATATGTCGAATAGGTCTTAACATTTTTCCAATGTACATTTGAAAAATGCCTCCTATAAAAGCAGCAGTAAAGATTGCTCCAAGACCTAAAGCTTTAAAAGGTAGCATTATTGGGATGAAAGCAAAACTTGTTCCCTGAATAATTGGAAGTCTTGAACCAACTTTTCCAATACCTACGGTTTGAATGATCGTTGCTACTCCAGCAACAAATAAAGCCATTTGAATTAAAAAAATCTTTTGCTCTGGCGTCTGTCCAAAAGCAGCAGCTATAATTATTGGAACTGTGATATTGCCAGCAAACATGGCTAGTACATGTTGGATACCTAAAGGTAAGGATTGAGAAAAAGGCAGCACTTTATTAGTACCAGTCGCTCCTCTTCTTCCTCCTCTTTTTTTCTTACTCTTTCTAGCCATTAATCCCCCTCAATTCCATAAGCCTATTAAAAATAGAAAGAAATGAAAAGACTAATTTATGTTAAATTCATCTTAAAATTAGGCATATTTATAGAGCATATAATTGAATTATGAGGTACGTACTTATTGCAGTTGTAATATTATCATTAATCATAATCTCATATATTTTTGCTAGCAATCGCTTAGCATATAATAATTGTATGATTCAAGCTAAGTCAGATTATGCCTCTAAAAAAGGGGCAGAACATGTAGCAGCACAATGCAAAGCTTTCATTCTAGAAAAAATAATGGTTAAAAATTAAATTTATGATCTAAAAAGAGTTTTAATTTAATAACCAAAATTTTTATTAATTTGATTTATTAGTGGTTTATTAGAAATAAATAATTTTAAATTTTTTGTAAATAATTCTAGCGTTAGTCTTACATAGCTTTCCCCATCATCTGCCGAAACATGAGGTGTAATTATAAGATTGGGTATTTGCCATAGTTTAGAATTTAGCTCGATAGGTTCTGGGACAAAAACGTCTAGAATAGCCCCAGCTAATTTATTAGTTCTAAGTTTTTCACATAAAACATCATAATCCATTGCAGATTGTCGTCCTATATTTACGATTCCACATGAAGGTTTAAGAAGGTCCAAACGTTTGCGACTAATAAGATTTTTAGTTCCAGGCGTTTCAGGCATTGCAAGATAAAGAATATCTGCTTCAGGTAAAATACTATCAATTTTATCAACGGTTATTACTTTTGAACATCCATCAACTGCTTCGCCTTTTCGATTTACCCCAATAATTTTGGGGCCAAGCGGAGCAAGAAGACGTATCATAGCCCCTCCAAGATTACCTGTGCCAACCACTACAATTGTTTTTCCGGCAATAGGGGTACTGAACAGAGACTCAAATTTTTTATTTTTTTGATTTGATATAATTTTTGGTATGTGGTTATGCAGCATAAGAATGCTCATTAACCCATATTCACCTGCTTTTTTCGAGTGCACCCCACTATTATTAGTTAATATCAATCCTTCAAACATCCAGTTTAAAGGTAACAAATGTTCAACACCCGCAGAAACACAATGAATCCATTTTAAATTTGGAGACACTTTTTTTAGATTTGATGTTGGAAAATTCCATGTAATTAAAATATCTGAATTTGATATTGATGAATTAAAATTATCTTCATCCCAATCAATAAAAATTTCTACTTTCTCTTTAATTTCGGGAAATTTTTCAAAAGCTTTTTCAAAATGAGAGTTTTTTATTGTAAAAACTTTTTCACCTTCTGCATCAGTTGGAAATGAACCAGCTGCCCAATGATTGTTTTTAACATGGATTTTAATTTTTTTATTATTTTTCAAATTGCACCACTTTTTTCAATATCTTTTAATTGATTTATAATAGATCTGTCACGATCTTTGATAGACATTTTTTCTGCATCGAATTGTAATTTCATAACGGCAGAGCCAATTGATTTAATAAATTTACGATCATCAATATTTCTTTTGGGTATTCTTAAGACTGTATCTTGTCCGTTAGTCTTTATTATATCTCCTTTTTTATGTTGAGGTTGTGGAGGTTCTTTACCTTCTTTCAAACTTTTAATTAATTTTCGAATACGACGTCTGTAAATCATAATTCCATAATCAGTAGGCATTAAATGTTCACCCTTGTGAGCAGTAATAGAGCCCATTCCCTCGACGGCCTCTGCATCCCCAGGTCTTTGTTGGCGTTCTTCCCAAGTTCGATCCATAATTTCTCCAGCCTCAATTCTTTCACATCCTTCTTTGGTATTGTATTCCATTGGATCACCTCTTTTACCAAAGTTGCCCCATGCTAAAGCGATGCAATGATTATCATCAACAGGAACTACCCAACGAGTAAATGAACTGCGGCCAAAATAACGAGTCTTAGTTCCATCTGCGGAAAAAGCAGAACCAGCCTGAGTAAAATTAGGTAATATTAATTCATTAACCCTGACCCAAACATGATCATCAACACGACGTGTATTACATCCAAGATACTGAACTCCTCTTTCAAAAAATTCTAACTCGCCAACTTCTGCAAAACCTTTAGAAAATTGTATTCCAGAACTTTGTCCATGTAAAAATGAAGTATGTACAGGATCCAAAATTGCATCAAGTACTTGAATCCAATTACAATTATATTCTATACGATAAGGTCTTCTTGTAATTTCTGGGGTATCAAATGCATCATAGTGAGGAAATTCGGGCGTATTTTCTGGAGGTCCCATGTATGTGAATACTAATCCATTAAATTCAAAAACTGGATAAGCTCCAAGTTTAAATGTTTTTCTTAATTTAGCAGCTGATTTTGAATTAGGATTTTCGCCAGGCGTTTCAAGAATTTCACCATCTGGCGCAAATAGCCATCCATGATAACAACATCGAATGCCCTTTTTTTCACATTTGCCATAAACTAATGATGCTCTTCTATGAGCACAATTTTTATGTACTAATCCAATTTTATTTTCAGTTGTTTTAAAAATAACTAAATCTTCTCCAAGAATACGTATTTGTAAAGGAGTCGTACTTACTTCAGATGTAAGAGCAACTGGATGCCAATAACGGCGAAGATATTCTCCACAAAAGGTACCAGGATCAGTCTGTGATATTGCTTCATCACTTTTTGGTAATTTTGATTGTTTATAGCCTCTGAAATTTTTCATTATTTTATTATTATTGATTAATATAAAAATCGCAATTAGATTTGATTGAATTTTTAATAAAATATAAAATGCCCAAAAACAGCAAATCTATATATGGCCTTCCTGCAAAATATTATACTGATCAGCAGTTTTGGGAAATTGAATGCAATACTGTCTTAGCAGACGGATGGTTATTCGTGGGATTTGTTCATGAATTTTTAAATTCTGGTGATGTAATTCCAATTTCAATTGCTGGCAAACCGATACTACTTGTCAAAAATAATAAAAGTAAAATTACTGCATTTCATAATGTTTGTAGTCATCGATGTCTTAAATTAGTTGACGAAAAAAAAAATGTAGGGAAAATTATTCGATGTCCCTACCATTCATGGACATATGATCTAGATGGAAAATTAAAGGTCTCTCCTCATTTTGGTGGCACTAATCAACATACACCTAAAGGATTTAATAATTCAGATCATGGACTTAAACCAATTCGTATTCATATTTGGCATGACTGGATTTTCATTAATTTAAACGGTAAAGCAAAAAAATTTGAAGAATACGCAAAACCACTTATAAAAAAATTTAAGGGCGTTAATTTTAAAAAAATAAGAAATGTAGCAACATTAGATTTTGGTAAAATTAACTCAAATTGGAAATTTCTTATAGAAAATTTTATTGAGCCTTATCATGTTCAGTTTGTTCATAGTGCAACAACCAAGCAGCCTCTCAAAGATCATTACACAATAGTAGATGGAATATGTTTGGGTAGTGGTGTTGATGTAAAAGAGGAAAATAAGGATAGCAACACTCTGTCTGTTAGCTCGCGTTATTTATCTTTATTTCCTAATTTTATTATTGGAAGTTATTTTCCTAATCAAATTGGGGTTTATTTAAATGTACCTATAAACCCAGGGTTGACTACTCAAAAAAGAATAATTTACATTACAGAAGGAAAAACTATGTCAAAACAAGAAATTGATTTACAAAAAAAAATTTGGTGGAGCGTTCATAAAGAGGATCATGAGATATGCGAAAGATTACAAGAAGGTCGATCTTCTCCTGCTTCTGATAAAGGAGGGCTTTTATCTCCATATTGGGAAAAAAGTGTTCAAGCATTTCATAAACTAGTATTAAACGGAACTGTTAGAAATTATAAAAAAATGAAAGGAAAAAAAAATGTCCAAGGAAGCAAATAAAGACGGTTATAGATTAGCACATACAATGATGCGAGTAAGAGACTTGGAAGCGTCTTTTAATTTTTATTGTAAAACTTTGGGTATGAAAATTTTAAGAAAAACAGATTATCCAGATGGCCGTTTTACTAATGCTTTTATAGGTTACGGTTTAGAAACAGAATCTCCATGTTTAGAACTTACCTACAATTGGGATCAAAAAGAAAGTTATGACAAAGGCAATGGTTGGGGGCATGTATGTATAGAAACGCCAAATGTTTATAAAGCGTGCGAAGATCTTGCAGCACAAGGTGTAAATATTACTCGTAAACCAGGACCAATGAAACACGGAACAAGAGTAATTGCTTTTTGTGAAGATCCAGATGGTTACAAAGTAGAACTTAATGAAAAATTAAAAATATAAAATTGAAAGGATAAAAATGAAAAAAGCACCTCAACTATATAAATTTTCTGAAATTAAACATCGCTTACAAACATTAGAACCGGGCAAAAGTTATATAAAACCCTTTGTCACAAGCAAGGTTAGCGACACTATGTGTGGTGGGCTAAACTTTCTAAATAAAGTTTCTGTGCCATGGGATTTAACTTGTGATGAAATTATATATTGTATGGAAGGAACTTTTCGTCTGACTTGTGACGGCAAGTCTTACATATGTAATCCGGGCGATGTTCTTTATATTCCTAGAGATAATCATATTGCTTATGAATGTGATGAAAAATGTGTAATTTTTTACGCAGCTTATCCTCATGACTGGAAACAAAAAGCTGGCATAACATTTGTTCCAGGAATTGATCCTGAAGATATGCCAAAAGTAGATAAATAATTATGAGCAAAAATAAAAAAATTTATTACGAATCATTTGAAGAAGCAATTGAACGTAATAGAAAAAAGATACCCGAGGTGCATAAAAAGTTAAAAGGTGCTGGCGTAAAATACGTATTATCAAGTTGGATAGATCTTCATGGAATACCAAAAACTAAACCGGTTCCTATGAGTGATTTTGAACTTTTATGTTTAGGTAAAGGTCCTCAGTTTGCTGCCCATTCTATTTCTTTCGTGCCAGAACTTACTCCGGCAGACTCGGACCAGATCATGTTGCCAGATTTAGATTGTGTTTATATTTGTCCTTGGGACAAATCTATAGTTATAATTTTTGCTGATTTTTTTTGGGAAGGAAAACCTTACAATGTTTGTCCAAGACAAGCACTAAAACGAGCGATGCAAAAAGCTCAGGACGCAGGTTATAAGGGGATAGCAGGTATTGAACCAGAATTTATTGCAATGAAATACGATGAAGATGGAAAACCTATTAAGGCTATTGATAGTGATCCTATTAAGGGAATAAGACCAAGACGACAAGCTTTTGGTTATGATGTAGAGCATTCATTAGACTCAATGCATTTTTTTAAAGAATTAATAGATATTCTAGAAAATCTGGGTTGGAATTTACATGATGTCGTAGCTGAAGGAGCTTACTCTCAATTTGAATTAGATTTTCATTATACAAATCTTCTCGAAATGGCCGACAGATTAGTTTTTCTTCGTATCCTCCTAAAAGAAATTGCCAAGAAACATAATATGTTCATTACATTTATGCCAAAACCTACGATAGGTGATTGGCGTTCGGGAGCACATATAAATTTTTCTATGGAAGATGTTAACAAACCGGGTAAAAATATTTTCACCGATGGAAAATCATGGTCCAAAGAATCAAAGTATGCAGTAGGTGGCCTTATGAAATACTCGGAAGCTTTAACTTCTATTACATGTTCAACTGTTAATTCTTACAATGGATTAGTTCCAAGAGTAGGTGGATTTGAAGGAGGTACGGTAACTTGGGCTCCTACGAATATTACTTATGGTCATAATAATCGATCAGCACAATTTCGTTTACCTCAAAATAGATATTGCATTGAAAATAGAGCAGCTGACATGATGATGAATGTTTATCTTGCCCTTGCTATGACTGTTTCGGCTGCAACTGAGGGAATAAAAAATAAAATAGATCCAGGTAAACCAACTGATCAAGACTTATATCAAATGACAGATGCAGAATTTAAAAAGCTAGGAATTAGGCAATTACCTAAAAACTTACTACAGGCAATTGAGGCTCTTAAAAAAGATAAATTATCAGATGAAATTTTAGGGTCTGTAATGAAAAAATCTTATCTATTATATAAAAATGATGAATGGGAACGTTATCACCAAGCGGTTACTGATTGGGAAGTAAAAGAATATCTTCGATTATTTTAATGAAAGATTATGAGACTTTTGATTTAGGAGATATAAAACTTCTTTCAGGTAAAATTTTAAAATCTGCAAAACTTACCTACAAAACTTACGGAACTTTAAACAAAAATTCTGACAATGTTATCGTTTTGCCCACGTTTTATACTGGCACGCATAAAAGAAACGAAGGTTTTTTTGGGAGAGGTAGAGCTATTGATCCTAACAAATATTTTATTGTTTCCATCAATATGTTTGGAAATGGTTTGTCATCATCTCCAAGCAATAGTTCAAGTCCACAAGATGGTCCTCGTTTCCCCAATATAACTTTATGGGATAATATTAATTGTCAGCACAAATTATTAACTGAAAAATTAAAAGTTAAAAAAGTAGCTTTAGTCACTGGATGGTCGATGGCCGGTTGCCAAGCTTATCAATGGGCATCACAATTTCCTGATATGGTTAAATCTATTTTACCATTTTGCGCTTCAGCAAAAACATCCTTACATAATCATGTTTTTTTAGAAGGTGTTAAAGCTGCACTTGTAGCTGATAAAAATTGGAATAATGGAGATTATAAATCGCCTCCCGTTGCTGGTCTAAAAGCATTTGGTAGAGTTTATGCTGGTTGGGCTTTCTCACAAGATTTTTTTAGGGAAGAACTTTTTAAAAAATTAGGATTTAAGACAGTAGAAGAATTGCTTCAAGATTGGGGAAGCGATCATGTAAAAAATTGGGATGCTAATAATCTATTAGCTAAACTTAAAACATGGCAAACAGCAGATATTAGTTCTGGACCTATTTATAATAATGATTTTCAAAAAGCATTAAAATCAATCAAAGCTCGGACAATTTTAATGCCTTGTAATCAAGATTTATATTTCAGAGCTAAGGATAATGAATTTGAAGCTAAATATATTCCAAATTCAGTTTTAAAACCCATAGACTCTCCATTTGGTCATTGTGCAGCCAATCCTGGGAATGACAAAAACTTTGAGCTTCATCTAGATAAAAATATTAGTGAATTATTAAATGAATAAAAATTTATCACTATTAGCTTTGAGTCAAGTTTTTGGATTTACAGCTAATATTATTACAGTTTTTTTAAGTGGAATTGTCGGGTCACAAATTACTTCTATAAAGTCTTTATCAACATTGCCTACAGCTTTAGCAGTTGTTGGTACTGCAATTTTTACTATTTTAGCAGCAAAAATTATGGGTAAAATAGGCCGAAGGTTAGGTTTTATTTTTGGAGCTTTAGTAAGTTCAGCGACTTGTTTGCTAGCTGTTTTCGCTATCAGTCAACAAAACTTTATTTTATTTTGTATCTCACATTTAATTCTTGGTTTGGGGATAGCTTTTGCTCATCAATATCGTTTTGCAGCAGCAGAAAGTGTAGAGAAAGAAAAAGTACCAAAAGCTATCTCTATTTTAATGTTAGCTGGAATCGTTTCATCCTTTTTAGGTATAACTTTAGCGAATTATACAAAAAATCTTATCCCTGATCATTTATATGTTGGCTCTTATCTTTTGCTCGCTGTATTTACTTTTATGCCAGCAATATTTTTTATTTTTTATAAAAATAATGAAAAAACAAAAATAGATTTTAATAATAAATACAATGGACGTAGATTATCTGAAATAATTTTTCAACCAAAATTTTTGCAAGCAATAATTGCTGCTACATTTGCTTATGTTGTAATGTCGTTTTTAATGACTGCTACACCCTTAAGTATGCATGTGATGGAAAAAATGAGTTTAGAAAATACAGGCTTAGTTCTTCAATTTCATCTAGTAGCTATGTTTCTTCCGTCATTAATTACAGGACATTTAATTAAAAAGTTTGGGCATAGTAATATAATGTATATAGGAGTTTTGTTTTTTGTCGTAACAATAATCTTAAGTTTATTTGAACAAACATTTGCAAATTATATGGTAGCTCTAATATTTTTAGGATTAGGGTGGAATTTTTTATTTATTTCTGGAACTAGTTTAGTTGTTTTAACTTATAAAGAAGAAGAGAAATTTAGAGTACAAGGAATTAATGATTTGATTGTATTCTCTACAATGGCATTAGCAAGTTTATCAGCAGGAATATTGCTAAGTTTAACTAGTTGGGCAACTATGAACTTATTATGTATTCCATTTTTAGTTTTAATAGTTTATTCGACTTTTAGAGCTGAAAGAATAAATTTGAATAATTCCTTAGCGTAGGTGTAATTTCCTTCTTCAGTGTGCCCAACAAAACTGAAAGATGAAAGATGAAATTAGTTGCAAGGAGCTTTACTTCAACAACTTTTACTAGGGGCGTTCTGTTGCCCGGTGCCCCAGACCGCGCTTTCTTAAATTAATTAAGCAGCGAGAGCAAATTTATCATTTGCAATTATAATTTAGCCCGATAACGACGGAACAATCCCGAACGAAAGAATAGCTTTTAGACACTCGTCGATTCTAATTCACCCCCATAAGTTGTAAATGGTGGAGGTGGTGGGTACTGCCCCCACGTCCGCAATGTTTATTACGAAATTCGTTTATCGTCATAGTTGGAAATCCAACATCAATAATATAAAACTTTATTTTAAAGATTCAATTTATTTATTAAGAATGACACTGTCGGAACAGCAAAAAAAAGAGATAGCAGAACAACAAGCACAAAAAAATACTACAAAAAGGGTTATATCTCCTGAATTGGAAAAAATTCTCTACAAAGCTATCCCTGTTTTAGACCATGGTTTTGTCAGAGTAGTTGACTATATGGGTGATGATAGTTCTATAGTCCAGGCAGCTCGAGTTTCTTACGGAAAAGGAACAAAAAAAGTTTCTACCGATAGTGGTTTAATCAAATACTTAATGAGACATCGACACAGCACTCCTTTTGAGATGTGTGAAATAAAGTATCATGTAAAGCTGCCCATATTTATAGCAAGACAATGGATTAGGCACAGAACGGCAAATGTTAATGAATATTCGGCAAGATATTCAATTTTAGACAAAGAATTTTATATGCCATCAAAAGAAAACCTTGCTGCGCAATCCACAGGCAATAGACAGGGAAGAGGAGAATTAATCAACGGAAAGCAAGCTGACAATATTTTAAATATCTTAAAAAAAGATGCCGAACAAACTTATGCAGACTATGAGTTAATGTTGAATGAAAGATATGATGGAAGCACTATAAATGAAAACAACAAAGGTTTGGCCAGAGAACTAGCTAGAATGAATTTAACTTTAAATACTTATACTCAATGGTACTGGAAAACAGACTTGTTAAATTTATTGAATTTTTTGTCTCTACGCGGAGATAATCATGCTCAATACGAAATCAGAACTTATGCAGATGTCATGATAGATTCTCTAAAAAGATGGGTGCCTATTACATTTGATGCTTTCATGGATTATAGAGTCGGAGGCATGGAATTATCAGGAAAAGGCAAAGTTGTCATCCAAAAAATGATGAAGGGGCAAAAGTGTGATTTTGAAACTTCCAATCTTTCGAAAAGAGAATGGAATGAATTAATGGAGTCTTTTGGTTTTAAAGAAAAGATTCTTTAATTTTTTTTGCTATTTCTATAAAGAGTTTTGAAATTTTATGATCAGGATTTATTTCAACAAGAGGTTTGCCAGAGTCAGCTGCAACTCTTAAGTCAATATTCAATGGTATTTTTCCAAGAAATTTTTTTTTATAATCATTAGCAGCTTTTTCTACACCACCTTCGCCAAAAATATTATAGTTTTTGCCGTCATCACCTTCAAAGAAACTCATATTATCAACAAGACCAATTATCGGCACTTTTAATTTATCAAACATCTTGATTCCTCTCCTCACATCAAGCAATGCTATTTCTTGTGGTGTTGAAACAATCACGACACCATCGACTTTAATTTCTTGTGAGAAGGTAAGCTGTGTGTCTCCAGTTCCAGGTGGCATATCTACAACTAAAAAATCTAAATTATTCCACAAAACTTTTTGAGTGAATGTTTTAATGGCGCTTATTACCATCGGTCCTCTCCAAATCATTGGTGTTTCTTTATCCACCAAAAAACCAATGGATATACACTGAATTCCATATTGTTCTATGGGTGTTAAACTTTTCCCATCCTCACTTTTTGGTTTCTCATTTATAGCCATCATTTTTGGAAGTGATGGGCCATAGATATCTGCGTCAAGAATGCCCACTTTATGATTGAGAAATTTTAGGGCCAAAGCTAGGTTCGTGGCAAAAGTTGATTTGCCTACCCCTCCTTTAGCGCTGGATATGGCAATTGTAAACTTGGTTCCCTTTATAGGATTTTTTGTAAAACTTTTTGGAGCTGTTTTTTCCCTTAAAGTATCACTTAAACCAACCGTCTTTTTTTCCATGAGATATCTTAACTTGTTTTTACTTATAAAGTCATTATATAGAGTGTCATGGCAAATAATGATGATTTCAAGGGTGGTAGTCCTTGGGGATCGCCTCCAAGAGGTGGAGGTAACGGTTCCGGCAGAGGTCCAAGACCACCTAACATCGATGAAGTTATAAAAAAAATTCAAGGTATAATTAATAAATTTATTCCAGGTGGCAAATCAGGGAGCAGCAAACCAATAATTTTGGGACTTATTCTTTTAATTGTTATTTGGGCTTTTAGTGGCTTGTATAGAGTATTACCTGATGAGCAAGGAGTTGTTTTAAGATTTGGAAAATTTGTTTCAACAACTCAACCCGGTTTGAATTACCATCTCCCTTATCCAGTAGAAACTGTTCTTACTCCAAAAGTTACAAAAGTACACAGAGTTGATATAGGCTTTAGAGCAGCAAGTGATACAGGCAGAACTACCGAAGTGGGTGATGTTCCAGAAGAAAGTTTAATGCTAACGGGTGATGAAAATATTGTAAATATCGACTTTTCAGTTTTTTGGGTTATCAAAGATGCCGGTAAGTTTTTGTTTAAAATACAAAGCCCTGTCGTAACAGTAAAAGCTACAGCCGAAACGGCCATGAGAGAAGTAATAGCAAGAAGCAAGCTTCAATCAATATTAACCAAAGGTAGATCCAGTATTGAAATTGAAACACAAGAAATTATGCAGAGTCTTTTGGACGAGTACGAGTCTGGAATACAGATCACACAAGTACAAACTCAAAAAGCCGACCCACCCGATGAAGTAATCGACGCCTTTAGAGATGTTCAAGCTGCTAGAGCGGATATGGAGCGTTCAAAGAATGAAGCCGAAGGTTACCAAAATGATGTTATACCAAGGGCGCGAGGAGATGCGGCAAAAATTTTACAGGAAGCCGAAGCATACAAAAAAAAAGTTATCGCTATGGCCGAAGGAGAAGCGAGCCGATTTTTAGCAATTTATAATGAATATGCAAAAGCTAAACGAGTAACTCAAGAAAGAATGTATCTTGAAACCATGGAAAAAGTTTTAGCGGATATAGATAAGGTTATTATAGACAAAAAAGCTGGAGGAGTGGTTCCCTACTTGCCTTTACCGGCATTAACGAAGAAATCGAAAGGAACCGATACACAATGAAACTAGGTAAATTTATACTTCCCCTTATATTTGTAATTGGTTTAGTAGTTTATTTGTCACTTTTCACAGTGAAAGAAATTAATCAAGCTATAGTGTTACAATTTGGTGATCCAAAAAAAATAGTCACTGATGCGGGTCTTCAGGTGAAAATTCCTTTTATTCAAAATGTTGTGTTTTTAGATCGTAGAATTTTAAGTTTAGATCCTCCGCCAGCAGAAGTGATTGCATCCGACCAAAAAAGATTAATTGTTGATGCTTATGCAAGATTTAAAATTATTGATCCGTTGAAGTTTTATATTTCAGTGGGTGATGAAAGAGTGGCACGATCAAGATTGGCTACTATTATTAATTCGAGAATAAGAAGTGTTTTAGGTAAACAGAGTCTTGCAACATTACTATCCGAAGAGAGAAGTGTACAAATGTCAATTATTCAAGAAGGGGTTAACGTAGAAGCAGAGAAATTTGGTATAACCATTATTGACGTCAGAATTAAAAGGGCCGACCTTCCTCAAGCCAATAGTGAAGCTATATACAAAAGAATGCAAACCGAAAGAGAAAGAGAAGCAAAAGAATTTAGAGCAAGAGGAGCAGAGATGGCGATTACTATTACTTCAACAGCAGATAGAAAGGTAACCGTTATATTGGCAAATGCAGAAAAACAATCTGAAATTATGAAGGGTGAAGGCGATGGAATAAGAAATAAAATATTCGCTGACGCCTATGGTCAAGATCCAGAGTTTTTTTCTTTCTACAGAGCGATGCAAGCTTATGAAACGGCTTTAATCGGAGGTGACACTACTTTAATTTTATCCCCTGATA
>Ga0208466_100061_pt1 | contig 16013 bp, 16 predicted proteins | sample DeeseametaMP2968_FD_184166 | JGI IMG/M metagenome (GOLD analysis project Ga0208466, IMG submission 184166) | Marine microbial communities from the Deep Atlantic Ocean - MP2968 (SPAdes) | ecosystem: Environmental > Aquatic > Marine > Oceanic | place: South of Funchal, North Atlantic Ocean... | reverse complement strand
AGGAGATAGAGAGGTTAATCCTGAAAGTGCTAATCCCACTGCAATTGCACTTACTTTACGACCTTGTTTCATTGTTATTTCCTTATTTCCATTTTACTTATTGTGTGTTTTTGCAACACGATGATGTTGCAAAATTATGAATAGCACTCCTAATACTTAAGTTGCAATAGGGGAAAACACGAAAGATGTGACACTTGGTTACAAAGTGTGTAAACCATGTATTACTTTTTTAAATGTGAAGCGGGATGAAGCGGCCGTGAAGTTAAACTAAAAACAGCGTAAAAATAGAGGGTTGCGGCTTAGTTAATTGGTGTTTAGGAAGTGGGAATTTGATAAGGAACAAGGTCGCTATTTGTAATTCATTAGTAAGAATTTACGTATATGCAATTGCTCCTACATTTTTCTTTATATACGTGAATATCACCGCTTTATCAGATCTGACCAGATTTTTTTTGCCGAAAAATTGAACGCAAGTAAAGGTCTAGCTTGGCCTTTTTGCAAGTAAGGGTATTGTTCAGCCCTACTGAAGTGATGTGAAAAGCCTGTCTTTTCGCGGTAAATACATATCGTCCGGATCTAGTGAAAATGCAACCGAGTTGGCTTTGCCCTGAATTTCTTCAATTGGAATGAAGCCATAATAACGAGAATCAACGCTATTGTTCCTATTATCCCCCATTGCCAGCACGTGATCTCTGGGCACAGTGATCAAATTAAAGTTTTTCGCAGGGCTAGGTAATGGGTTAAGCGCTATGGTTCGTGTTTGGCCTAAAATCTCCTCGGAATAAAGATTGTGATCTTTGGCGCTTACCGTTGCTTTTTCACCATTGATAAAAAGAACGTTGTTTTCTAATTTGACCTTATCACCTTCAATGGCAACCACACGTTTAATGAGTCTGGTATCAGCTGCATTACTGTCAATGATTACAATGTCACCGCGATTGATGTTACCAGTTTTCGCGACAACAACGTCTGTGAACGGTAATTCTAGCGTGTAGGCTGATTTATCAACCACTACGCGGTCGCCTACTTGAATGGTGGGCTCCATAGAGCCTGTAGGAACATAATACCAATCAGCAACACTGCTTCGAAACGAGAAAAGCAAAACCATAAATAAAATGAAAGGCAGGTTGTTCTTAACGCTCTGTTTTAGATTTAACACGGCTTCGGTTCTCACTTTTCGTAGATTGCTCGTTAGTTCAAAGTTTTATTACGACATGGCTTGTGTAATAGATGTAGATTGTAAATTACCTAATTTGTTCAAAATTGAGGTGTGGAAAATGTAACGAACTATGTCGGTAGCTAATTAAGGTTGCTCTAGCTACAGGGTATTGAGCGTTGAAAAAAAGCAATAAAACTCATGTAAATCATATGTTTATATTTCACTCTGTAAAAGATGAACGCCGCCCGTTTAGGCATGCTTAAAATGTCTGAAAAAGGAATGTCATGGCACTGGTGGTGCACTTGTGGTACTTGTTACATTTTTGACTCGCAAAGAACATACATAATGCTTGAAACATTCAAACGAACAAGAATGTACACTGCAATTGCTGTAATAACATTAAGTGCAGTTTCGACAGGGTGTACGCATAACACCAATGATCCACAAAATGTACGAACTGCTTCCGATATAACCAGCGAAACAACCACTAATGCAGATAATAGTACTGCTTCCCTAAATACGTCACTGTTCAACGTGGACTACGAGCGTTTTACTCTGGATAACGGGCTTACCGTTGTACTGCACGTTGACAGGTCTGATCCCGTTGCTGCAGTCGCCCTCACTGCGCATGTGGGTTCAGCCAGAGAAAAAGAAGGGCGAACAGGCTTTGCGCACTTGTTTGAACACTTACTTTTTCTCGAATCAGAGAACTTGGGAAAAGGCGGTCTTGATAAACTCAGTGCGAAAATTGGCGGCTCAGGTGCAAATGGCTCGACGAGTCGTGATAGTACCAATTACTTCCAAACTGTACCCATTGATGCTTTAGAAAAAATGATCTGGGCTGAAGCCGATAAGTTGGGATTTTTCATTAATACCGTAACAGACCCTGTGCTCGCCAAAGAAAAGCAGGTGGTGAAAAACGAAAAGCGCCAGAGTGTGGATAATCGTCCTTATGGTCACAATCAATATGTGATTGATAAAAACCTTTACCCTGAAGGGCATCCTTATAGTTGGCAAGTGATTGGGTCGTTAGATGATCTGCAAAACGCAACGCTTGCTGACGTGAAAGAGTTTTTCAAAAAATGGTATGTACCTAATAATGTGGTGCTTACCATCGCGGGTGATATTAACGTAAATCAAACTAAAGCGTGGGTTAAAAAATATTTCGATGAAATTCCTGCGGGAGAGCAAATCAATAAATTACCGCCCCAACCTGCGAAGCTCAATGAGACTATAAAACGATTCCATATAGATAATTTTGCACAAGCGCCACTTTTAACTATGGTGTGGCCAACCGTACCTGAATATCACGATGACTATTATCCACTTCAAGTACTTTCTCAGTACTTAAGCCAAGGCAAAAATGCTCCGCTGAACAAGGTGCTTGTTGACGAGAAGAAGCTCACCAGTGATGTTTATCTTTATGGCTATGATGCTGAGATTGCTGGACAGCTACAACTGCAGGTTATGGCCTTTAATGGCGTGAACTTAAACACTGTTGCAGATGGAGTTAACGAAGCGTTCGCCCGCTTTGAGAAAGACGGGATTTCTTCAAAGGATTTGGCGCGTATAAAAGCAGGTCAAGAAACAGAATTTTATCAAGGACTTTCAAGCGTCTTAGGTAAAGGTTTTCAATTGGCGCAATACGAAATTTTTGCGGGCGGGGCTGAATTTATCAGCCAAGATGTTCAGAAAATTCTGGGCGTTTCACAACAAGATGTAATGCGTGTTTATAGCACCTATATTAAGGATAAACCGTTTGTGGCCACCAGCTTTGTACCTAAGGGACAGCAAGAGTTGGTGTTAAGCGGCTCTACTGAAGCTAATGTAGTGGAGGAGCAAATTGTCGCGGGGGCGGAAGAGAGCTTTGATGCGTCAGTTGCGGCTGAATACGAACGTACTCCGTCATCGTTTGATCGCACGAAAGAGCCTGCTTATGGTGAATCAATAGAAATTACACCACCTAAGGTTTGGCAAAATACACTGTCGTCTGGCATCAAAATAACGGGTATTGCTAATGACGAAGTGCCTTTGGTCGCGTTTGAGTTAAAGCTAGATGGTGGCATGCTTCTAGACTCAGCAGGTAAAACAGGAACCGCCAATTTACTTGCTGCAACCTTGCTTAAAGGTACGGCGGAAAAAACACCCGAGCAGCTGGAACAGGAAATTGAGCTTTTAGGCGCTTCTCTGGAGGCCAGTGCTTCTGAAACTGACATTACTATTAGCGGAACGGTATTGTCTAAGCACTACAGTGACTTAATGCAGCTCGTCACTGAAGTGATACTTTCTCCTCGCTTTGATGAACAAGAGTTTGAATTAGCTAAAGACGATACAATCAACCAGATTGAACAAATAAAAGCGAACCCTAATGCCATTGCATCGGTTGAGTTTAAAACACTGCTTTACGGAGAGGCGCATCCGTTTGCTCAAACGGTTCTTGGAGATAAGCAAACTGTAGATGACACAACGCTCGAAGATGTTAAGAAGTATTACGAGAAATACTTCACACCGTCATTGGCAAAGTTCCATGTTGTGGGAGACATCAAACAACAGGACGTTGTAAAAAGCCTAGTGCCACTTAATGCGCGATGGTTACCAAAAGATGTTACTTTTGCGAGGGTACCAGAGCCCAAACTGCCAGAAAGCGCCCAACTCTTTTTCTATGACGTGCCTGGGGCTAAACAGTCAGTGCTTTATTTCGGCCATTCCGCCCCGAATGTTACTCATGATGATGCTTATAAAGTCAGTGTGATGAATTATCGTTTAGGCGGGGGCGGTTTCGCCTCACAGCTTATGCAGGAACTACGTGAAAACAAAGGCTACACCTATGGCATTCGTTCATCGTTTTCTAGCGATAAATATACCGGTGAATTCACCATACGAAGCGCCGTAAGGTCGAACGTTACCTTAGAAGCAACGCAAGCTATCATGGATATATTAGCAGAGTTTGGTGCAAACTATTCAGATGAAGATTTAGGCGTTACGAAAGGATTCACACTTAAATCTGGTGCAAGGGCGTTTGAGACGCTAGGCGCTAAACTGAGTATGGTTAGCGAAATCAGCGATTTTGGCTTGCCCAATGATTACGTTTTACAGCAAGAAGCTGAGGTGAAAGCGTTAACCGTGGGTGAGATAAAGCGCCTATACGGTGAATATGTACATCCTGATAAGATGATTTATTTGATAGTAGGGGACAAAGATACCCAGTTTGAGCGTTTAGAAGCGCTTGGGCTAGGGCAACCAACCTTGTTAAACCCTTAGTTCATGTTTGACGTTTTGCGAGCATTATAACGACCGGCAATAAAGCCAAAGCCCTTGTGAACAGCGTTCACGCGGGCTTTTTTATTAAAATGGGTGCTATATCTGAAATAGGCAAATTTATTGTGACCAAAAACGTGCTTAATCAACGTAACCTAATAGGGAGGTCTGGTGATGCCTGTTAAGTAGCTGTGTCGTAGACCAAATACTATGTAATTGAGGTAAACGTCCTAGTTAAGCAAAGAGTTGCAGGAGGCATGAGTGACAGAAAAAGTGAAGGAGTCTGGGCATAGAGAGCAAGACGTTGCCCTTAGTCATACTGAAGAAAAAGATGTACGAGATAATCAGAGCTTAAATTCTGTTTCTTTGTATGCCATTGTCCACAGGGAAGGGTTAGAAGAACTTCAACGTCCTATGATGTCATTGTGGTGGTCTGGTGTGGCAGCAGGCATTGGTATCTCGATTTCAATTCTTGCTGAAGGAATTCTGCATCACCTCTTTGCAAACTCTCCCAATCAGTTTGTTATCGAAAACCTGGGCTATACGGTTGGTTTCGTGCTGGTGATTGTTGGTCGCCTACAGCTATTTACCGAAAATACGCTGTCAGTTATCCTGCCTTTGCTAAGCAAGCCATCGGTTAACATGGGAGTGTGCATCGCGCGCTTGTGGGGCATTGTCTTCGCCGCCAATATGTTCGGCACCTTTTTGGCTGCGTTTTTCAGCTTTTCGCTGCAATCTGTTCCACCAGAGCTGGTTGAAGGGATGACCGCTATTTCTGAACATTATGCCAAGCTATCACCGTCAGACGCCTTCTCATACGGCATTATATCTGGGTTTATCATTGCCGCTATTGTATGGATGAAGCCTTCGGTTAAGCATTCTCAAATATTGATGATAGTTATTTTTACTTATTTAATTGCTATAGGAAATTTTACGCACGTGATAGCCGGTTCAACAGAACTTTTCTTGTTAGCACTGCAAAATAAAATAAGCGTTCTTGAAACACTCTCACTAATTGGTGCAACATTACTAGGAAATATTGTGGGCGGAACGGGGCTGTTCGCGCTGCTGGCTTATGGCCAAGTGGTAAGAGAAATCGAGAAATAGAGAAGTCAAAAAGTGACCCTTGGTGTGCAAACAGTGGTTAATTGAAATTAGCTGCGTTATAACATTCCGTTTAAACCACTAAGGGATTACGGTGCTTCGCTTTCTAACAGCAATAATTCTTGTCGGAAGTGCATTTTCATGTGCTTTTGCTGAATCAATCATTAAACCTATCATTTCTGAAGCGTCTGTTTCGTTACCTAGAAGCAAAATGGTGACAATAGAAGATACGGAAACTGCACGTAAATATACGTTATTTGTACAGTTGCCAAAAAGCTATAACACATCTCCTTCCAAGGATTACCCCGTAATATACACAACAGATGCGCCTTACAGTTTTCCTATTATCGTAGGCTCTATGCGAATGCCAGTAAACGTAGGCCAAATGGAAGAAGCGGTCATAGTGGGGTTGTCTTATTCCCTAGAATCAAAAGGCGTGGAGAGTAGAGTAAGGGACTACACTCCTGCCATAGCCAATAGTTGGAAACTGGAAACCGGTCTTGCTGCTGAGTACCTGTCATTTATTAGACGAGATGTATTAACATTTATTGAATCTACATATCGAGTAGACGCCAATCGACGGACTTTTATTGGGCATTCATTAGGCGGGCTATTTGGCGGCTACGTGCTCATGCAATCTCCTGAAACCTTTTCTAACTATGTGCTTGTTAGCCCTTCAGTGTGGTTTAATGACGATTACTTACTAACCTTAGAAATGGCTGAAACTCAATCGCCCAAGCGTGTTTACATTGGTGTGGGAAGCTTAGAAACGCCTGAGTTTGGCGAGGGTCAAGATATGGTTGCGGGGAGCAAAGCATTGGCAAGTAAAATCATCGCTAAGGCAGATCAAAACATAACACTACAATTGCATGTTATCGGCGGTGCGTCACATGCGACCGTGTTTCCCACCGTTGCTATCCAAGGGATCGATTGGATATTGGGAACGCCGCGCTAGTCGCGTTTTCTTTAACTGACGGATTATTTCATGCTCAATTTTTAGGCAGGCTAAACAATGTTAATTGCAATGAAGTGCAAAGCTCTGCGATACAAAAATGCCCTTCGCGTAGAAAACGAGAAGGGCATTTTGAATAATAAACGAGTTTTACAACGGATTACTTATGACGCTCACGCAACACATCAAGTGCATCGTTTAACGACATATCGCTCGCCTGAAGCAGTACCGTTAAGTGGTACAACAAATCAGCGGCTTCATTTTTAAGCTCTTCCTTGTCGTGCACAGTCGCAGCCAATGCGGTTTCTACCCCTTCTTCGCCAACCTTCTGCGCTATTCGCTTAATGCCTTTGTTGTAGAGGCTAGCGGTATAGCTGCTTTTTGGGTCGGCATCTTTGCGGGCAGCCAACACTCGCTCTAAGTCAGCAAGGAAAGTAAAGGTTGGTGTGTTGCCCTCAAACCAACAGCTTTCAACACCAGTGTGGCATGTCGGGCCGTTAGGGTTGGCAAGTACCAACAGTGAATCTTGGTCGCAGTCACAAGCAACGCTCACTAAATCTAGCGTGTTACCTGACGTTTCACCCTTGGTCCAAAGACGCTGTTTTGAACGGCTGAAGAATGTCACTTTGCCCGTTTCAAGGGTTTTCGCCAATGCGTCTTGGTCCATGTAGCCCTGCATTAATACCTTGCCAGACAGTGCGTCTTGCACAATGGCGGGTAGTAGGTTGTCCATTTTGTCCCAAGCTAATTTATTGCTGTTTTCGTTAGTAATGATCACGGGTTTACTCCTTCTGCTTGCGCCGTTAATCCGTGACGCTTACGCATGGCAACGCCATTGCTGGTCAACTCTGCTTTCAACTCATCAATATTGATGATGCCCTTGTGAAATACTGATGCTGCAAGCGCGCCATCTACGTCAGCCTGTTGAAACACATCCGTAAAGTGGGCAATTTCACCTGCGCCACCCGACGCAATTAGCGGCACTTCACAGACATCGCGCACTGCTTTCAGCTGTTTCACGTCGTAGCCTTTGCGCACGCCGTCTTGGTTCATGCAGTTCAGAACAATTTCACCCGCACCGCGCGACTGAACTTCTTTAATCCAATCGATGGTTTGCCACTGGCTTTTTTGCGTTCGCGCTTCATCACCAGTGAATTTGTACACTTCGTATTGGTCGGTTGCTTCGTTATAAAAGCTGTCGATACCAATCACGACGCACTGTTGACCGTATACGTCGTGTAGCTGGTTAATTAGATCTGGGTTATTAAGGGCAGGGGAGTTAATCGAAATCTTATCTGCACCCATTTCCAAAATGCGCCCGGCGTCTTCAATGCTCTTAATGCCGCCCGCTACGCAAAACGGGATATCAATAACCTGTGCTATACGGCTTACCCAGCTTTTGTCTACCACGCGGGCATCAGAACTTGCGGTGATATCGTAAAATACCAACTCGTCGGCCCCCGCTTTTGCGTATTGCTCGGCAAGAGGCACAATATCACCAATAATTTCATGATTTCTAAACTGAACGCCTTTAACGACTTTGCCGTCGCGTACATCCAAACAGGGAATTATGCGCTTTGCCAGCATGCAATAGCCTCCTTCACCGTGAATTTACCTTCAAGTAGTGCGCGGCCTAAAATTACGCCACCAACGTTTGTGGGTTTTAGCGCTTCGATATCAGCGATGCTGCCAATACCGCCAGACGCTTGCCAGCTAACGTGTGGGAAACGGGCTGCCATTTCTTGATACAGCTCAGTGTTCGCACCTTGTAGCGTGCCGTCGCGGCTAATGTCGGTACACAGCACATGCTTTGCGCCTACTGTAGCGAAGTCTTCAAGCAAGCCTTCAAGGGCTACGCCAGAATTCTCTTGCCAGCCGTGGGTAGCAATAAGCTTTTCACCGCTGTCGCTAATATTGATATCAAGGGCCAATACAATGTGCTCTGGGCCGTATTTTTCTACCCAAGACTTCACAAGCTCGGGTTGTTTTACCGCCAAAGAACCAATCACTACGCGGCTTACGCCCGTTTCTAGTAATTGCGCTACTTCTTCTTCACTACGAATACCGCCGCCGGCTTGAAACTTCATGCGCTTGGTATCGACCATAGACTTAATTAGTGAAAGCTGACGTTTACTGGTGTCTTTAGCGCCTGTTAGGTCAACAATGTGCAGCCAGGTTGCACCTTGGTCGGCATAGTCGTGAACCACGTCTACTGGGTCCAGTTCGTATTGGGTTTTCTGCTCGTAGTCGCCTTGATAAAGGCGTACTACGCGTCCGTCAATAAGATCAATCGCTGGAATAATCATTATAGGTTCACAAAGTTAGTCAGTAATTGTGCTCCGGCCTCGCCAGAACGCTCTGGGTGAAATTGCACCCCGTAAAAGTTGTCTTTATTTATAGCTGCTGAAAACGTATTACCATAAGTGCAGCTTGCAAGCGTGTGCTCGTATTCAGGAACGGCAAAACTGTGCACAAAGTAAAAGTAGGTATCTTGTGGAATGCCCTTGAACAAACTTTCTTCTTTATGACCGCTGTTGTGAGAAACGGTGTTCCAACCCATATGAGGTAAGCGCACGCCTTTTGATTCCATGCGAGCCACATGACCTGGCATTAGGTTCAAACAGTCGATGTTGCCTGTACCTTGAAAACCACCTTCAGCGCTGGTTTCAACCATAAGTTGCATGCCTAAACATACGCCTAGCACAGGTTGGGTAAGCGACTGCAGGGTTTCCACTAAAGCTTTTTGCTTAATGCTTGCCATAGCCGCTGCTGCGGTACCTACGCCGGGTAAAAACACTTTGTCAGCGCTTTTAATCACTTTTACATCGTCCGATACGTCTACTTCAACGCCCAAGCGTTCAAGGGCAAAGCGTACCGACGAAATATTCGCGCAGCCGGTATTCACTATGACTATTTTTTGTCGCTGTCTGGTGTTTACCACTGACATCACAGGGCTCCTTTACTGCTAGGTAGTGCATCACCCTGGCGCGTAATGGCCTGGCGTAGCGCACGGCCAAATACTTTAAACAGGCTTTCTACTTGGTGGTGTGCATTACCTTCGCTGGTGGAAAGGTGTAGCGATAGCCCCATGCTTTGTGCAAGTGAATAGAAGAAGTGCGGCACCATTTCGGTGGCCATTTCACCTACCTGGTCGCGGCTAAATTCAGCGTCAAACTTAAGGTGTGGGCGGTTTGAAATGTCCATAATACATTCCGCACGACATTCATCCATTGGCAACGCGAAACCAAAGCGACCAATACCGCGTTTGTCGCCTAGTGCCTTTTTAAGCGCTTCACCAAGGGCAAGCGCGGTGTCTTCTACACTGTGGTGATCGTCAATGTGCAAATCGCCATCGGTAGTCAGGTTTAGCTCGAAGCCACCGTGGGTCGCAATTTGGTCAAGCATGTGGTCAAAAAAGCCCATGCCGGTTTGAATTGTCGACTTAGCCTGAGAATCAAGATCTACACGCACGCGAATATCAGTTTCAGAGGTGGTACGTACCACTTCTGCAATACGTGAAGACGCTAACAAGCTTTTCTGAATATCGTTCCAGTTTAAGCTTTCACGGTTGTACTGAAAACTGCGAATTCCCATATTTTCAGCAAGCTGTACATCGGTAATTCTGTCACCAATAACAAACGAACGAGTGAAGTCCACTTTGCCTTGCTGTAGGTATTCTTGTACTAAGCCAAGCTTTGGTTTGCGGCATGTGCAGTTATCAGCATCGAAGTGCGGGCAAATAAGCACGTCGTCAAACACTACACCCTGGCTTTCGAAAATGGCCATCATGGCATTGTGTGGCTTGTCGAAGTCTTCTTGCGGGAAACTGTCTGTACCCAAGCCGTCTTGGTTACTTACCATCACGAGTTTAAACCCAGCTGCCTTTAGTTTAAGTAGCACAGGAATAACGTTTGGCTCGAAAACAAGCTTCTCTAAACTATCTAATTGCTTATCTACTGGCGGCTCTTCTACGAGTGTACCGTCGCGGTCAATAAATAAAATGGCTTGCTGACTCATGCCGCGTCCTCATTATTTTTAAATTCGTTAATTAGCTGCATTAAACGCTGGTTTTGCTCTTCAGTGCCTATGCTTACGCGTAAACAGTTTTGTAAGTTAAGCTGTTTTGATTGATCGCGAATAAGCATGCCTTGGCTTACCAAGTACTGCATTAGGGCTTGCGCTTTTGCGTAGCGGAATAAGATAAAGTTTGCTCGTCTATCACCCACTAATTCAAAGCCTTCGATAGATTCCAGCGCTTCGGCTAGGGCCTCTTTTTCCCGGTTAATAGTAGCCACCTGAAGCTCAAGTAACGTTAGCGATTCAGCCGACAATGCTTGTGCAGCAATCTGCGCTACTGGCTCTGGAATGGGATAGGGCGCTATCACTTTAAGTAGTGCTTGGATGACGGGTGCCTGAGCAAGTGTAAAACCACAGCGAAGACCGGCAAGAGCAAACGCTTTAGACAGCGTACGAAGTACCACCAAGTTTGGATAGTTGTTTATTTCATTTGCCCACGTATTGTCGGCATCGAACTCAATATACGCTTCATCTACAACAACCAGTGCTTTATCGGCAAAGTGATTGAGCACGGTTTTAATGTCTTCACGAGCAACTGGCGTACCGGTTGGATTGTTGGGCGCACAGATGAAAATCACGTTAACGTCATCTTCAGCGCATACAGCATTCACGTTAAGGCTAAAGTCGTCGTTAAGCGGCACTTTCTTAACGCCCACATCACAGGTTTCAGCACTGATTGCATACATACCGTAGGTAGGCGGGCATATCAGAATGCTGTCTTTACCCGGCGTGCAGAAGGTGCGAATAAGTAACTCAATGCCTTCATCTGCGCCGCGGGTAACAATAAGCTGCGATTTGTCTAGCCCGGCGTAGTTTGCGTAACCACTGACTACCGCTTCGGGCTGACATGACGGATAGCGGTTAAAGTTGCTGCTATCTACGCTGTATTCGTTGGCATAAGGTGACTCGTTGGCATTAAGCCAGTCTTGACCACCTGAAAACAAGCGACGAGCCGATTCATACGGCTTTAGCGGCACTAAATTTTCGTTAATTAGGTTATCGATAAGTGCCGACATTAGGCGTCTCCTTGCTTAAGTGCCTGCATGCGAAGTGCAACGGCCTGTTCGTGTGCATCCAAGCCCTCGGCAGCTGCAAGTGCCATAATCGCAGGGCCTAAATTACGCATGCCGTCTGCGCTTAGTTCTTGAATAGTGTAGCGACGCATAAAGTCTAATAATCCAAGGCTAGAGTAATTCTTAGCATAGCCATAGGTTGGCAGTACGTGGTTAGTGCCCGACGCGTAATCACCTGCAGATTCTGGTGACCACGGGCCTAGGAATATAGAGCCTGCGTATTTAATTTTTGGCAAATAATCACGGGCATTCTCTATTTGTACAATTAAGTGCTCAGCGGCGTAGGCGTTACTTGCTTCAATGGCTTGCTCAATGGAATCAGCCAAAATATAACGCGCATTTTCCATAGCAGGGCGGGCAATCTCAGCGCGAGATAGGGTTGCTAATTGACGTTCAACCGCGGCTTTTGCTTCTTCAATAAGTGTAGCGCTGTTAGACACCAAAATAGCCTGCGAGTCTGGACCGTGCTCGGCTTGGGAAAGCAGGTCGGCCGCTACAAACTCAGGGTTTGCGAACTCATCAGCAAGTACCAACACTTCTGATGGGCCGGCCGGCATATCAATAGCTGCACCATCAGCACGTTGGCTTACTTGCTGTTTAGCTTCAGTCACAAAGCTGTTACCCGGGCCAAAAATCTTATCTACTTGAGGAACGCTGTCTGTTCCCAAGGCCATAGCGGCGATTGCTTGGGCACCACCACACAAGAAGATCTTGTCGATGCCGCATTTTCTGGCCGCATACGCAATTTCAGGCGCGATAAGCTGTTCTTTGTTTGGTGGAGTACAAAGTAGCTTATTTTCGCAGCCCGCCACCAATGCAGGTACGCCTAGCATCAATACGGTAGAAGGAAGCGGCGCGCTGCCGCCTGGAATATAAAGACCCACTGCATCAAGGGCGGTGAAGCGCAGCTCGCATTTAACACCAGGCGTTGTGGTTAGCGCGATATCACTAGGCATTTGCGCTTCGTGAAACATTTTTATGTTGTTGAACGCAGTATCGATAGCACTTGCTACCTCTGGCGTTACCTTCGCAGCAAGAGCATCAATGTTTTCTTGTGAAAGTACAAGGCTAGTTAAGTCTGGGCAGTCAAATTTACGTGTGTAATCAAGTACTGCCTCATCGCCTTCTTTTTCAACGCGGGCGATAATGTCGCCCACGGTCTGCTTTAACTGTTGGCTATTGGCCATAGCCGGGCGGGCTAGCGCCTGTTTTTTCTCATTTACCGAAAGAGATGACCAAGTAATCATAATTGCCTGCCTTTTAGCCCATCATTTTTTCGATTGGCATTACAAGAATAGAGCTACAACCAAGGGCTTTAAGTTTCTCCATGGTTTCCCAGAACAAGGTCTCTGTAGAAACAACGTGGATAGCAACTTGTTCTTCATTTCCAGCAAGTGGTAGAACCGTAGGATTTTCAGCACCTGGAAGTAGGCTTTTCACCTGCTCTAAATACGCTTTTGGTGCGTGTAGCATGATGTACTTGCTTTCTTTTGCTAGTAATACGCCATCAACACGTGGCATTAGTCGGTTAACCAGTGTTTCTTTCTCGTCGCTAAGCTCGCCATCAGCGCGCTTAATAAGTACCGCTTTACTGCGGAAAATAACGTCTTTTTCAACAAGACCGTTAGCTTCAAGGGTTGCACCGGTAGATACAAGGTCACAGATAGCGTCAGCTACACCTGCTCGTGGGGCCACTTCCACAGAACCTTGTAGCATTACAGCCTTTGCATTTATGCCCTGTTCTTTGAAGTAGCGCTCAAGTAGGTAGGGGTAAGTTGTTGCTACTTTTTTGCCTTCTAGCGACTGGATTCCTTGATAATCCATCTCATTAGGTACCGCTATAGACAGGCGGCAGCCGCCGTAGTCTAGACGACGCAGTACTTCATATTCGAATGGCTTGCCCGCAGCTTTCCGCTCTAGCATTTTCTCTTCTAGCTCGTTTTCGCCAATAAAGCCTAGGTCTACTACACCATCCATAACAAGACCTGGAATATCGTCGTCACGCACGCGAAGCAAATCAATAGGCTGGTTCGTAGAATGCGCAATCAGCAGGCGATCACGAATATTGAGTTTAATGCCTATAGCTTTCAGTAGGGCAATGCTGTCATCGCTCAATCGACCTGATTTCTGTACGGCAATTCGAAGTCTTTTGCTGTTACTCATTGAAACGTTCCTTACACGTTGTGTTTTAACTTTTGATTGCGCCTAAAACGAAAAACCCCCGGAAGTTTCCTTCCGAGGGTCGAGAATTTGTTTTATCTGCGCCACTGGAAGGATACATAGACCTTCCAGCACGAACCTGAAAGGTTATGCTTTGTGGTGATGGTGATGTTTCGTCGCGCAGTTAATCATTTTGAAAATTTTAATTCCTAATTTCGAACGGCTGAAACATTAGCGTTTTGAATTAGGATTTGCAAGGTTAAAGTGAACTCTTTTGGCACATTAACTCTAATTTAATGTGTATATAATAAAACAATTCGTTATGAATTAGTTTTGAACCGTAATTTTAGGCAACTCGTTGCCGATAAGTTATAGAGACAAATGCAAACTCCTGGAGGGCGTATGAGCAACGATCTACTGTTTCCCATTTTGCCTCGCAACACAAAAGTGCCGATTGAGACAGACGACCGCGTGAAGAAAGTGCAAAAGACCAAAAAGTCCGAGCATTTCAGTGAAGAAGAGCGCGATCAGTTACAAGACGTGAAGCGGACTGAGATTATCGAAAAATCAGCTGAAAACTCGAAAGATAAAGAGCGAGGTAACAGCGAGGGTGGGCTTAAGCATATTGATATTGATGTTTAGCGAAACTTGTTAGCGTTAGGTTTTGCTCGCATTGAGTTCTTCAAATAAAGCCGCAATTTGATTCGTCACTTTGTGCTTAGGTAAGTAGAAAGGCAGCGGCATTCGCTTAGAGTGAGACTCTTTCACTTTTACCGTGGCACTTATATAACTTTCTAACACTGGCAAATCTTGCTGCTTAAGTGTCTCAATTAACTCTCTTGGAAGCTTTGCTTGGCTATTGAATTGATTAACAACAATACCCAACAAACGCAGTTCAGGGTTGTGGTCTTCTTTTAGTTCCATTGCATTTTCAAGTAAACGCTCAATCGCCTGTGCCGAGAAGTCGTCGCAATCAAAGGGGACGCAAAAGCCATCAGCAGCAATAAGTGCCGCTTTAGAATAAAAATTAAAATTAGGAGGCGTGTCGATAAAAATGTTTGTCGAATTCGTCTTTTAACTCCTTTAACGCGTCTTTAAGTTTAAAAATTTTGTATCGTGATTCGAGCTCTCGCTCGACTTCTGCCAACGCAGGAGAAGAAGGCATAACGAAGAGGTTTTCATAAGGCGTTGCATGCACGAACGCGTTAGGCTTCTTGGCTGTTCTGAAAATGCCAACTACTTGTTTGAACATATCGGCCACGGTAAGGCTTTGTTCTCTGGCGTTAAATCCCACGTAGTGAGTACTATTTCCCTGAGCGTCTAAGTCTACCAATAAGGTCTTATGACCCAGCTTAGCGCTTTGCGCAGCTAAATTGGTGCTAATGGTCGATTTGCCTACGCCGCCTTTTTGATTAAACACCACGATTATCATAAGAAATCCCTTTGTCAGTTGTGTTTAAAATATGCCCAATTAAAAGTCCTTATGCAAAATATTGTTTATGGTTTAATGCAAACTGAATACAGTTGTCCCAAACTGTGAAAAAATCAACAACGCAAAACAACGTGGTTTTATACAATTAGAATGGAAAGCGTTATGGTTAATATAAAAAAGTCTGTATGGCGGCTTGCAATAATGCTTCTGGCGGTTTGGGTGTCCAATAATACTTACTCAGCCGATGCATATACTGCGCAATATTACGCGGATAAAGGACTGAAAAGTGCTAAGCATTTTCCTGGATTGGCGAGTCTTTGCGATATTAGTCAAGAGCCGCGGGATATGTTTATTGTAAAGATTTAGAGCGGTAGCGGGCAGTTGTGCAGAAAAAATAAAAAGGCCTCTTGCATTCAAAAGGCCTTCGGTGTGTTGGAGCGCTAATCGCTAATATGGTTAAGAATAGTTAGGGCTGAATTAGTTTAGTTCTTTATCTACCCAAAATTTCGTGCCTTTAACAGTGGCCTGTAATGTAAGGCCGCTTTCAGTCATAGTATACACTGTGACGTTACCCAAGTAGCCTTCGCCTTCTGCAGATGCGCCTTTGTTACCGGCTTTCGCTGCTACATCCGCGTTACCACCTACGGTCCATCCATTTTCAATAAAGTGATTCATCGCTTTTTGTGTGTGGAAAACCATAACAATTCGGTAATCTTTTGCGCCTAAGCCAAGGCCTACGCCACCTTCGGCCATATTCATATATGTTTTTGCGCCGGTTACATTATTGTTTACAGTACC
>Ga0208466_100060_pt1 | contig 16082 bp, 9 predicted proteins | sample DeeseametaMP2968_FD_184166 | JGI IMG/M metagenome (GOLD analysis project Ga0208466, IMG submission 184166) | Marine microbial communities from the Deep Atlantic Ocean - MP2968 (SPAdes) | ecosystem: Environmental > Aquatic > Marine > Oceanic | place: South of Funchal, North Atlantic Ocean... | reverse complement strand
TCGTTGATGTAGAAATTACCGGTATAGACTTTATCGTTATTACCATGGGATTCTAATGCAAAAAACTGCTTATCTTCATCGTTTAGGGCTTGATATCCCCCGATCACCTGATAAATCCACACTTCAGGGTCAAAGTCTAAAGCCTGTTCGTCAAAGTAATCCAGCGCCGTTTTAGGCTGACCGGAATCGATGACTTCACAGAAATACGCTTCTACCGCTTGCTGCAATGGATCTTTTTCAAGTGACAAGGTCGATTGCTCAGTCACATCAATATCGACTGGTTTCGTGTCTTCGTGCTTAGTCTGACGTTTGTGTACGTGGGTTAACGACGCCACTATATTTTGGTAATCGGCTTCATGCTCAACGTTGTTCACGTCTGGAGCAGCGTTAGCAATAATCGCGTCCGATTGGTTAAACAACACAGGTACGTTAGTCAGGTTAGCGTAGTTGCCTGGCGCAAAATCAGGCTGCTGCTCCATGTGTAGCAAGAAGCCTTTAAGCAAGCGTGTACGGCCTTGGAACTCTCTAAACCGGCCTAACAAGTCTAATAAGCGTGCTTGTACTACTGATAACTCCTGTGCGGCCTTGGCAAAGCGCTGCTGTAGCGACACCACCAGCAAGTGACGAAGTTCACGGTTAGAACCCGCCAGTTCACTTAACTCATCGAAGCGGAAACACTCAAGCTGGGCAAGTAAATCGGTTACCTGTCCTTGCGCTAGCTCATTTTCGCGAATTTTAGCTTCAACCGAAGACACGTAGCCAAACTCATTGTTAATACGGCCAAACATGACACGTACGCTATTACTCAATGATTCTGAAAGTTGATAGACATGCTCGGTTAAATCGCCCATGTGGGCTGCCGCTTCATTGTACTTGTTGTAATGAAGGGCTTCTTTATAGTGCTCGGTTAGGGTTTTAAGGCTTGCCAGCGACGCACCAATATTAGCGTTGATAGTTCGGTTGCGTTCGTCTTGTAAGCTCCCCTCTAAAAGGGTTCTCACCGCGCTTTTCAAACGCAGTTCGCTTTGCGCTTCCGGACGCCACAATACGCCTAGTTGAACAAGCTGGTCTAATACCTTAGGGCTGTGATCGCGCTCTTTTACTGAACCATTAATGTACGCCTGCATGATAAGGTCGCTGTGACGACCCAATGCGTTTAATAGTTTAGTTCCTGCCTGAATTAACACCTGACTCATATCAAGCTACCTTGCGAAATAGCGGCCTCCGCCTGCTCAGATAAACTCAGCGCTTCGGTTTCATCAATGAAACGTAGCATTTCGTAAAGGTGTTCAATTTTGCCAGTGCCCAAATAAATCTGTTTATCTGGGTTTGGCTTAATCAGATAACCCATTTCAGTTAAGCGTTTAAACACCTGCTTTAGCTGACCATCCAAATTCACACTGGTAGAACCAAACATGCGATAGCGCGATATTTTCTCTAACTGCTCAGCATAGGCGGGCGTATCTTCAATGGTAGTTTGCAGCTCGTTTAATCGAATAGCGCTACCCATGGTAATGGGCATATCAGATTCATTAGCTTGCTGAACTAGCAATAACCACTCTACCAGAGGCACTAGGTTAGATGCTGTATCTTGGAACTGCTGTGTAAGCACTTTGCGCTCGTTCTCACCAATGGTGAGGAAGCTGGCAAAGAATACGTCACCCTCAGCGGTGGTCGATAATGTACGATTTAATAACGCTAAATGAGGTTCTAACTGCGCAGCGTTGTCTCTTGATTTAAGAAAACGCCATGCCTCTTCATCGGTCACCTGACAAATAAACGCGCCTTGTAGAAGTGCACTTAGTACACGGCCTTGTTCTGTCATCATGCTGATGCCTCCTCACCTGCTACTTCACCGTTCTTTTCTGCTTCTTTTTTCTGTTTAATGCGCGCCCCTATAGAGCTTGCTTTTGGCTGAACCACCTGCAGTTGGCGGGTTACCTTATCTATCAAGTAGCGGTTTTCAAACAACGTCAATACTTCTGACTCTGGGTTAGGGAATGCGCCGACTACACTAATGTTATTGTTTTGACACGCTTCAAAGATTTTCTTCACGTTGTTTTGGTGAAGTGTACCTAGTTCATCGATAGGCCAATGCACTGTGGCGTCGGCATCGCCGCGCAGCAGACGGGTGAAAGCGAGTAAGAATTTACACAGAATAAGGTAGGCCATACCGTGGCTTGATGACTCGTTAAGCTGGCGATCAGTACGAATGACAAGGTCACTTTTACCCTCACGAAGGTGTAGCTCGATATCAAGTAGCTTGCTAATGCCGCCCGTAAGCGCTGCACGGCCAAGAATATCAAGAACCCGGCGCATACTTTGACCGTATTCTTCTTCCGGTAACTCGTTAGCCCCCTCTTCCATCCAGTGCTCATAGAGCTTTCTGAATTGCTCAAGTTCGGGCCAGAATTCAAGTTCACTAATACGTGAGCGAATTTTAACAGCCGAGTCTGATACACCATCAAGAGAAAGGTCGCCGTCGACCTCTTGGGTAATACGGCGGCTTTGCGACACAATGCGTTTGTCGATATCGGCAAGTACAAAGTAGTATTGCGAAAGATCGGCACCAAAGATACGGCCTTGCTCACGCAAGCCCTGTAGCTTCTGCGGAACAATCACGTTTAGAAGCTGTGCTAAATGCGACACCATACGGCGATGATCAAAGCTCTTCACGCCGTGGGCGTTTAGCGTTGCACACTCTTCACGGGCGCGCTCCCACGTATCCGACAAACCTGTGCCCGCTTGCGCGGCAATAAGCTGGTCGAACCGCTCTACATAGGCGCGAATATCGCTTAGTAAGTTTTCGCGCTCTTGAAGCTGGCTTTGCACTTCTGAAATACGCTGACCAATACTTACATCGTCGTGCTTAATTTCAGCCGTTTCATCACCTGCCTGAAGCGTAAGCTTGGCAAGAGATTTACTTAAGGTTTTAACCTGTTCTAGGTGCTCACTGGCAGTTTTAAGCGTAGTTTCGAGCTGCCCGTGCTGCTCTTGAAGCTGTTCGCGGTTAGCTTTATAGGTTGCTTGTTTGCTGGCTAAATTACGCTCAGATTCGCCCAATAACTTACGCGACTTAGACAAGCCTTCCTGCCATACCACTTTTTGCTTGGTAAACACGTTAGTGTACCAACGCTCGTAGTCGGCTACTTTATGACGGTGGGTTTCAGTGCGCGTTATGTCTTCTTTAAGCTTATTGATTTGCTTTTTAAGCTGACCTATTTCATCAACATCCACACCGCGATTGCTCAATTCGCTTTCTAGCCAATCCTGCATATCTTTGCGGTCTTGGGCAGCATTGTCTTTCGCCTTACGCATGTCGCTATCAAGCTGAGATATACGTACTTCACTGTCAGCGATAAGCTGCTGCCAATGGAATTTGTGTTCGGTTTCCGCTTCGCGCTGCTGATCTTTGATTTCGTCACGACTAAGCTCAAACTGAGCCTTTGCTTGCTTTTGCGACTGTTGATTCGCTTCAAGCTTAGTTTTGGCTTTTTGCTTACGTGCAGAAAGCGCCTGCTGATATTCGCTAAGTACCGTATCGCGGTCTTGCTGTGCGCGTTTACGGCTGGCTTCGGCACTCTTAACAGCGTTGTCTTTTTGGGTAACCACAAGCTCGGCGTTGCGCACATCTTCGTTCGCTTTCGCCAAGCGCTGTTCGCATTCGTTTTGCGCAGCAAGGGCAGCGGCTTGACGAATTTCAGCTTCTTGCAGTTGCTGCTTAAGCGCTTGCTCGGTAAAGGCATAGTCTGGGGTATCAAGTTCAGTAAGCGCTAACTTAACGCCCATAAAGGTATGGCTGGCGCCTTGTGCGTCCTTTGCCATAGCAGGCGCTAAATCAGTGCGCTCTAGTAGCTCAGGGCGAACAACTTTACCTAAGGATAACTCCCAGTCATCGACATTGGCGCGCAAGAACTCAAGTAGCGAGCCTTCGCCAGGGTAAAGAAGCGCATTAATTTTGTTAACCGCTTTTTCTTCTTGTTGAAAGGCGTTGCGCGCTTTATCTAACGCATTTGAACATTCTTTGCGAAACTCAACTGATTTACTGTGCGCCTGCTGCGCTTGTCGCAGCTCACCGCGCGCTGCATCTTCATTGATAGATGCTTCTTTAATGGCCGCATCAAGAATATCTAGCTGAGATTGTTCAAACTCGTTGTAGCCTGCGTTACTTAGTGAAGCTTTTAGTTCAGCTTCAGCAACTTTTAGCTCATTCAAACTATTTTGGTAATCGTTCTGAAGCGCGCTTAGCTGGCTATTGTAGTCGCTCTGAATGCGACTTAATGCTTCACGCTCGCTCTGCTGCTGCTCAGCTTTATTTTCTGCGGCTTCTTGGCGTGCGGCTGACATTTCTTCCAGGGTAATTGACAGCTTTTCACCTAGCTCAGCCAAGCGCTTATTGTAGGCCGACTCAATATCTTGGTGTTTTTCAGTAAGCAGTACATAGCGACTATCGGCCATAGCCTTTTCATTTTGCCACTGCGCTAGATTTGCCACGTCTTCTTTAAGCTGCTCAATATTTTCGTCTTGCCATTTATCGAATTCACGCTCTACCGTATCAAGTTCACTGGTGAACTTCTCAACATCAGCGCGAGCAGATGAAATAACCTGATTTAGGTGATCACGGGTATCACCCCACTCGCTGTCCGTTTGTTTGCGCTGGAAGCTATTCTCATCCAGTTCATTCTTTGTTGTTTCAACGCGCGCAGCCAAGTAGGTCTTATCAAGCTCGAAGCTATGCTTAAGGTTAGCAAGCACTTGCTCTGTTGTGGTTAGCGCCATGTCAGCTTGTTCGAGTTTAGAAAATTCAGGGCGAATTTTGTCGAACTGTTTAATTAAGTGACATTCTTTAATCCAGTCATCGACGCGGTGGCGGCTTAGGCCTGAAGTAGGTGGCGTAACACCGTCCTCTTCTAAAATGGCGGCAATCATGGCCTTGATAGTTTCCATCTTGCCTTCTTTAGAGTGAACCGCTTTAGCCAACTTCTCAATGTGGCGCATGTGTTTCGACGGTTCGCAAAGGCTAAAGATTTTGGCGTAGCCTAATAGCTCACGGGCATTGTTACTCTGGTTAAGCACCCCGTGGTCGTTTTGAATGATTGCACGGAAGTCTTTCGTATTAAGTAAGCTCGTAACCAATATGTTGTTACGCTTCATGGCGCGTGCAAGCTCGGCGCTGCTTACACTAGCGTGTTTGCCGTTCTTTTGCTCTATCAAATAATCACTGATTTCAAATGGCTTGCCGATTAAACGATAATTGACGCCGGTTCCGTTTGAGCTTAACACTGCTTGGCACAGGTCACCTTCAGCACGCGTGTATTCATAAATAATAAAGCTAGATAAACGAGGCAAATACCAGCGTTCAAAGCTGTCACGGGTTGCCGGTACCACGCGACTTGGGTACTCGCCGTAAAAAACGGGAATAAGTCGTTGAAGCGTGGTTTTACCCGACGCATTGGTACCACAAATATTGGTGTGTCCATCAAGCTTTAGCTCGACCACGCCTGGTAAATGCGTGTCGATAAGAATAATACGTTTTAAGCCTGCCATAGTGTTCCTGTATCAATAACTCTGCCGCGTGAACGCTCACACAGCACAAAACTGTACCTGCTTTGATAGGGTAAAAGTTGCATACCTGAAAGAAAGCGAGCACATGCGCACGATGTAGCCCGTCAGTGTATTATGAATTCACGAATTTGCACAGATGCGCGGTGATTTGTTGGTTATAAAGCATGCTATTGTTTAAAAGTTAGTTGGCAAAGCTTTTGAATATCCCAATAACGCCAAATAAATATAAAGCGGCACGTACTGATTAGGTACGTGCCGCTTTAGCGAAAGCATTGAGCTTTCATAGAACAGCGATGAAATGAACGGTTTCTATAAAGCTGTCTATCAGCTGTTTTACTTCACTGACAATACATTTACCGACTCTGGTGCGGGATACATCATGCTAAAGCTGGGCGTAATATCACCCGAGGCTGCATTTAGAATATTGTCAAAGCGCAGGATCATGCCATTTGATTTTTCAGCAACATATACATGACCATTGCTGAGCATCAAGTCTACCGGATTACCCAACATTGAGTTCGGTCCTGCAATATTGACGGATACATCCGTTATGCCATCGGCACTGCCTGCGCCAGGAATCACGTACAATTTACCGTCAGTAGCATCCGCTGCGCTGCCTACATCAGAAATGACCAAACTATCGCTTTGGCTATCATAGTCTATGCCATGGATGTTGGTTGGCGCGGCAAATGCTGTCCCACCACTTGCAGGGACAATCAGCCTATCTTCACCCGTAATTACGGTTTCACCGCTTTCCATTTTGCGCATCACTTCTTCAAACACGGCAACCGAACCGTTAGTTAACGCCAGATACGCGCTATCAGTTGATGGGTCGTAATCCACATCCCAAGGGCGCGCCCCGTTGGCCGCTTCAAGTGTTAATAGAGGCGCAACATTGCCTGACGCACAAGGCGAGAATACGCGAACGGCAGGAGTAGCTTCGTTAACATCTGCCACAAATACCACACCTGCTTCTGAGGCAATGTCTAACCCTTTAGGTGCAATCAAGCCTGTATCGCTACCCGCAATCATGTGGTCGAAACTATCGCTATACATCATACCGTCTCGCATGGTTTTGAGGCGATTAATCACGAGTAAACCACCCGTTGAGGTTTCAACATCATCGAAGGTAATGACGCCATCACCGCTAGCCGTGAAAGCGGCACTCTCAATGCTCATACCAGCGTCAAAAGTGCTTAGCTCACTGGAAAGTACAGCGCTGTATTGCGCTACTTGCCCCGTGGTTGCACCTTCGCTTGCAGGGTTACTTGATACCGAAAGGCCCATAATAGGCATGGTAGTTATGCCATCGTCCGATGCGTCTTTCATCTCGTTCAGCTGAGTTAACTCGGCCAACGACTCTGGTTTTACTGAAGGCGTTGATAGCGTTGGTGCAACGTCGCCGCTCGCACCGTTAAATATGTTTGAGAACACCAAAATGGCGTCATTGGATTTTTCCGCCACGCGAAGATCAGAACCGGTTAAAACAATGTCTACTGGATTACCAAGCTGGGTAGATGCGCCGCCAATCACTCTGCTTGGTACCACAGCCCCATCAGCCGTAGAGGCATTTTCTAAAACAAAAATTTGACCATCATCAGCAATTGCAGCATCGCCAACGTCTGACAATACCATACGATTAGACATAGGCTCGTAAGCGATACCGTGCAGATTAATCGATATTTGATTTCCGTCTGCATCTGAAGGCACCACTGAACGCATAACTGCGGGCGCAAAATCAGAACCAGCGACATTATCGTAAACCGCAAGTGTCCCATCGGTCAGTGCAACAAACAATCTATCGCTTTGTTCGTCATAGGCCACATCCCATGGTTTTGCTGAGGTCATTATTTCTGCAATCGGTGCAACATTGCCTACTGCTTGGCTACCGAATACGCTAACCTTTTGACCGTTAAAGTCAGCCACCATAACTAAACCTGCATTTTCAGCAAAGGCAATACCTTTCGGGTTAACAAGGCCCGTAGCTGCGCCCGTTATCTCGTGCCCTGCACTCATCATGTAGTCGGCTTGAGCTTCAAAATTACAAAGCGTTCTTAATAACGGTAAATCACTGTCGCCAGCTTGTACTAAGCTTCCGCTTTGCGTGAATACAATCCCCTCATTGGCTCCTGTGGTTACCGTGGATAAGACGTTCGCGTTTTGGTCAATCGAGGTAACAGTATTGCGGTTGTCATCGCCATTGTTTGCGACCAAGAAAGTCGCTGACGCAAAGCCTGGGGCTCCATCCTGACCGGGTTCACCATCTTGGCCAGGCGCGCCATCAGTCCCATCGACACCATTTGTTCCGTCGTCACCGTCGCAGGCACTTAGCGCGAGAACCATTGCCGTCGCCAACAGTGACAGTTTTAATTTTTGCTGTGATGTTTTATTGAATTCCATCTTCATCTCCGTACTTGTTGATTCGTGAAGAGACGTCACTTAAACGCGCGATGCGATAAGTACTGCTCACGTCCTGTTCAACAAGCCAAACGATTGATGAGTGATACTGGATGCAAAAAAATAAAAAAACCTCAATGCATTGCTGCGATTGAGGTTTTTAAGCATTGCTAAGTAATGCGACAGCCTTTTAACGAGGTGGGAAGCCACCGCCTCCGCCAAACCCGCCAGGACCGCCGAATCCACCCGGGCCGCCTGGACCACCAGGGCCTCCAAAACCGCCACCCGGAGGCATCATGCCTTTCATCTGACGCATCATCTTCTTCATGCCGCCGCCAGACATTTTCTTCATCATTTTCTGCATTTGCGTAAACTGCTTAAGTAAACGGTTTACGTCTTGAATTTGCGTACCTGAGCCTGCTGCAATACGGCGCTTACGCGACCCTTTAATCATATCTGGGCGCGCACGTTCGGCCGGTGTCATTGAATTAATGATGGCTTCCATTTGGTTAAACTGCTTGTCGTTTGCCTGATCTTTGATTTTATCAGACATACCGCCCATGCCAGGAAGCTTATCAAGCATTCCCATCATGCCGCCCATGTTCTTCATTTGCTCAAGCTGATCTTTAAAGTCTTGCAGGTCGAAGCCTTTTCCTTTCTGTACCTTCTTGGCCAGCTTTTCCGCTTTCGACTTATCGACTTTACGCTCAACCTCTTCGATAAGGCTAAGTACGTCGCCCATGCCCAAGATACGAGACGCAATACGCTCAGGGTGGAAAGGCTCAAGTGCATCAACCTTTTCGCCCATACCGATAAACTTGATAGGTTTACCCGTGATGTGACGAACCGACAGTGCAGCACCACCTCGTGCATCACCATCTGCTTTGGTCAGTATTACACCGGTTAGCGGTAGCGCGTCGTTAAACGCCTTTGCCGTATTCGCAGCATCCTGACCGGTCATGGCATCAACCACGAACAGAGTTTCAATTGGCTTAACGGCAGCGTGAAGCTCTTTAATTTCGTCCATCATGTCGTTGTCGACATGCAAACGACCTGCTGTATCCACTAGTAGTACATCGAAGAAATTCTTCTTCGCTTCAACAATGGCATCGTTAACGATATCAATGGGCTTTTGTAAAATCGTTGACGGGTGAAAAGCTACATTCACTTCACCGGCGAGGGTTTCAAGCTGCTTGATAGCGGCCGGACGATAAACGTCGGCACTCACTACCATCACTTTCTTTTTCTCGCGCTCAGTTAGGTATTTCGCAAGTTTACCTACAGACGTAGTTTTACCCGCACCTTGTAAGCCCGCCATAAGCACAACAGCCGGAGGTTGAGTTGCGAGGTTAAGCTTTTCGTTCGCCTCCCCCATCACCGACTCTAGTTCAGACTGAACGATTTTAATAAATACTTGGCCAGGCTTGAGGCTTTTGGTTACTTCGGTACCAACTGCACGCTCTTTTACCTGTGCAACAAACGCTTTTACTACGGGTAGCGCAACGTCGGCTTCAAGTAGCGCCATACGCACTTCGCGTAGCGTTTCTTTAATATTGTCTTCAGTAAGACGCCCTTTACCGCTGACATTTCGTAATGTCTGGCCTAAGCGTTCTGATAAATTCTCAAACATAGTATGAAACTTCTTTTTATTTCAGACGTAATGCCCGCATTGTAACGTAAAAGCGAACGGTAACGTACCCACAATTGCGGTTAAATTTTTAAACTTTTGCGTCAAGGGTTGTCGAAATTTGATGTACGAATTTCGAAGTCGATATGGAGTAAAAATTGTCCTTCCATGATCCTATACCCACACTAAAAGTGGGTGTGAAACAAACAAAATCAAGGAGATGGTTGAATTTACTTGCAAGTTGCAGTATCAATACCGACTCAGTCGGTGAAGACGTCACCTACCTATTACAGGACGCATCATGAACACCCTTTTCGCCATTTCTGCTGCTTTACTCTACGCATTAGCTGCGGCAGTACTTATTGGCAAATTCGTACACCAAGACGGCCCGAATAAGCGATTAGGGCTATCCATCGCTAGTGTTGGGGCAATTGCACATATCGCTTTTCTCACCAACGTTATTATTGTCGCGCCTGGGCAAGACATGAGTGTAACCAACGTACTTTCATTAGTGTCGTGGATAATCACAGTATCCATGCTTATATTTGCCCGCGCCATTCCTAATCTTATTTTACTTCCTGTTGTTTTCGGCTTTGCAAGTCTTACGGTACTCGCCTCACAGTTTATTCCCGTGTCGTACATCATGCACATAGAGCTGCAGCCGGGCTTAGTTATCCATATTAGTTTGTCATTGTTTGCTTACTGCACTTTGGTCATTGCATTCTTATACGCACTGCAAATGTCCTACATTACCTACCGGTTAAAGCAAAAAGGTGCTGCGCTACTACATTCATCACTACCGCCTTTAATGCTTGTAGAAAACATTTTGTTCAAGCTGTTGCTTGCGGGAACTTGTTTACTAACCGTCTCACTAATTAGCGGGTTTGTTTTCTTAGAAGATATGTTTAACAAAACTTACGCGCATAAAACGGTGCTATCAGCGGCCGCTCTCGTTGTTTTTCTCATTCTTTTAATAGGCCAGAAACTTCGAGGTTGGCGCGGGCGACAAGTTATTGTGATGACAGTCTTGGGTGTGACGCTACTGTCCCTTGCCTATTTTGGTAGCAAATTAGTTCGCGAATTTCTTCTTTAAAATTCCCTGTATTTATTGCTGAGCTCGCTGCAGGGCTGGCTTTTTAGGCGGCTCGGCGGCGCTTGTCACTTTTGGGTGTTATCTAGTTAATTAGGGGCATATCAACAATTTTCCCTTGAAACTCGCACCTCAAATCAATACATTTGAAGCCTAAGTTAAGACAGGAACCCATTAATTGGACGACATATCAACGAGTACGCTGTTTATCGCGCTCGGCGTACTCATATTACTATCTGCGTATTTCTCTAGTTCAGAAACTGGCATGATGTCGATTAATCGTTATCGACTCAAGCATTTGCAAGGAGAAGGCAACCGCTCAGCTATACGTGTTGCTAAACTTCTAGAACGACCTGATCGCCTTATCGGCCTTATTCTCATCGGAAACAACTTAGTTAATATTGCAGCATCCTCGCTTGCAACCATACTTTGTATTCGTTTATTCGGTGACTATTGGGGGCTGTTTGCTGCTACCTTTGGCTTAACGCTGGTCCTACTTATTTTTGCAGAAGTAACGCCGAAAACACTGGCTGCGCTGTATCCAGAAAAAGTGGCATTTCCGAGCTCCATTATTCTGCTTCCACTACTTACATTGCTGTACCCTTTTGTGGCAGCGATTAACGGTATCACAAACGGCATTCTAGCTTTGCTAAGAATTAGTCCTGCAAGTGGAAGTGACGACTCGTTAAGTCGAGAAGAGTTGAGAACCGTAGTTTTTGAAGCTGGTACTATGATCCCTAAGCGACACCAAGATATGTTGGTGAGTATTTTGGACTTAGAAAGCGTAACGGCCGAAGATATCATGGTGCCACGTGCTGAAATTTTTGCTATCGACATTAACGACGATTGGAAGAAAATTCAAAAAGCCTTAACCCATGCTCAACATACCCGTGTTTTATTATACCGAGACAGTGTCGACGATGCGGTAGGCTTTGTGCATGTGCGTGACGCCCTGCGCCTTCTATCAAAAGACCAGTTCACTAAATCAAGTTTGCTTCGCGCAGTTCGTGAGATTTACTACACACCAGAATCTACCCCACTGCACACGCTGATGTATAAGTTTCAAGCGGAAAAAGAGCGCATTGCTTTGGTCGTTGATGAGTATGGCGACATTATGGGTCTAGTCACTCTTGAAGATATTCTTGAAGAGATTATCGGTGACTTTACCACCAGTATGGTTCCAGACCACAGTAAAGAAGCACACGTACAACAGGATGGTTCAGTATTGGTTGATGGTAGTGCCAACGTCCGGGAATTGAACAGAGAAATGGATTGGAACCTGCCTACGGAAGGCCCTAAAACCCTTAATGGTTTATTACTTGAGTATCTTGAAGATATTCCTGAGAACAAAGTAAGCGTGCGTTTGGCGGGTTATCCGTTAGAAATTGTAGACATTTCAGAAAGCATGATAAAAACCGTCAGAATCATGCCGGAATACTATGTTTCACCTAAAGAGTCGAATAACGACCACTAAGCGTTTTGGTGGTTAACCTGCCTTTCGGCCTTATCAGCTAACCTTTTGATTCGTCAGCTAGACGCTGTGCTCTATTTGCCAGCGCTCTAGCTTTCGCAGCAGCGACCTTATCTGACAATTCAGATAATTTGGCAATAATATCCTGCGTCTCCTTATCTTCACGTAAATCAGCCTCCGCCATATGCGATTGCAATGAACGTTTAAGGAGCTCAGGAATAGATTTGCTGTCCATTTCCCAACCCTTCAATAGAATAAACTTTGACACTCTCAAAGAGTCTATCGACCATGTGGGAATATACTTAACGATTAATTGTTCAATTTCCGAAATTAATCGCTAAGAAGGAGCAAGGCGTTTACAGTCCTTGATAATGCGTTACCAGCGTGCCTTTGTGCTCTTTTAAAGAATACTTGATAACAGCAATTGAGGCCGTAGAAAACAAACTTGTGGTGTAAGACTGGCACAGTTCATCAACGAGATAGCTAACTAGCGGCATGTGACTAACAACAAGAAGTTTTTTGATTGGTTTTTTGGAATTGACCGCGGCGTGAAGAAGTCCATCAATATAATCACTCACCAGTCTTGGCGAGCCTTCCGGAACAATATCTTCATTATTTTCAACTTTGTTCGCAATGATATCAAGCGATACCATATCATGGGTCTGTTTGGCTCGACGATAAGGGCTCACAAGCGCTAAGTCCACAATGCCTTTCTGGCAATACTGGTCTTTTAACCATAAAGCTGCTGTTTTGGCTTGCTCTCTACCTAATGGTGTAAGTTGCCTGCTTTTATCATCGAGTCTGGGCGCTTCTGCTTCACCGTGACGCATAATGAAAAGATAAATGTCGTCGTTGCTACTTTGACCTGACATAACATTGCGCATAGTATTAATGAAAGTATGCTAACGATATCAGAGAGCTGATACTACGCCTAGCGCTAAACCGCGAATAGTGAGAATTTTCGTACATTATTTAACGTTTTGTGAAGTTTCTCTTTATAGACGCTCCAGCAGTAAGGTGCTCTTGACCAAAAACGAGACAATGTGAACAACACCATAAATTTAGAAAACGCACATCACGTTACTTTACCTAATGGGTTGCGTGCCATGTTATGTCACACGCCAGAAGCGAGTGAATCTTTTGTTTCAATGGCGGTAAGAGCCGGACACTTTTATGACCCAAACGATTGCCAAGGGTTAGCCCATCTTCTTGAACACATGCTTTTTATGGGTAGCCGTCATTTGCCCAAACCCAATGCTATAAATGGATTCATTGAGCAACACGGCGGCACAATCAACGCGTGGACAGGTACCGAGTACACAAATTACCATTTTAATTGCAGCGGTGACGCTATTGCGCAAACATTGCCTGCATTTGCAGATATGCTTAGGCAACCCTTATTTGAAGAAGACGCGCTAACCAACGAAATAAAGAACATTCATGCTGAATTTGAGTTTAAGAAAAAAGACGACCTTCGCCGCCTTTATCAAATTCATAAAGAGACATGTAATCCAGAACATCCTTTTGCAAAATTTTCTGTAGGCAATTGCGATACCTTTTCTCAACACGAATGTACAGAGCTTAAACGGCGCCTAAAGGCACTGCACCAATCGTATTACTGTGCGCTTAATATGCGCTTGTGCATAGCCAGTCCTATGCCAATACGTCAACTCGAGGCGTTAGTGAATCAGTGTTTTGGGACATTGCCAAGTGGACAGTTAGCCTCTGACGACTGGCCTTCGCTTTACACAGAAAATGAACTGGGCATTCAAATCAACATTCATCCGCTGCAATCTGCTAGACGTATGATAGTGACATTTGCCCTCCCCGCTTTACAGAACGACTACAAAACCAAACCGCTGAACTACATCAGCCATTTGATTGGTGACGAAGGTGAAGGAAGCCTACTTGCCTATTTAAAAGAAAAAGATTGGGCGTTAAACCTGATAGCGGGCTCTGGCATAGAAGGCGATAAATTTAAAGATTTTAACGTGAGCTTTCAGCTTACCCAGGAAGGCCTTAAACACAAAGCGCAGGTGTTAGAGGCACTATTTAGCTACATCGAATTAATTAGAGAAGCATCGACTGAAGAATGGCGCTTTCACGAAAAGTCGCAGCTAAATGCGCTGGCCTTAGAGTACGAAGAAAATGTGAAGCCGCTTGGGATCATAACTGAGTATGCACAGCATCAATTTATATTCGAACCTGACGAATTAAATAGACTTCGCTCTACTATTGGTAGTTATGACAGAAGCATAATTGAGCATGCACTATCTTTTTTCACGCCCAAGAACCTTCGTTTAAAGGTTATATCAAAAGATGTTAAAACCACTCAGGTTTGCGCATTTTATGAGGCTGAATATAGCGTTGAAGACATCGACGATGCGCTAATACATTCACTTGAAAGCGCAAAGAAAATTCCAGAATTGTGTCTTCCCCCACCCAACCCTTATTTGGCGAGCGAATACACGCTTATCCTCCCTGAAACGGGGTTTAATGTTCCAAATAGGTTGGTAGATAATGGTGGCTATCGATTTTGGTTCGCTCAGGACCAACAATTCCATAGCCCCAAAGGCGATATTTATATCTCTTTCGACGCAGCTCAGTTTTCAGACTCTTTGACCTCTGTTGCGGCCAAGCGAATTTGGCTCGGCGCACTTAACGATCATCTCCAAGCTAAATACTACCGAGCTGAGATAGCAGGACTTCACTATCGGATTTATGGGCATCAAGCTGGGTTTACCCTACACACCCGCGGTTTTACGAATCAGCAGACATTGTTAGCAAGTCAACTTCTTGACGCCGTTCTCGGTTTTATTCCTGACGAAAGAGCCTTTGAACATCACAAAGCACTTCAAATTCAAAACCTTCATAATTCACTGTTAAATAAGCCGACTAACCGTTTATTCTCTCGTTTAAGTGTTCTTATTCAACGCAACACGCAAGCGCCAGTTGAATTATTAGACGTGATAGAAAACATCTCTTATAACGAGATGCTAGGCTGTCGCAGTGCAGCTTTTGAGCATTATTTTGTAGAGGCATTTATGCATGGCAACTGGACAAGCGATGAAGCAAAGGCGTTTTCGACATCGCTTCATAGCCATTGTAAAAATGCAGGAGGAGGTCCCCTTTCTCGTGCCGTATCTAAGCTGCCTGTGGGCGGAACTCTTTATCACGAAGTGTTGTGTAATCACGATGACTCAGCGGTCGTACTTTATTTACAAGCACCTTCTCCTAGCCTCACCGACACCGCATTATGTATGGTTCTTGAACAGATGCTGGCAGCACCGTTCTTCAATTCGTTAAGAACAGAACAGCAATTGGGATACATAGTCGGTACAGGCTATGTACCACATAATCAACACCCCGGAATGGCATTTTACATACAAAGCCCGCAATGCAGTCCAAAGCAGTTGCTAGATGCAATGACCGCCTTTTTATTCCAGCAACTCAATGAAATAGAGTTCTATCGTTTTTATTGGCCGACTATCCAACAAAACCTTATTAAGCAGTTAGAAGAGAGAGACCTTACTCTTTCGATGAAGTCACAGCGTTTATGGGTAAGTTTGGGTACGCAAGATTTAGAGTTTAATAGAAATGCAAAGCTTGCTGAAAGGATCAAAGGCTTGAGTTTCGAAGAGATTCAAGACTTCGCGCATCAACTCGCTAAACGAGAGCGCTGCGGGGAATTGGTGCTGTTCTCTCGAGGAAAATTTGAGAGTATTCCCACGCAGGAAAAACGAACGATTAACAGTATTTCTGAATTCAAAAAAGAAATTCCCTACTACTAAAGCTGCCTGATAGGCATGTGCTAGAGTCGTTAAGATTTTAATCAATCTGCCGATACCCAGTGGTATTCGCAGACAAGGTTGGTTAATAAGTAAACCATCATTCTTGTTATTACTAAAAAGTCCTTGTAGAGGCTTAGTTAA
>Ga0208466_100047_pt1 | contig 18439 bp, 16 predicted proteins | sample DeeseametaMP2968_FD_184166 | JGI IMG/M metagenome (GOLD analysis project Ga0208466, IMG submission 184166) | Marine microbial communities from the Deep Atlantic Ocean - MP2968 (SPAdes) | ecosystem: Environmental > Aquatic > Marine > Oceanic | place: South of Funchal, North Atlantic Ocean... | reverse complement strand
CGAGCCCCAAAATACGCCCATAACCGAATAGCCTTTTACCAGCGCTAAATTAACCGGAAATTTCGGGATCTCACCGCCAGCAAAGCCAACCACAAGTAAACGCCCTTCCCATGCCATACTGCGGCTGCAAGCGTGGAATGTGTCACCGCCAACGCATTCATAAACTACATCGACACCTTTGCCGCCTGTGACTTCTTTCAGCGTTTCTTTGAGATCTTTTTCTTTGTAGTTAATTAAAACGTCTGCGCCATACTCTTTAGCAAGCGCCAGCTTTTCTTCTGTTGAGCAAACTGCAATCACTTTAGCGCCCATAATCTTGCCTATTTGCACTGCTGCTAAGCCAGTACCACCAGCTGCGCCGGTTACAACCAGTGTTTCGCCTGGCTGCAGTTTTGCGCGCTGCTTTAACGCGTGATGTGCTGTCGCATGCGCAGTTACAAGAGCAGCCCCCTCATTAACATGGATGGGATCAGGTAACGGCATAACATGAGTGGCAGGGATCAGCGCTTTTTCTGCGTAACCACCTAAGTTAGACAACGCAATAACTCGTTGCCCTTCTTTTAAATGGCTTACGCCCTCACCTACTTCAGATATGGTGCCTGCCACTTCATTGCCAGGAATAAACGGGAAGTCTGGCTGCATTTGATACAGACCTTGCACCAATAGTCCGTCTGGAAAGTTCACCCCTGCGGCTTCAACATTTACGACTACATGCCCTTTTTTTACTTGCGGGTCTGCAACGTCTTTAAATTGAAGTTCTTCAAGTGGTCCAAAAGATTCGCATACAATTGCTTTCATACTGTCTCCAGTTGCTTTGTTCGACGAGCACGCTATTGATAGCATGACATGTCATTAAATACGTTATATGGCGTTTATTCGCTTTGGTGAATGGTTTGGTTCGCAATTTGCGCCAGAGGTCGCACCATTGCGCCTAATTGCATAGCCTTCTCGCTTGACGCATTGCCATCGTGTGCGCGTTTTACCACGCCTTGTAAAATAGCGGCTAAACGGAAAAAACTAAATGCGAGGTAAAACGTCCAGTTGCTAATGCTATCAATACCTCTTCGCTCGCAATACGCATTGATATATTCTTGTTCACTTGGAATGCCTAACTGCTCTCTGTCTAAACCACCTAACCCAGCTGCGTGCGCAATGTCAGAGGGAAGGCGCAACTGCATACATTGGTAAGCCAAATCGGCATACGGATGCCCCAACGTTGATAATTCCCAATCAAGTACTGCGACTACTCTTGGTTTTTTAGGGTCAGACATATCAAACATCATATTATCTAATCGAAAATCGCCATGGACTAACGAGACTTGACCATCATCTTTTGGCAGGTTGGCCTCAAGATACTGAATAAGGCTTTCAATTTCTTCAACATGCTCAAGTTCAGATGCACGATACTGTTTTGTCCACCTGCTTAGCTGACGTCCAAAGTAGCTACCAGGCCTTCCATAATCGCGTAAGCCTGCGCTTTCAATATCTACACTGTGAAGCGCTGCAAGCACTCGGTTCATTTCATCATACATGGCACCACGAGTAGCAGAAGATGCTATTTCAGGCAGTGCGCTATTCCAGAAAATGTCACCTTCAACATAGGCCATAATGTAAAACATGCTACCAATTATGCTGGTATCTTCACATAAATGGTACGCTTTGGGCACAGGCACTTCTGAGCCCTGCAACGCGTTGATAACGCGAAATTCTCGGTCAACTGCATGGGCCGATTTCAGTAATTTGCCCGGAGGTTGACGGCGTAATACATAAACGCCGTTATCCGTAGTAAGTTTAAACGTCGGGTTCGATTGCCCACCCGCAAATTTCTCAGCGCTTTTGACGTGCCCAATACTCGGGCACGCAGAAGATAAATACGAATTCAGCACTGCTAAATCTATGACATGTGGGGCTTTCGCATTGTCTTTAGACACATTCACTCCTTACCCGTAATTTTTTGTATTGTTTATTTACAACACTGACTTATTCAGCGACTGCTTTTTCAGCAATAAGATTACGACCTAACTGCATCATGTGAACCTGATCAGGGCCATCTGCCAGCTTGATAGTACGCGCATAAGCGTACATTGCAGACAATACGAAATCTTGGCTTGTACCTGCAGCGCCGTGCATCTGAATGGCATGGTCGATAACGTTACAGGCCATAGTAGGTGCAACTATCTTGATAGCAGCGATAAGGTCGCGCGATACTTTGTTGCCATAGCGATCCATCTTATCAGCCGCTTTCAACGTAAGCAGACGCGCCTGTTCAATATCACAGTGCATCTGCGCAATGCTTTCTCTAACCGATTGCTGTTTTGACAACGGTTTGCCAAACGCCACTCGGCTTTCAACTCGTTCACAGGCCATATCGAGCGCGCGCTGTGCACAGCCAATAAGGCGCATACAATGGTGAATACGGCCCGGGCCTAAGCGCCCTTGTGCGATTTCAAAACCACGCCCTTCACCAAGCAGTAAGTTTTCTGCCGGTACACGTACGTTTTCAAACAAGACTTCAGCATGACCAATAGGCTCGTCGTAATAGCCCATTGCTGCCATTGGGCGAACAATAGTTACACCCTTGGTGTCCATAGGAACTAAGATTTGAGACTGCTGCTGGTGACGAGGCGCATCGAAATCAGTTTTGCCCATTACCACCATAATTTTACAGTTTTCATTCATAGCACCGCTGGTGTACCACTTACGGCCGTTGATAACGTATTCATCACCATCGCGCTTAATGGAAGTTTCGATGTTAGTCGCGTCACTTGATGCCACTGCAGGCTCTGTCATAGCAAAGGCTGAGCGTATTTCCCCGTTTAAGAGAGGCTCTAACCACTGCTTTTTCTGACTCTCGTTACCGTATTTCGCCAGCACTTCCATATTGCCGGTATCTGGCGCACTACAGTTGAAGATTTCAGAGCTAAACAAAACTCTGCCCATTTCTTCACAAAGTGGTGCATACTCTGCGTTAGTCAAGCCCGCGCCATATGGCTTATATTCTTCAGGTAAAAATAGATTCCAAAGACCCGCTTCTTTTGCACGCTTTTTCAATGTATGCATCATTTCAGGCGTTTTCCAACGACCTTCGCCATTGTTGGCAGAGCCATTTTCTACGGCGTGAATGTATTCCTTTTCAATTGGATACACTTCTTCTTTCATAAACGCTTTTAGTTTTTCTAAAAGTGCTTGGGTCTTTTCATTATATTCAAAGTTCATAACTGCCCCATTTAGCTGTAGGTAATGGCGTGTAACCTGTCAATCACATCCAGGTGAGGTACGCTGTTGAAGTTATTAAGGTGAACGCCTCGCGCATTGGCAAAGCATTGAGAAAAACTGGCATTTCGGATCTGCAAATTCATATTCACAACGGTGGCCGCATCGTAGCCAAGAATGTGTTTGAGCATCATGGCAATTGCACCGCCAGAACTCACAACGAGAACACGCTTCGCTTCTATACTTTGAAGGTGCGTGAGCATACTGTGAACTCTGTCTTCGAACTGACCCCATGTTTCATCAAGGAGTTCATGCGCCAATTCGTCTTGCGACCAGGCAAGCATTGCTTTTTTTAGCAATCGGTAATATTCAGAAGGCGAAGCACCTTCAGGTACTTTTGCTTCTGGGTAGCGTGTTAAATAGGCGGTAGCCACTGCCTGAAAATTGAATTCATTCAGTGCGCTATTCACTGTAACTTCAGGTAGCGTATAGTCTTCAGTAGCAATACCCGAGGCAATACCTTCTTTGGTTTCGTGATGCCTAACCATGTCGCCAGAGAAAACTGCATCAAATTCAACATTGCGATGCTTGAAATAGTCACCAAGCCAAATGGCCTGTTGCCCACCCAGTTCACTAAGTTTGTCATAGTTCGCTTTGCCAAAAGACGCTTGACCATGTCGCACTAAATAGATGTCTGTCATACCGCTGCCTGATGTTATTAATATGTTAACTTTCAACCAACATACTAAGGAAAACAGCGATATAAGTTTAATTGATATTTTGAATGAGTATGCATCATGTGAAACTATTCACTGCCAAAAATCTGTTCGCTTTTTGCACGTTGCGAACAAAATTTGACATGATAGCTTCAAATGCGTGCAATATATGTTCATTAGATTGTATAGTGAAAAAGCACTACACGACGTCATAGGGAAGTTGGCGTATTTAAAATGTAAAGGACTGTACGCATTTGGACGCGACCTTGTCGTGATTAATTTTGTTTAAAGCCCCCCGCTTTTGAAAAATAAAAAGAACCAAAATGAAGTCACTTACACACGCTTTGTCTTGTAATAGCTTAAGCATATCTACACCACAAAACGCCATTACGCGTTGCCTGTGTAGTTCGCCGTTTATTGCCTCTATTGTTTCGTCGACACTTGCTTTGGCTCCCCACGCTCACGCCGATGAGAATACTCCATTTACGCAGCATAACAAAAAGGTGCTGGAACACATTGTTGTACAGGCGCAAAAGACCAGTCAAAACTTGCAGGATGTGCCTGTTGCGGTCACTGCGCTTTCAGGTCAAGACCTAGTTGAAACAGTTAGCCGAGATGTGTTTGACCTGCAAAACTACGTACCTGCTTTTGGCGCGTTTCAAAATCAAAGCGTAACAAATTCAGGGTTTTCAATACGCGGCATTGGCACGTCTTCACAAAACTTCGGCTTCGAGTCTTCGGTGGGTTTATACGTAGATGGTGTGTACCGTACACGACAAAACGCGTTAATTAACGACTTAGTCGATATTGAATCTATTGAAGTGTTGCGTGGGCCACAGGGCACACTATTCGGAAAGAATACCGCCGCTGGCGCAATGACGTTAACTACGGTCGCACCTTCACACGACGAGCGCGACGGCTTTGCCGAAGCCATCATCGGCAATGATAACTTGGTTCGTTTAAGCGCTGGCTCGTCATTTTCGCTTATCGACGATGTACTTGCCATGCGAGTATCTGGCTTTAGTTCTCACAGTGACGGTTTCATTACCGATGAGCGCAGCGGGCAAACCCTGAATAACCGTAACCGTTCTGCGATAAAAGCACAGCTGCTTTACACTCCAACAGCTGACATTAGCGTACGGCTTATCGCTGATTACGGCGAGCTAGACGAACGGTGCTGCGGCGCACTAACTTTTCAAAACAATATTCAGGCTAATGACATAGCGGGTAAATTCGGCACTGATGCGCTGCTGCTACAACCGCCGTTTAATGCAACTATTTACGGGCGCGATAACTTTTATGACTATAAAACCTCGCTGTCGCAAACTCCCCTTTCAAAAATGAAAGACAAAGGACTATCAGTTCAAGTAGATGTGGCTTTAAACAAAGCATGGGATTTTGTGAGCATAAGCGCGTACCGCGCGTTTGACAGCTTAGATACGGTAGATACCGACTTTTCTGATGCGGACCTTCTTACTGCCACTAACGACGCCAAGCAGCAATCGTTTTCTCAAGAAATTAGATTACATTACACCAGTGAAGATGTGCGCGGTTTAATAGGTGTTTACTATTACAGCCAAAACTTAGATCTAACCTTTGATACTACCACGCAAGATGATTTTAGTGCGTTCTTTAATGCCGCCGCGCCCGATCTGCTGCCTTTGGCTAACGCCATCAACGAGCTATCTGCAGTTACATCAGGCTTTATTGCGCCTGCTGCTGCCCCCGCGCCGTCCGGTACTGCTTTCGCGCACAGCGCCTATCAAGAGCAAGATAGTATTGCTTTATTCTCTCAGCTGGATTGGCTGTTAAACAGTGATTTCACCTTAACAACGGGCTTACGCTATACTCGCGAAGAAAAGTCGATTGTCGGAGCCTACGATGAGCAAGGGCCTGGTATTGACGGACTAACTCAAGACCCAGCGCAATGGCCTAATGTAGGTCGTGCTGTAGTTGGGTTACAAAACATCGCTGCTGCGTTAGCGGCGGGACAAGCCCCTACAGCACAGTCCCTTAACGCTATCGCACCATTTCAACAAGCGGGTTGGGGGTATTTTTTCTTGGGATCTGCAGCGGTTATGCCGCGACCTGACTTAAACGAAGAGCTTGATGATTCACAGTTAACCGGCACGGTAAAACTGGCTTATCACCCTAATGACAACACGCTAACGTACGCCAGTTTTGCGACTGGTTACAAAGCGGGCGGTACGAATACCGACAGAATTTTACCTTCGCTTAGCCCGCTTTTTGATGCTGAAAAATCGCGAAGTGCTGAAATAGGTATAAAACACGACTTTGAAGAATACGGCGTGCGCGTAAATGCTGCGGCGCACTATACACAAATTAGCGACTTTCAGGCGACGACCTTTACCGGAACGGGGTTCAACCTGCAAAATGCGGGCGATATCATAGTAAAAGGCATAGAGCTTGAAGCCACATGGCTAATGACAGAAAGCACCGAATTACATGCAGTTGCGTCGCGCACATTGGCGAATTTTGATGAGTTTAAACGCGGTACCTGTTGGGTAGCATACACGTGGCACACGGGCATTGACGACCCGGGCCGTGTGGAGCCAAACGACCCGTTCTGTTCAAGAGACGGTGACCGCGTAGGCTTCGAGCCTCAGAACTCACTGTCTCTTATGCTGAATCACTATTTCGAAGTTGGGAATTATCCTGCCTCCGCCAGTATTGACTACCAATACACGGGCGACGTATTTCTTGATGATGCGAACGACCCGTACAAGTACGCTGACGACTTTTCATTATTTAACGTTCGCGTAAGTTTCACTATCCCACAATGGGATAGCGAAATTATTGCGTGGTCGCGCAACGTTTTCGATGAAGAGTACGTTGCACGAAGTGGCTTTGATGTACCCGTACAAACCGGAAAGATCATGGCCTACCCAGGCGCGCCTAGAAGCTTTGGCGTTACCTTCAGAAAGTCTTTCTAACGCTTTAAATGCGTAGGTTTGGTATGAAACACCGCATGGCACTGAGTAATAACAGACAGCGCTATATGCTCTGGTAGCTCACCACCAATGTCGAAACCAGCGGGGCTTGCAAAATACTGAGTAAAGTTGGTATCGCCAAGCCCGGCTAAATCCATAATTTCCTGCTTACGGTGCAGTGGCCCGAGCATTGCCGTATAGGTTAACGATTGCTTGCTTAGCACCTGCAGCGCCTTTGCATCAATTTCACGGTGATGGGACATAAGCACTGCTGCTTGAACGTTATGTTCGCCCATGTGAAGACGTAAGCCTTCAGTAGACGGGTCTTCAATCAAGTAATTTACCTCGGGAAAATGTTCAAGTCTTGCTTGTGCAGGCCTTGGATCCCAAAGGCTGACTAAATAGCCCTGCAAACTAGCAAGCTTGGTCATAAAGGTAGCGTCGTACCCACCTCCAACAACAAGTAGGTGGATAGGCGGCAGCATCAAAACCGACAACATGCGCTTGCCATCAACGGTGTCTAGCACAGCTTTTCTAGGTTTAGCAGAATGGTCTTCCAATTCCGTGCAATCACCCAAAGTACCGTCTACAGCGCAGCGCCACTCACACGCTTTTCCGTTTGATAAGCTTTTGCTAACCACATCCAACGATAAATACTGGTTACTCTCGTTAACTGGTACAAGTGCTAAGTGCACCACACCGCCGCATCCAACACCAAGTTTAAACGCGATGTCTTCTTCATCTTCGTCATCGTAAACCGCGGTACGACTAACGCCGTCGGTCATTACTCGCTGGGCTTTTTTAACGATGTCACTTTCTAAGCAGCCGCCGCTTAATATACCTAGCTGATGCCCTGCATCACTAAACAACATCATGGCGCCTGCTTTGCGGTAGCATGAGCCTTCGGTTTTAAAAATAAAACCTAACACCCACTTATGCTTGTTTTTAAGTGGAAGCCACTGGGCCAACAAATGGTTAACGTGATTACTCATAACTACCTCTAAACCCGTTTAACTTGCTTATTGCTGTGATGCCGCTTGGGAAATAAATGCAGCCAATGTTGCTGGCTCTTGTGCCCCGGCTACGCCCTGATTACCAATGACAAAAGTAGGTACACTCTGAATACCACGCTGCATCCAAATAGTTTCCTCCTCACGCACTGCTTGCGCGTATTTTTCACTTTTAAGCGCTTGTTCAGCTTCAGACTTATTAAGGCCAATAGTTTGTGCCAACGTTACTAAAACACCTAGATCATTAATGTTTTTACCGTCTGTGAAGTAGGCTTTAAATAAGGCCAGCTTCATTTCTTCTTCAAGACCGTTTTCTGCAGCAAAGTGAATAAGTTGGTGAGCCTTAAACGTGTTCTGCATGCGAGAGTCGTCAGTAAAGTTAAACGAAAAGCCTAATTGCTCGCCCGCTTCTACTAACCGCGCTCTGTTCTGCGCGCTTTGCTGTTCACTAATGCCGTACTTTTCCATTATGTGCTCGCGAAGGTTTTGCCCTTCTTCTGGCATATTGGGGTTTAGCTCGAACGGGTGAAACTTAATATCCACTTCAATGTTATCAAGGGTTTTAATGGCTTCTTGCAAACGCTGGTACCCAACAATACACCATGGACATACCACGTCAGAAACCATATTAACTGTTACACTCTGCATACCGCTCGCACTTTGTACACCTTGCTCATTTGCTGCCATGATAGGCCTCGCTTTATTGAATTCATGAAGATATAAGGGCTTAGATAAGGTTACAAAAAGAAACTTCAACCCCAAACTGCGATTATTTCGTCGCAGTTACATCAGTTTCTGCTGTGACTTTTTTTGTCGTGCCCATTGTGGTGCTGTAAAGCGTGGAAAGTTTTTCAAGGGCTGAGTGTGCCCATATTTCATAGCCTTTCGTGGAGGGATGAAAGCCATCTTCTGCCATCAAACCACTTTGCTGAATATCCGTCATAGTTCCGCTCACATTAAGTGCACTAACATATAATATGTCTGCGTTAGCCCGGGCTGTTACGCTATCAGCCAAAGCTTGGTTTAGTATCCACGCGCGGTAACCTAATAGTGCACGCAAAGGTTGCGGAAGCGCTGGAAAGCAATGAATTGGCGGTAGCGCAGTAAATAATATTGTTTCGCACCCAAATTTATCTGACAGTAGCGTACTAATAGCATCGATGTTTTGCCGCCACCGTTTCAACGGTACAAATTTGGTCACGTCGTTAACACCAATAGAGACGAGCACCGACGAAAAGTGCTCGGCAGGCATTTCATGAAGAAGCTTGAGCACATCTTCACTTTTAAAACCTGTTTTAGCATTCAACGTCACTCGCGTTGGCCCATGCTTAACAAGCTTTGAGTACAGCAGACCTGTGAGTGCCCCCATTTGCGTCGTTGCACCAACACCAGCGGCAGCAGAATCGCCTATAACCAAAACGTTATTAGTTAGCAGCAATTTACTATCGGCTGAGGCTAATACCCGCTCGCCGTCAGGCTCTGGCAGTACAGCTGTCTTTTTCCTCACCCACAATGCTTGAAGCAAAATGACTGGAAGAAGTAAAACAATTATCAGGTTTAATACCAAAACCTTGAAGTAGATCAAATCAGCCTCCTAAGCAATTCATTAAGCTTTAACCATCGAATTGAATTCGCGCCTAGATATCTACATATAAGTGCAGAGCCAATATGACTATAATTGCCGTACAACAACGCCCCGTATCAACCATTACCAAGTATGCGTTGAATGCTCCTCGCTATACCTCTTACCCTACTGCACTTAAATTTGAACCGCTACAAGATGACATACTTCCACAAGCACTTGCAGTGTCAAAAGCGCCGGCAGTAAGTCTCTACATGCACATTCCATTTTGCAAAACGCTGTGCTACTACTGTGGCTGCAATAAAATGGTGACACGTCACAATGAAAAAGCGGACGAATATTTAGATTACATAGAAAAAGAAATCCTGTCTAAGCGTTATTTAACTGACGGCAGGCGTGCAGTTTCTCTGCACTTGGGTGGCGGTTCACCCAGTTTTTTGAGCGAGACTCAGCATACTTATTTAATGTACCTGCTTAAGAAACACTTTACCTTTGAAGCAGGTGCTGAACTGTCAATTGAGTTAGATCCCAGAAATATCGATAAACACTATCTTCAAAACTTAAAATGTCTCGGCTACACACGCATTAGCTTTGGTTTACAAGATACTGATTACAATGTTCAGAAAACCATAAATCGTGTACAAAGCACGTCTCACATTGCCGATTTAGTATTCGAGGCTCGGTCGCTGGGTTTCGACTCAGTTAACTTAGATCTAATTTATGGTTTACCAAATCAGTCAATTGAAACGTTCTCATCAACCATCGCCGCGACAAAAGCCATGATGCCAGATCGTATTTCGCTTTTTAGCTATGCACACCTTCCCGAGAGGTTCGCAGCGCAGCGTAAATTTGCTGAAGAAACACTGCCAAGTAGTGAAGAAAAAGCGGCGCTTTACAAGCTTGCCGTTAACAGCTTTACAAACATAGGTTATGAAATGATTGGTCTTGATCATTTTGCCTTAAGCAAAGACTCACTGGCTATTGCGAAAAATAAAGGCGAGCTTCACCGCAACTTTCAAGGCTATACTTTACGTGGAGACACCGACCTTATAGGGTTCGGCGTATCAGCCATTAGCACGGTAGGTAACGCCTTTGCGCAAAATGCTAAGGAGCTAAAAGAATATTACAGTCGGTTAGACAACCACCAGCCCAATGCGAAAGTCGGACTGTCATTAAGTGTCGACGACCTGATTCGCAGAGACGTGATTTCTAGCTTAATGTGCAATTTAGCGGTAGACAAGCAAGCAATTGCTGATAAGCACCACATCATATTTGATGAATACTTTGCTTCAGCCTTAAACAACCTTGAAGAACTTAAAGAAGACGGGCTTATCGAAATAACACCTCGGTATATTCGAGTGCCAGAGTCTGCTCGCATTTACATTCGGGCTATTTGTGCGCGTTTCGACGCTTATTTGAACGCAAGTGAAATACTCAGTAGCTACTCCAAAGCCATTTAAACCTAGGGCAATTTAAACCGCGCAATCACTTGCATCCCTACATCAAGCTTAAGACGCGATAGAGAGATACAGCTAATGCTGGCATAAAGGGTTTGGTTACTGCCTAGTACATCAAGTTTTAACAACACTTTCGCGCTGTTTACGGTCGCTAGCTTTTTAGAAGTTAGCTTTGTATCTGCGAGTTTTGTATCGGCGTTATTTTCAGGCTCGTTCAGGGGACTGAGTGGATTCGCCACGGGTTCGATGCTAGATATAACACATGGCAGCGCATTTAAAATACTGATTGTGCTGGCATTGCCAAAGTCAGCAGTATTGGTATCGATACTTACATCACAAGCTTTAACTGCAAAACGAACAGAAACTTTTTCACCGCTTTGCTGAGGCAAATAAGACACTGATTCTGCAGTGACGAATATCTCTTGCCCCGCTACCTCAACGCGCTCAATTCCGTTTTCCGACTGGCACTGCTCATTGCCTTGTAAGGTTAGAACATTTTGATCTTGTTGCGTTTGGCTACCGTGTTTGTAGCTGACAACGGCGTTTTGTGACTGGTTACTGTCGTGTGCGTCGCTTTGCGCAGTAACTTTAAATCCCTCAAGTACGCTAGACGGTGTCGCAAATCCCTCTTTTGCGAATACTTGAGTCAACACATCGCGCGTTTTTCCACAAAGCTCGGTGCGGCCTTGGTCAATAAAAACCAACTCATCGCTGAACAAGGCAAGGTCATCTAAGTCGTGAGAGATTACAAGGCAGGTGAGCTTCCCCGACACACACAAATTATTCAAAAACTGGTAAATTTTGCGACGGGTGAAGATATCAATTGCGCTTAACGATTCATCTAGCAATAACACATCTGGCCCATTGACCAACGCACGCGCAATCGCGACCCGCTGCGCTTCTCCGCCAGAAAGCGCCTGAACTGGCTTATCGATTAAATGTTCGCAATAACAGCCGCGCAAGCAGGCGTCGATAGACATTGCATTAGGGCTTGCGTGACGCTGCGCAAGGGCTAAATTACCGTGCACATCGGTATGAGGAAATAGCATGGGCTGCTGAAAAACGATGCCGATCTTTTGAGAGGTCCACGGCGTTTGCACTTTTGCGCTTTTTTCTACGCCAGCTAGGGCGCGAAACAAGCTGCTTTTCCCCGCACCTGATGGACCGGTAACCCCAATGAACCGGCTTTGCGGCTGCAATGAGATTTGTGCGTTAATGCGATTTGGTAGTAGCGCAGATATTTGCATGTTAACGCGCCTCATCACTACGGGTGACACCGTTAAAACGATAGAGCGCCGCGAGCATTACGAATGAAAAAATCAAAAGGGCCAACGCAAGGTTGTGTGCACTGTTATATTCCAACGCTTCTACCTGTTCATATAGCGCGATAGACAGCACCTGAGTTTCTCCAGGAATATTGCCACCTATCATTAATACTACGCCAAACTCGCCTATGGTATGTGCAAAGCTTAAGCCTAATGCCACCACGATGGGCGCTTTGCTTAAAGGAAGCACTATTTTTATAAACGCTTCAAAGGCCGAAAACCCCAGCGTTTTTGCTACATCTAAATAACGGTTATCCAATTGTGAAAAGCCGCTGTACAAAGGCTGCAGAGCAAATGGTAGGGAGTAGATGACAGACCCCAACACCAAACCTTCAAAGCTAAATGCTAAATTACTCCCGGTTAGGCTTTGCCACCCCTGCCCCAACGCACTTTGCGGTGAAAAAGCAATAAGCAGATAAAACCCCAGAACAGTTGGCGGTAACACCAAAGGCAACGCGAGTATCGACATAACCAAAGGCTTAGCTTTGCTCTTCCAGTTAGCTAAAAACCACGCTAGCGGCAATGCGATTAACAACAGTAGACCACTGGTTATAAAGGCCAGTTTTAAGGTGAGTAATATGGCTTCAAGTGTCGATGCCCCGAAGAATTCTGTGAGCATACTTAGTTACCGACGCCCGATGCAATGGTAGGTTCATAGCCCCATTCAATTAAGCTGTGCTGCACCCCTTGCGACATTAAATATTGTACGAACAGGCTGGGTGATGACACTCCATTAGCGTCACTCAAACGAAACGCTCTGGTTGTCTCAACGTTGTCGTTGTGAATAGGCTCATCAACTGGCGCTGTCACATTTTTAATTGGAAGTGGTTCGAACAGATTCGGAGATAATGTAGCTACCGTTTTACTATTAACCACCAACGACTGAATGATGGGTTGATACAAGGTTTCAGGTACTGGGACGATAACCGTAACAGCATCGGCGCTTTTGGTATTCACAACACTGTTAAAATTAGAAGGCAAATTAGAGGATAAGTCTGCGGGCAAATCTAAGGCCAATGAGTACGCAACGAACGCCCCTTTCACGCTGCCGGTGGTATAAAACTGCAAGGTTTGTAGCACGTTTTTACCCATCACTCTGTGAGGTAAAAACTGTTGCCATAAGGATAAGTTTTGCAACGTCTGTTGCGCAGCATCACCATAGGGGGCCAGTTTAGGATTTGCGATAGCTACCTTGTTTTGTGGATTTTCCATTAATTGAACAAGCTGCTTCGACAAGCAATCGGTAAGCTGAACGTTTATTTGTGCAGTTGTGTCTCCAGTAGGTGAGCGCGCGATTTGCTCGCAAGTCCTTTCACCGGATGTCTTACTAGATATTTCACTGAATGCCTCACTTGATAAGTCGCCAGCATAGACAAACGCAAGCTTGCCTTTAGCGTAATCCACCAGATTGCCGTGGTGAACTACGTTGTTATCAACCAACGCTTGCGGCCGAGCGCGATCAGCAGATAGAAAAACGTCGAAGCTAGCACCATGTTGAATTTGCGCATACAAAGTACCGCTAGAAGATACCGTTACCGCGACTTCTATGCCGGTTAGCTCAGTAAACTGCTCGGCAATACTCTTTAGCGGTTTTGCAAAGTTTGCCGCAACGGCTATGTTAATTTTTTCGTCGCGCTTGAAATTTACTGACTGGTTTTGTTTTTCGGCACTAATAACGCTCCCTTCATTTACATTATTATTTGCCGCTTCAAAACTGCTTGCATGTGCCACAGAACTTGAAAAAGCCGTAACGCCTAGGGCTACACTAGCACTTGGGCTTGCGCTTGCACTTGCGCTAACACTTACCAAAATAAGCATGGCCAGGTTAACAAAACTTGAAAGTCGCATTTCTAAAGAACAAACCATTACTTTTTGCGCATCCACTTAAGTGCCGCTTTATCGTCAGATGCTTTCGCCGCAACCCATTCAGATTTATCGCCCTTAAATTCTTTTTTCCAAAGCGGTACCGACTGTTTAAGCATGTCCATTAAGTAGCAGGCAGCGTCAAACGCCGCCTGGCGGTGGGGAGCGGAGACACCTACCCATACAATTTGTTCGTTGTTGTGTATGCGCCCTACTCTGTGCAGTGCGCCAGCACTGTTAAGTGAAAAACGTTCGCTCGCTTGTTCAACCAGAAGCATTAACGCTTTTTCAGTCATGCCCGGGTAATGCTCTAATTCGATGCCGTCTATATCGCCAGCGTTATTAAAATCTCGCACTAGCCCAGTAAAAGTAACAATCGCGCCGGTGTTGCCGCAGGCCTTCTCATCTGCCGACTGTTTTAGCCTAGCGTAAAGCTCTCCTTGGTCGAAATCTTCAACTTGAACTAGCGCGAACATAGCTAGCCCCCTGTCACAGGTGGAAATAGCGCCAGCTCATCACCGTCGCTAAGTACTGTTTGGAGATCGCAAAGCTCTTGATTACAGGCAGTAAGCACACTGCCCTCTAGGGCTAATGCCCACTTGTCACTACGCGTTTTAAGCTGCGATATCACGGTCTCAATAGTGCTGTTCTCGCTTATATGAAGCGCGATATTGTCCTCTCCCGTAATCTCTCTGGTTTGTGCGAATGTTTTTACCGTTACCTGCATGCTTTGCCTGTTATCTACGTTGTTAAGGTTGCTTTGTGCGCGCTAATTAATCTTTCCAAGCCTCGGAAATACGTTGAGCCTAAAGTGCGTTGCGTCTTGAATGCTTGTTCGCTTTATACACGTTACTTTTTTAGCTCACTGGCCTTTGTGAAAACTAGGTGTCGGACTGCCAATGGCCTGTCTTACCGCCTTTTTTCTCCAGTACCCGTACCCCTTCCATATGCATGCCAGGGTCGATGGCTTTGCACATATCAAACAAGGTTAACAGCGCCACATTTACACCCGTGAGCGCTTCCATTTCAACGCCGGTTTTACCGCTTAGCTTGCAATAGCAGGTGGCTTGAATTCGATTTTGGTCGGCCTGAATGTCGAAGTTTATATCCACCTTTGATAGTGCCAATGGGTGACAAAGAGGAATAAGATCGGCGCAGCGTTTCGCCCCTTGAATACCCGCTACACGGGCAACTGCAAATACATCACCTTTTGCAATTTTTGCTTCAGAGATTTGGCGAATAACGTCTTCGCTTACGTATAAAAAACCTTCTGCTGTGGCTTCTCGCTTGGTAACGTCTTTGTCGCTAACGTCAACCATGTTAGCTTCACCGCCAGCGTTTAAATGGCTAAAGGTGCTCATGCTTCCACCAAATGCTTCACAAAGTTACACGGTCTAAAGTCGGCATCAAGTTGGCTAGAAATAATCTTTTCCCACGCTGTGTGACACGCCCCTGTAGACCCTGGTAAGCAGAAAATAACCGTATTATTAGCAAAGCCCGCAACCGCGCGAGACTGAATGGTTGATGTACCAATCTCTTCATAGCTAATTTGACGGAATAGCTCGCCAAAGCCGTCGACTTCTTTGTCGAACAATACACTGATGGCCTCTGGCGTTGAGTCACGGTGGGTGAAACCTGTACCACCGGTAATTAATACGGCGTGAATGTTTTTATCGGCAATCCATTTCGACACCACGGCGCGCTGCTGATAAATATCGTCTTTCACCAAATCGCGATCGTAAAGGTTATGGCCAACCGAGGTAAGCGCCTCTTTCAAGTAGTCTCCCGACTTGTCGTTTTCGAGGGTGCGCGTATCTGAAATAGTGAGTACGGCAATATTAAGGGGTTGGCTGACAACTGACATATGAAATCCTAATTTGATATGCGACATTTTGGCGGTTTTTGATAAAGTACAAGCCAAAATACTATTTGGTAATCACTTTATAAGGGTGCATGCCATGAATTCAACAACTAAGTTGGCATAAACTATGTCTAAAAGCCTAACTAATCAGCAGGCTATGCGTTATAACCGCCACATTGTGCTTCCTAAAGTGGACCTAGACGGTCAAGAAGCGCTGCTAAACGCCAATATTTGTATCATTGGTATTGGCGGGCTTGGCACCGCGGCTGCTACTAACCTTTGCGCCAGTGGCGTGGGCTCTCTTACACTTATCGACCACGACACAGTTGAGGCCACCAACCTGCCAAGGCAAACCTTGTTTAGCGAACAAGATGTAGGCACAAGTAAAGTGGAGGCGGCTAAAGCTCGGCTTACTGCAATAAACAGCGACTGCGACATTACCGTAATGGCAGAACCGTTTTCGGCGCCCAGCTCTACTCAGCTGTCACCAGAATTAAAGCAGACCATAGAGCGTGCTGACGTTGTGCTTGATTGCACCGACAATACAAACTCGCGAGATTTAATAAACCTATTGTGTTTTAAACTAAATACTCCGCTAGTATCGGGTGCAGCCATTCGCTTTGAAGGCCAGCTTTTCGTAGCTATACCCGGTGAGAGCCGTTGCTATGCATGCTTGCGGACGCTATTTGAATCGCCTGACTTAAGCTGTGTTGAGGCAGGTATATTATCGCCAGTAGTAAATATTATTGGTACTTACCAAGCAATGCTTGCCATGCAAGTACTGATGGATTTCGATAATATTCCTAAAAATACGTTAATGACGTTTGATGCTCTGTCGCACGAGTGGCGAAACTGGAAGCTACCTAAAGGCGTAGACTGCGAGCTATGTGCTTGCTAACTATACCTGCTTTTGCAGCATGAATGATAAAAGCTGTGTTTAAAAGCAGCATATTTAAACAAAGAATAAGACAGAAAATAGGTTGATTTAAATGACAACCCAAGTAGTAAAAAAACACATGGTAGTGGCGCAAAACGCGTCTGGACGTAACATGAACGTGCCAATTTATCGTATGAAGGGCGCGCGCCCTGGCCCCACCGTGTATATTCAAAGTTCTATTCACGGCGCTGAAGTGCAAGGCAACGTGGTTATTTACCATCTCATTCAGCGTCTAAAAGACATGGATATTTGCGGCGAAATTATCCTAGTGCCCAACTGTAATCCCATTGGTACTAACATTAAAGCCGGTGAGTACACACTAGGCCGGTTCGATCCTGTGAACGGCACAAACTGGAACCGTGGCTACTTCTTCGATAAAGATGCAGTTGAACATTTCGCCAAAACAGTCACCCGCGAAGAGTCGATAGATGGTATTAAGCAGCGTTTTCGCGCGCACTTGTCGAACGCTATCGACAACAAATTGGCCGAGCCGTGGGGTTTGGGCCTAGCGCAGCAGCTAAACCTTAAGCTTCAGCAAATGGCGGTAAACGCCGATTTCGTGTTAGACCTTCACAACGGGCCGGTGTCTACCCGCCACGTTTATATACCTGAATACGCCAAAGACAGCGCCAAGCTATTTAATATTCCCCACTGTATTTTTATTCCAAACGTATTTGCAGGTGCACTAGACGAAGCCACCTTCTGCCCATGGTGGACACTTCAAGAAAGTATAAAAAGTAATTTAGAGCGCGAAATTTGCTTTAACGTTGAAGCCTTTACCTTGGAAATGGGTAGCCAAGAAGTGATCGACTTTAACGAAGGTAATATAGACGCCACCAGTATTCTTAGCTACCTAAACGCCAAAGGTGTATTACACAAATGTGATATTAAACCGAAAGCAATGCAGCGTTTAGGTGTGTATTTAAAAGACTATAAAACCCTGTTCACCAACTGGGGTGGCATGGTGGAATACATGGCAAAACCCGGCCAAAGCGTTAAAAAAGGCGAACCGCTGGCGCAAATTTTAAATATAGATGACCTAGACAATGATAACGGCAGCAGAACGCTAGAAGCGCCTTGCGATCTTATCCCTATTTTGCACTTCCCGTCGGCTTCGGTATTGAGCGGAACGCAGTTGTATAAGGTGTTTACGAATTATAAGGTGCTGTAGGTTTTCTATGCAAATTGATGGAGTAAAACTTTATTACGACATGGTTGATTAGGCTATGTAGAAACGTCTCCCGCAAGCTACTAGTTTATCCTTTGAATTACTTCCTGTCGTTCAATACATTAAATTTAACGGCAGAAGAGTGCCTTAAGCTGCCCATCGCACAAAGCAGCTGCGCGGTATGCGTCGGCTGGCTTTTTTGGTTAGCCGAGCATTAATAGGGCGGTATAGAGTATGTACCCACAGCATGTGCTACTAAATCACTCACCCCCTCAGAGTACAGAGAAACCTCCCCAACCACGAGAGTACGGCCGACTTTTATCAGAGAACATTCCGCAATGATTCGCTCATTTGCC
>Ga0208466_100040_pt1 | contig 19150 bp, 12 predicted proteins | sample DeeseametaMP2968_FD_184166 | JGI IMG/M metagenome (GOLD analysis project Ga0208466, IMG submission 184166) | Marine microbial communities from the Deep Atlantic Ocean - MP2968 (SPAdes) | ecosystem: Environmental > Aquatic > Marine > Oceanic | place: South of Funchal, North Atlantic Ocean... | reverse complement strand
ACCGCGCTCGGCCAATTTTTTCATATTGGTATTTTGGGTAAGTAATGCGTCTATATTTGAGATTGGCAGACCGTAAATACGCTCCATAACCAACACATTGCTGCGACAGTAGTCACTGTAAATTTTAGGTACGTATAAGGCGTCTGAGCCTTCAAAGTTCCGCCCTAACTGAATACCATTTGCAGATTCACGCAGTAAATCAAGCTCATCAACAATGGTCTTGCGGTATTCCACAACCACTTCGACAGGACGCAGACGTTTGCCGTCAGGAAGCCAGCGTTGAAGCACGTTAGCCAAGCTAAATAAAAGCTCCATGTCCGCCACGATGGTATCGCGAATATCTGGGCGCAATACCTTTACCACGACGTCTTCGTTGTTATGCTTCAACTTTGCCGCGTGAACTTGGGCTATAGAGGCAGACGCCAGCGGCGCTTTTTCAAATTCACTGAATAATTCGCTTAAATCAGAAAGCCCTAGCGCTTGCTTGATAATGTCTTGTGCAGCGTCAGATGAAAACGGCGGAACTTTGTCTTGCAAACGAGCAAGTTCGTTAGCAATGGCAGGAGGAAGCAAGTCTCGGCGGGTAGAGAGCATCTGGCCGAATTTAATAAAAACAGGCCCAAGGTTTTGTAGTGCAAGGGTAATACGCTCGCCGGCTGACTTGCCCTTGTGCTTGTTTCGCACCCAAAAAATGGTATGACGCATAGCCCGCGCGTACCAGGGTAACCACTTTGCTGGAATAAGTTCGTCTAAGCCGTGTTCCAACAATACCTTGTTAATTCGGTATAACCTAACAATACGCATTTATGAGCCTGTTTCTCTCAATCTTACTTAAATTTTTCTTCTAGGCGGCGCAGTCTCGCATCGGCACTTTCTGCTCTATCGCGAAGCGCATTAACTTCGTCACTAAAGTGCATAACCGCCAGCTTGTGTGCAGCAAGCTGCTTTTCTTCTACTACGGCGTTGCCGAACACTTTCGCCATGGACGCTAGCGCTGACATCGACTTCTCATGCACGGTTTTCACCGTTTTCACGGTCTGATGGGCAATAACATCGTTAGTCTTTTGTGCTAGTAACTCTTCAATGTCTATGTCGAGCTGCTGAAACAAGGCACTGACTTGCTGAGCAACATTGAGCTCTCCTTCCAAAAAGAGGGCCTTTTGCTGAATAAGACGAGTCAACTGGCTGGTTTCTTTTGACTCTGGCAAGGTTTGTAGCGACGTTTTAATACAACAGTCTTTCGGCCCAAGGGACGCGACGGCGTCTTCAAACGAGCCTTGTTCGCTGAGTACGTCAATACGGTCAGAAAACGACAGCGTAATACCATAAGGAAGCGGCGAAATGAACGCGGTAAGCCTGGCGCCAGCAAGCGCTTTTAGCCTTACTTCGCTGTCTTCGTCTAAAGACAGCAACTTGTTTAAAACCGATTCAGCCGTTGCGGTAACCAGCGCAGAAGTAGGCATTAAAACTTATAACCTCTATGTAGCGCTACAATACCGCCAGTCAGGTTTTGGTAATCACATTGCTCAAAGCCAGCCTGCTCGAACATTCTCTTCAAGGTTTCTTGATCTGGGTGCATACGTATGCTTTCCGCAAGGTATTGGTAGCTTTCTGCATCGTTCGCCACTAGCTGACCCATTTTTGGCAAAATGTGAAACGAGTACATATCGTAAAGTTTGCTGAGCTGCTCTGACGTAGGCTTAGAAAATTCTAATACCAGTAAACGGCCGCCTGGTTTTAACACGCGAAAAATAGAATTAAGCGCGTTTTGCTTTTCCGTGACGTTGCGAAGGCCGAATGCCATGGTCACCACATCAAAATGGTTGTCGGGGAAAGGCAGTGCTTCCGCGTCAGCTTGCACATAATCGATGTTGCTTACCAAGCCGCGATCGCGAAGCTTATCACGGCCTACTTTCAGCATAGACAAGTTGATATCGGCAAGGGTTACGCGCCCTGTAGGACCTACCAAGCGAGAGAACTTAGCGGTTAGATCGCCAGTACCACCGGCAATATCCAATACTTTATTGCCAGCGCGAACACCGCTGCAGTCTATTGTGAAACGCTTCCATAAACGATGCACTCCCATCGACATAAGGTCGTTCATTACGTCGTACTTTGCTGCAACAGAGTCAAAAACATTAGCAACTAAAGAGGCTTTTTGCCCTTTATCCACCTGTTTGAAACCAAAGTGCGTTGTATGCTCAGTAGCATTGTCGATTGCAGAGTCTGCTTGCGTAGCGGGAGTTTGATTGTCGCTCATGACAGTCCTGTAATTTGAATATTTTTATTAATGCCGAAGTGTATAGGATTGTGTGCTCAAGCAAAAGCTTTATGCCTGACTGTCTCCTGATGTAAATCAAGCCTTTGACCTTCACAAAAGCGGAGCCTGCAAGGCACAAGCTCGCTTGTTTAGAAGACTAGAGCAGCTTGCTCTACGCTACCTGATTGTTTGTGCCCCAACTATAGGCAACAATGGCACTGATCTCTTGCAAAGAACGGCCGCTTTCCTCATGCCATTGCGCAAATGCCGCATTGGCCGCCGACAGCGACTTTTTCGAGGTTAAGCCACCGTCGATAATTTCATTCTTTCGCAAGTAATCTTCCACGTCACGAGAGAATAAAAACGTGTCTATGCCTAGTGCACGAAGCATGTAGGGGCCGGTGTTGCCACCTAATCGCGCACCGCGTTTTTTCAAAAACGCCCAAAGCTCTGTGATATTGTCTTTTTCAAAGCCTGCTACGAACTTACCAAAGCTACCGTGCTCCAGGGCTACGTCTTTGATCATCATGGCATTGTCACGCACTGTCATCACTTTTTTATAGTTGCGAACAATGCGCTTATCTGACGCTTTTTGCTCTAGCATTTCATCGGGCATCAACAACACTTTATCAATGTCGAACCCGAAAAATACGGTTTCAAAGTCGGGCCATTTTTGCTCGATAACTCGCCAAACGAAGCCCGACTGGAACACTTTTTTGGTCATCGCCGCTAAAAAGCGGTCGTCAGGAATTGCTTCAATTTGCGCTTTAGAAAGTGGTGCTTGGAGCATGGCTTCAAGCACCCTTTCACCGCCTTTGCGCTCGCACGCTCGGCGGTAGATAGATTGAAAAGACTCTAGCTTAGACTCTTTCATGTGTGCCTAGCCTTTAATACCGCTGTGACGAAGCAAAGCGTCAACTTGCGGCTCGCGCCCTCTAAAAGCAACAAACAAGTCCATAGGAGGCTTACTGCCGCCCATTTCTAAAATGTTTTCTAAAAACGCTTTGCCCGTATCGCGGTTAAAAATGCCATCCTCTTCAAACTTGCTGTACGCGTCGGCAGAAAGCACCTCGGCCCACTTATAGCTGTAATAGCCCGCTGCGTATCCACCAGCAAATATGTGACCAAAGCCGTTTTGGAAACGGTTAAACGATGGAGGAATGACCACGGCCACCTCTTCACGCACTTTATCCAATGTGCCCTGTACGTCTACCTCACTGCCCTTTTCGCTATGCAGTAAGAAGTCGAAAAGACTGAATTCAAGCTGGCGTACCATCTGCATCGCTGACTGGTAATCCCGTGCAGCAAGCATACGCTCCAATAAATCAACAGGAAGCGGTTCGCCAGTTTCATAGTGACCAGAGATAAAGTTAAGCGCGTCTTCTTCCCAGCACCAGTTTTCTAAAAACTGACTTGGCAGTTCAACCGCATCCCATGGCACACCGTTAATACCGGATACACCCGCTACGCGCATTTTAGTAAGCATGTGATGGATCCCATGACCAAACTCATGGAACATGGTCACCACTTCATCGTGGGTGAATAGCGCTGGCTTATCCCCTACAGGTGCGTTGAAATTACAGGTAAGGTACGCAACGGGTAGCTGCAATTCGCCATTCATTTTTTCACGACGTACGCGACATTCATCCATCCACGCGCCGCCACGCTTTTTAGCTCGTGCGTACAAGTCTAGGTAAAAGCTGCCGCGCATCACATCAGCATCGTCAGTAATGGTGAAGTAACGTACATCTTTATGCCACGTATCAATGCCAGGCTGCTCAATAATTTTTAAGCCGTACAGGCGATGTACAACTTCGAATAAACCAGACAGCACTTTATCTTCAGGGAAATAAGGCCGAAGCATTTCATCAGAAATCGTGTACTTTTCCTGTTTCAGTTTCTCGCTGTAATACGGTAAATCCCATGCCGCTAGCTCGCTGACACCATGCTTGTCTTTCGCGTACGCTCGTACTTCTTCAAGCTCTTTCTCTGCCTGAGGCTTAGACTTAGCCGCCAAATCACGCAAGAACCCGATGACCTGATCGGTAGAATCCGCCATTTTAGTCGCTAGTGAACGCTCTGCATAACTTGAAAAACCTAACAATTCAGCCAGTTCAGTTCGCAGCGTTAAGGTTTCTTTGATTATATTGGTGTTATCCCACTTACCCGCATTAGGGCCTTGATCAGACGCTTTTGTTGCATAGGCGCGATACATTTCTTCGCGAAGTTCGCGATTATCGGCGTAAAGCATGACTGGCAAATAAGACGGAATGTCTAACGTAAACAACCAGCCTTGTAAGTCTTTTTGATGCGCAGCTTGCGCCGCTGCTTCAAGGGCTGACTCTGGCATACCGGCAAGTTCAGCTTCATCGGTAATGTGTTTAGTCCAGCCCATAGTGGCGTCCATCACATTATTGGAAAAGGTTGATGATAGCTCGCTAAGCTTTGCCTGAATCTCTGCAAAACGCTTCTTTTGCTCTGCGGGAAGCGCTACACCTGACAATGTGAAATCGCGAACGGCGTTTTCAATCACTTTCTGCTGCTCTTCGCTTAAGGTCGCAAATTCGTCAGACGCTTTGAGGGAAGCGTAAGCATTGTAAAGGCCTTCGTGCTGGCCTACCCAAGTTCCGTATTCAGATAATAATGGTAAACACGCATCGTGGGCTTCACGCAATTCATCGCTGCTCACCACGCTATTCATATGAGAAACGGGTGAAAATATTTTACTTAAACGATCATCGGCCTCTTCAAGGCGCAGCACTAAATTCTGGTAAGAGTAATCTTTCGACGCCACGACCTCATCTATTTCGCTTTTGCACGCCGCAATGGCTTTTTCAATTGCAGGCTTAATAGAGGCAGGTTCAATAGCAGAAAAAATTGGTAGACCATCTACCATTTCAATTGCAGGGGTTGTCATAATCTTTTTCACTCTTAACACTTTGATAGAATAATGATGGGGCTTCGCTGATTAAAAGCAAGCTATTGTTTTAGCCACTGTTGACCTATTTTGAACTTACTTGCCGTCAACGTGCATGGATCATGATTATTGCCTATATTTACGAATTCAATGAATGCCGCTGCACCGTTTTTCTTAATGCCCCTCATAAAAACTGAACAACACAGTCAGCTCCGCCAAGCTCTGTCACAAATGTCACATTTCATCCTTTTGTCTACTTTGTCCCTTCGCTGTTCAGCGTCTATAATTTCGATTAATAAATCTACAAGGCATAGATATGAAAACGTTGACCTCAGGCGAAATAGCCTCGTATTGCGATGTAAATCTGCGCACCGTAATTCGATGGATCGAAAGCGGCAAGCTGAAAGGCTTCAAACTTCCTGGGCGTGGAAACAACAGAGTATTAGTAGAAGATTTTGTCGCCTTTCTTGAACGACACGACATGCCAATTCCCGATTCATTGAAAGGCATTGCCACGCCCTCAATATTAATTGTTGACGATGAAATGCCAGTTGCCAAGTCTATTCAGCGCGTGGCCAGACGGGCGGGTTATGAGTCGTATATCGCTACAGGCGGCTTCCAAGCGGGGATTATGCTGAGCCAATACGAGCCCAAAGTCATGACCCTTGATTTAAGTATGCCAGGCATGGACGGTTACAGCGTTATCGAATTCACGCGAGATCAAAGTAAATATAAAGATCTCAAAATTGTGGTCATATCGGCACTCGATGAAATTAGCCTGGAGCGCGCGCTTGAGATAGGGGCTGATGCCACCTTACAAAAGCCGTTCTCAAATCATGACTTAACAATGGTCCTTGAGCAGTTTATGTCGATGTAAATCGATTTAAAGGGAGTGACATTATGGCTTGGTTATCGCGATTCGCTCTTTTAAGTTTGCTTGTAGGTGTTTGCGCATTACCGACAAATGCTAAACCCCTTACTTTTGCTGTTGTACCTCAGCAGTCTGCCAAGAAAATGGCTGAAACATGGCAACCCTTAATCGACTATGTGAGCAATTACACCGGTTTTAAGATTGATTTTAAAACTGCAAAAGACATTCCCACCTTCGAGGCTAATCTCGCCGACGGCAAATATAATATTGCCTACATGAACCCCTACCACTTTGTGGTCTTTAATGAATCTGCGGGATACCGCGCGCTTGCGCGCCAACGCGATAAAGAAATTCGCGGCTTACTTGTTGTACATAAAGACAGCCCCATACGCTCTCTGGATGACTTAAGCGGTACCGAAGTAGCCTTCCCAGCGCTAGCTGCGTTTGCTGCCACAATTATCACAAGCGCTCACTTGCGGATGAAAAGCATTGCTTTTGTACCGCGCTACGTCAATTCTCATGACTCTGTGTACCTCGCAGTACAACGGGGCTTTTTCAATGCTGGGGGTGGCATTGTCCGTACGCTTAACAGTTCACCTGACGACGTTAAACAAGAATTACGTGTCCTTTGGAAGAGCAAAGGTTATACGCCTCATGCTATCGCAACCCATCCAAATATGGCACTCGCTGACAGACAAGCTATTCTTAATGCATTACTTGCTTTGTCGAATGACACAAGTAAGTCTTGGATTTTAAAAGGTATTGGGTTTAACGGCTTTATAGCGTCAGACGACAGTGATTGGGACGACGTGAGAGCATTGGGAATAGCGTCGCTATCGAGGCCGCATTTATGAGTAGACTCGTATGAAACTGTCGTTGCGTATAAAAACAATAACAGGCATCGCATCAATAGCAGCGCTTTTGCTGCTAGTGCTCATTGTGACGGTGTTTCAGCTACTTAATGACCTTGTCGACAGTAACATAAAGAAGTCAGCCGACACCACGGTTGCCCTTTTTGTTTCGACGACAAAAAATGCCTTTTTAAGCTACGACCTTGCAGCTCTAGATGCCGACGTCTCAGAAATCCTTACCAACCCCAATATTGCTTACGTCAAAGTTAAAGACAAATTAGGCAGAGTTTTCGTAGAAAAGGGGAACACCAACGCACTAAACCGCCCTTTTACTGCCGACACAAGTGTTTCGGACGCTGATGATGGTATTTACGACACCCGAGCCCCCATCATGGTGAACAGGACTTTGTACGGCTATGTAGAGATTGGGCTTAACATTGCTTCAGTAACTGAATCAGTATCGAGGGTGAGAAACTGGACAGTTACACTGGCATTTCTAGAATTTATTTTGGTCGGATTGTGCTCTTACTTACTTGGTTCTTACCTGATGTCGCAACTTCGTCAATTACACGAAGGCGCTAAACGTTTAGGTGATGCAGTGAAAAACAACAGCTATCAAGATGTTTTTGTTCCCGTGCGCGGCACTGATGAGTTAAGCGAACTGGCAGAGGCATTTAATCAACTGGTTGAGCGTTTAAAAGAAGAACATGCGCAGCGTCAATACGCGCAAGATGAGCTTAAAGAGCTTAACACGCTACTTGAAGAAAAGGTTCAGGATAGAACCGCATTGCTGCATCAGAAAAACTATCAACTCCAAGAGGCCAATAAAGATCTAAAAGAGACCCAGGTACAACTACTTCAAGCTGAGAAAATGGCGTCAGTTGGCCAGCTAGCAGCGGGGGTCGCCCATGAAATTAACAATCCTGTCGGTTTTGTCAGCAGCAACATATCCACCTTAAGCGAGTACGTTGCTACCTACCAAATGATATTCTCACAAATTAACGCGGTGCTTAATGAGCAAGACGAGGGTAAGCGTGCTTCTGCCTTATCAGAACTAGAAAAAATGTTAGCTAATCAGGATATGGCGTTTATCAATGAAGATATCACCGACCTCCTCAGCGATTCGAGAGACGGTTTAAGTCGGGTTGCAGAAATTGTAAAAGGGTTAAAGCTATTCTCTCGTGTAGACAGTGACCACATGCAGCAGCACAACATTAATGATTGTGTACGCACTACCCTTGCCATGGTGAACAACCAATTAAAGTATATTTGTACTGTTGAAACGCATTTGGGCAAAGTCCCTGACGTTGCCATGAATGTAGGCAAGGTTTCTCAAGTTGTTACCAACTTACTCATTAACGCGGGACAAGCGATAGAGAGCACGGGTAAGAACGGTAAGGTAACTATTACCACCTGTACTGCGGGCAAGTTTGTCGAGCTTCGTGTAGAAGACACTGGCTGCGGTATTCCACCAAGTCATTTAGACAAACTCTTCAACCCATTTTTTACAACTAAACCTGAAGGGCAAGGCACTGGCTTAGGTCTTTCAATTTCGTTTGGCATTGCTCAAGAGCATGGCGGCACGCTCTCAGCCACCAGTAAAGAGGGAGAAGGAAGCATATTTACGTTAGCGCTCCCCCTTGTTTCACACTCAGACAAAACATTAGAGAGCGAAGGATGAATCAACTAATAGTGTTATCAAGCAGCATTGCGTGTAATAGTTGTAACGTCGCTTATAAGGATAATAATTTATGACAGAGCCTACTACAGAACAAGCCACGACCTACACGGTTCTATTTGTCGACGACGAGCCGAATATCCTTCGCGCTATTAAGCGTGCGCTGTTCACTATGGACATCACCTTACTGCTTGCTGATAGTGGTGCCAAAGCGTTAGATTTAATGAGTAAACACGATGTTCACGTAGTTATTTCTGACATGAAAATGCCGCAGATGTCAGGTGCGGAATTACTCGAACAGGTCGCTATCAATTATCCCGAGACATTTAGAGTTGTGCTCACTGGCTATGCCGACATTGAGTCCACAATTAAAGCCGTAAACCAAGGCAAGATACACCGTTACCTGCAAAAGCCATGGGACAACCAAGAGCTTATCGCTGTTGTAGAAGAAGGCTTAGAACGCGTTAAGTTGAAGGCGGAAAACCTTCGTCTACAAAAACTAACACGACTGCAAAATAAAAAGCTACGCGACGTAAATGCCTCACTAGAACAAGTGGTTCAAAAGCGCACGCGCCAGATAAAAGCGGCGCTAAATAAAATCGAAAAACACAACCTTGCAATGGAGCAGGTGCTGTTCAACGTGATAAGCATTAACCCTGACATTAATGGTAAGTTTGCCATTGAGGTTAGCGAGTTGGCATCAAAACTGGCGCGTATCGCTCGGTTGGAGAAAGAAGAAATCAAACAGGTGCGTTATGCGGGCCTTATCTGCGAGCTTGGGTTACTAGGGCTTGAAAGCGAAGATTTTAAGGCGCCATTTTCAAAGCTTAAATATCAACAGCAGCAAAACTATCTATCGCAAACCAAGCAGGCTGCGTTAATACTTGCTCCGGCTCACGAACTACATCAAGTTTCTGACATTATTGAATTTCAGTTCGAGCACTATAATGGCTCAGGCTTGTACAACAAAGTTGCAAAAGAAATTCCTACTGGCGCGCGTATCTTGGCCATTGCCCGAGATTACTGGCGCTTAGTAACCGGCAGAATGAGCGGTATCGAAATGAGCCCTCGCGATGCCAAACTAGAAATGAAAAAGCACAGAAACACCCGCTATGACGGTGAATTTTTGGACCTGTTGCTCGAAGCAGAAGATGTAACGACATCTAAACTGCTTTCTACATCATTGAAAGCCTCGCAGCTCAAAGCAGGCATGGTACTAGCACAAAATTTGTATAACGATAGTCACATCCTTATCCTTCCCGAGGGACATGTGTTTAGTGATGCCACCATTCAAAAACTCGTACACTTTGAAGAAGAACGTGGAAAAGCGTTTAGTATTCAAATAGAACCAGAAGAGCTTTCTGCTACTATAAGTGAATAAGCTTTAAAGATTACGTGCTGAAAGCAGGATGAGCGATGCATGAATATGCTTCGCTTTGTCTTAGCCTTTTAATTAGGCTGCACTGTCCCCATTGATAAACTAAATGAAATTCCCTAAAGCAAATCTCGGTCTTTTGATTACTCTTTATGACAAGACCGATAGAGAATGATTTGCTGTGCGAACCTACCGAAGGCATTTATGCTTATCGTTTACGTTCGCCTAACTGACAAAGAAGGCTTTTTGAATGACACATTTTGATTATATATGTATTGGCGGTGGCAGCGGTGGTATCGCATCTGCAAACCGTGCAGCTAAACACGGAAAGAAGGCCGCCATCATTGAAGCGAAAGATATTGGCGGTACTTGCGTGAACGTAGGCTGCGTGCCTAAAAAAGCCATGTGGTACGGAGCGCAGATGGCTGAAGCCATACATCGCTATGCACCTGAATACGGGTTCGATTTGTCGGTAAATCACTTTAGCTGGGACAGCCTAATTGCCAGCCGCCAGGCTTATATTGAGCGTATTCATGCTTCTTACGACCGCGCTCTTACCGCAAATGACGTTACCTTAATTCGCGGTTTCGCGAAGTTTATCGATAACAACACGGTAGAAGTCAACGGCGAAAAGTACACGGCTGACCATATTACGATTGCTGTAGGCGGCCGCCCAATCATCCCAGATATTGAAGGTGCGCAGTACGGTATTGATTCTGATGGTTTCTTTGCCCTAAAAGAGCAGCCGAAGCGCGCTGTCGTGGTTGGCGCAGGCTACATTGGAGTTGAATTGGCCGGCGTTCTTCACGCCCTTGGCACAGAATCGCATCTGGTAGTTCGCAAACACGCTCCGCTTAGAAATTTCGACCCTATTATTCACGAAACCTTAGTGGATATGATCCACGCTGAAGGCTGCAAATTGCACAACCATGCTAGCGTAGAGAAAGTGGAAAAAGCTAAAGATGGCGAGCTATCAGTACACTTAACCAATGGCGAAGTGTTAAAAGCTGACTGCTTGATTTGGGCGATTGGCCGTAAACCCTCTACCGACAAAATTGATATTGAAAATACCGACGTTGAACTGAACGACAACGGCACGGTTAAGGTCGACAAATATCAAAACACCACGGCAAAGAATGTCTACGCGGTTGGTGATATTACTGGTGAAGCAGAGCTTACTCCGGTGGCAGTTAAAGCGGGTCGCTTGCTAAGCGAACGCTTATTCAACGGCCAAAAAGATGCTCACATGGATTACTCGCTTATTCCAACCGTTGTGTTTAGTCATCCACCCATTGGCACTATTGGCCTAACAGAGCCAGAAGCTATTGAAGAATACGGTGAAGACAAAGTTAAAGTGTACACCTCTAGTTTTGCGTCTATGTACACCGCGGTAACCCGCCACCGTCAAATGACCAAGATGAAGCTGGTATGCGCGGGTAAAGACGAAAAAGTGGTAGGCCTTCACGGTATTGGGCACGGCATGGACGAAATTCTGCAAGGCTTCGCCGTTGCCATAAAAATGGGGGCGACCAAAGCTGACTTTGATGCGTGTGTAGCTATTCACCCTACCAGTGCAGAAGAGTTTGTTACGATGACCTAGAGAGACGCGCTCAATTGAGCGCTTTCTCACAAAAGCCGGCATTAGCTTATTAGTTAATGCCGGCTTTTTTTATGTGTTTAACTTACTTTTTCTAGCTCCACGTGCACGCCATTTAGCACCGCATTTCCCGATAATTCGTCTACCTGTAAATCGTCAGTAAGAATATTGGTGTTTACCCCAGGGTGCTGACTTGCCACAGACAACTTTATGCCTTTTTTGTTGTGCCCCCATCCATGGGGAATAGATACCACGCCGGGCATAATTGCATCTGTGATTTCAGCCTCTATTCTTAGCCGTCCAACTCGCGATTTCACACTTACTTCATCGCCATCTGTAATGCCATATTTAGCCCCGTCGTCAGGGTGAAGCTGCAGCGTACAGCGGTTATTACCTTTCACCATACGAGGGCTGTTATGCAGCCACGAATTATTGGTTTTAATATGCCGGCGCCCTATCAAAACAACGGGCTGATTTTGCGGCGTATCATGGTTCGCTTTTCCAAAGAAATGCGCGTTAACCCTGTCTAAATCAGCCATGAAATAATCAAAGTCTAAGTGAATCTTCTTATCTTCATGGAACAAGGCATGAGGCAAAGACGGCTGTAGCGGCCCCAAGTCGATACCGTGTGGGTGTGCTTTAAGCGTATCAATCGACAACCCGCCTTCCGGGATAGCGGTTGAAGTTTCGCTTAAGTTAGCATCAGCGCCCTCTTTTTTACTTGCTGCTCGACCATAAAGACCTGCTTGCAACAAATCATCGACCACACCTTTAGGCTGCTTGTCCCAAAGCGCAGCATAGTGTGCGGTGTTTTTTCCGTTTAGCGCATCGAGCCTTTCGGCTAACGAAAGGTATATTTGCCAGTCGCTAAGCTGGTCTTCGTCAATGTCCACCACCGCTTCCGAATACTTAGCGAAATTTCGCACGGCAAAGTTGTGAAAAACAATGTCGTAGTGGTCGCGTTCTAGCGCGGTTACCGGAGGAAGGATCACATCTGCATGTCGGGAGGTTTCGGTAACGTAAAAATCCACCGCAACCATAAAATCGAGTTGAGAAAATGCTTTATCAAGCTGTTCTGCATTTGGCGTAGTGACCACGGGATTACCTGCACCAATTACCATGGCCTTAATTTGTCCTTCTCCCGGGGTTAAGATTTCCTCGGCTAAACACGCTACCGGATACTCACCAGCAAACGCCGGAAGCCCTCTTACGCGAGAAGTAAATCCGCCCATGCTGCCCTTGCCTGATACAGGTAATACGTCAGCGGCTGGCTGAGTAAACATCATGCCACCCCGCTTATCTAGGTTTCCGGTGAGCATATTAAACAGCATGATGAGATACTGAGTGAGCGTACCAAACGCTTGTACGCTAGCCCCCATCCTTCCATAACAAACTGCAGACTCAGCATTGCAGAAGTCCAAAACAAGCTGAGTGATTTGTGAAGCTGTAATACCGGTAAGCTCGCTCACCTTTTGTGGTGAATAATCGCGAACGTATTTTTCGACCGCTTTTATATCCTCGGCATAAGGTAAAATTTCATCCGCCTTGTATAACTGCTTTTCAAACAATACATGCAGCATAGCTAGCAGTAACAGCGCGTCACTGCCTGGACGAATAAAGTGATGTTCACAGCTTATATCGGCAGTTTCGCTGCGTTTAGGGTCGATAACGACGACCTTCCCTCCACGTTTTTGAATGCCCTTTAAACGCTTTTTCACGTTTGGCACGGTCATAATGCTGCCATTAGAGGCCAGCGGATTCCCGCCGATGATCATAAAGTGCTGCGTGTGATCAATGTCAGGAATGGGAATTTGGGAGATATGACCAAACAGTCGTCGACTAACAATATGATGGGGCAACTGGTCAACGGAGGTAGCGGAATAGCGGTTGTGCGACTTGAGGGCACGATAGAAATACGGTCCGAATAATATTGAGCCCATATTGTGCGCATTGGGATTTCCTAAATACACACCTACCGCATTATTGCCGTGTGCCTGCTGGATGTGGTGTAAATTGTTTGCGACCAAATCAAAGGCTTCATCCCACGAAATCTCTTCCCAGGTGCAGTCTTCCAATGCACTGTCTTCCGATGCACTCGCCTCGCCGTCAATTCGTACCCTTTTTACCGGGCGCTTCAAGCGGTCAGGATCGTCGTACAAGTCTTTTAACGCACTCGCTTTCGGGCAAATATGACCTTGGCTAAATGGGTTTTCTTTATCCCCTTTTATTGACAGTATTTGACGGCCTTTCGTCGCTACCTCAATACCACACATTGCTTCACAAAGCGTACAAGTAGAATAATGCAATTGTTGTTCAGCGTTGCTCACGGTAATTCCTACACAATTCATTGTTAATGAGTTGTTACGAAATTAGCGATTATTGCTGTAATAGACAAGCATCACTGAAAGTGATGATAAAGAGAAGGCACCTCGCCACAATTAGACGAGGTGCTATTGGTTAGAAAGAGTAAGTCACACCAAGGGTTGCTGTGGTGCCTAATCCTTTAATATTGTAGCCACCGTAGGTGTATGACTGAGCGCGCGCAGGATAGTAGTCGCTGTTAAACAGGTTTTCGACACCCATAAACGCGTTCCAGTTTTCAGCGAACTGGTACTGTCCACTTAGGTTAACAATATTATAGCTCGATATAGGTCCTTGATCGCCCACATAGTCGCCGTCAGCATTTGGCGAGAAGCGTTTACGATCACCCACATACAGATAGCTAACTGTTAACGATAAAGTGTCTGATGGCTTCCAGTTTACGTTTGCCGTTGCTTTGGGTGGACTAATTTGGCGAGAGCCAAGGTACACATCAGCTTCGGTATTTTTCCCTTCAACGTAACTATATGTGGCTATCACATTGAGCGTTTCAGAGATTCGATAGTCTACTAAGCCTTCATAACCCCAAATTTCCTGCGGTGCGCGAACAGGCTCATACACACCTGTCACCTCGTTGAAACTATTGGTCGTACCGAGTTCAGATGTACTTCTGTAAGCCGCAACTTCAAGGCGTACCTGGTCGAAAAGAGAAGTGAAACCCACTTCGTAGTTATCGATGATAGAAGCTTCCGTTTGAATAAGACCAATATCATCTACCGTTGCAGCGCGCAGTAGGCGGCCAATGTCAGCGATATCTGAACCTTGCGAGTAATTTAAAAACGGGCTAAAGCTGTCGCTCCAGTTATACTTAATTGCAATGTTATAAGTGGTTGCGTCATAATCTATAGTGTCCCCCTTAACTTGAAGAGGAACAGAGCATTGAGTTTCAGAGCGACACAGCTTCAGTGTTTCGTAGTCATCAACCGATAAATCGATACTTTCCCTTCTCACACCTGCCTTTACAATAAGGTCGTCGTGAATTACCCACTTTGTTTGTAAAAAGCCAGCTAAGCTGTCCATTTCCATTTCAGGAACCCACACGCGCCCATCAACCAGCGGTTGTGAGGTAGTGTCTTTTAGCGCGTCGATACCATAGATAAACGTGGCTTCTACGCCATCGAAATCAATGGCAGTATTAAACGTCGCGCGAGCGCCGCGCTTTTCAGAGCGAATAATAGACTGGCCGCCGTCGTAGCCTTCATCGGGGTTAGCTAAGTTAGGCGAAAAGAAGAATACGTTCTCAATATCTTGCGAGTACACATCAAGCGTCATTTCACTGTTTGCAAAGATATTGCTGTCTGTGTATTTCAGGGTGATGTTCTCATTTCCGTCAGGCCCCTGAGGTTTCCCGCGTTTTTGCAACGCTTCAGGTACGTGAATAGCGTAGGTTTTCACGCCTTCGTTGATGTCTCCGGGAACATCTCCCAAATCAGTTTTTTGTTGAGAGCTAAAGTAGTTGTAGCTAAATTGAAGACGCTTTTCTTGGTCGAAGTCGTAACCTAATTTGGTAAAGTAATTCTGTGTTTCAGCGTCTGACAGGCCGTACTGCAAACCTAAGATGTCGCCTTCTGCATCGCGCTGAACGCCGTTTTCCTCGTAACTGGCGGTAACAAGGTAATCGAAATTCTCCACCTTGCCGTTAATCGCAGCTGAAATACGCGCACCGGCTGACTCTTCAAGCTTCACTGCGCTAAAACGTGAAGACAAACTCACTTGGCCCTCATGCGTGTCTTGCGCTGTTGCTTGTTTGGTAATGTAGTTGATAATACCGCCTGACGCTCCATTGCCATAAACAGACGTAGCGCCCTTAATTACCTCAATTCTAGCAAGCGCGCTAGGGTCAATCGTTTTCACACCTAACGAGCCATTTCTAAGCGGCGTGGACTGAGGCACACCGTCAATCATCACAAGCGGAGCTCGTCCGCGCAAAGACTGGCCAGTATTGCTCGAACTACCTGTATCTGGAGCTAAGCCCGGCACCATCTGCGCTAACAAGCTCTGTAACTCGGGATTTACCTTTAGGTGATCTTCAATCTGCTTTCTTGAAATAACGGTGATTGACGCTGGTACTTCATCAATACTTTCAATAACACGACTTCCAGAAACGATAATACGTTCCATATCCTTTTGGGCATCATTAGCAAAAGAAGGCGCACTAACGGCTAAGGCAATGAGCGTAAGCGATGGTCTAAACATGAAAACTCTTTTAAGAAAATAAGGTTACGAAAGGCGCGTTATACTAAAGGTGTAGAATAACAATGTAAAGATAATGAAAATTATTCTCATTATCTAAAGTGGCGTTTATACCAAAAGTAAAACCCTGTTATCGTAAAAAACGCAGGGAGTAATGCGATTAATAACCAGATAAATTCAAGCAATGGGCCCGCGAAATCACCAATGTGAAACTTGTATTTGAAGTTCCAAACCTGCGTCGCTACGTTCGCTTTTGATGCATCGTAATAACCCGTTATTTCTCCATTTTGAGGGTTTGTCCAAACCCAGCTGTAGGCGTGAGACTCGCCGGGGTTTTGCATTCTGAAACCTATGTGTTCGCCTGAATTTTTTGGGAAGTAAATGCGAAATAGTGACGCATTGGGAAACACCGCTATGGCGTTTTGATAAGATGTATCGATAGCCACTGAAGCACTACTAGCATCGTGGGATAACGGTTCAGGTACTGGCCTTTTCTCAACTTTTGAAAAAGTAACGGTTTCCACCACCTGCTGCGTAGCGCTTTTCCAATTAAACGCCATGCCACTAAAAGCGATGAGTATTAGTGGTATAGCCAAATAAACGCCCAGCACTGTATGAAGTTGATACATGAGAATTCGAAACTTGGCGCGGCGTTTAATCGCAAGGCGTTTTATTCTATTTTTTGGCTTTACCCAAAGGTAAAAACCCACAATTACTTCAAGAAGTAGAACTAAGGCACTAACAGACACCCAATTTCTAAGTGGCCTTTCGTTGTCACCATCTTGATACAACAGCCATCGATGGATAGCCATGGTGAACCCATAAAACGTGCTGTAATAATCGTATCTATGAAGTATTTCGGCAGAGTTGGGGTTTACGCTTACGTATTCGCCATTGTTGAGCTTCCCTTGCCAAGCGAGTTCAGGGTCTGACTCGGGCATTAAAAGCTCGACTTTCTGACCCGTCTCGTCTTCCAGCGCATTCACTATGTAAGAAAGGGGTAAGGGCGATTCGTGAGATTCTATGGTCCACTTCTCTGGTTGGACAAAGGTTTGGATATCTTTTGCATAAATTAGCAATGCACCGGTGATGCTAAGGCAAATAATAAATAACCCACATACCAGCGCTAATAGAAGGTGCAGTCGTCGTACCCAAAGTTTCAAAACAGCGCTCACAAATTGCGAAATAAACGCGAATAGTAACGATTCTCGAAAATTGGTCAATGAAAGTTAAACGCTAAAATCGTGCTTACAATCGCATAAGCTAAATGAATCTATCCTACTTTGCAGTAAGATTAACCTTAGTTTTACAATTCAAGAGTACGTATCTTCATGTTAAGTCATGTACTCTGATGTAGACAGAAAATAAATAACAAGCGGTTGGAAACACAATTATGATAACGACAAAGAAAAGTTTACTGGCCATCACGCTAGTAAGCGCCCTGGGCTTGGGCGTCGCACCTACTTTATACGCCCAAAACGACAGTGAAGAAAAAACAGAATCCGAGCTTGAAACGTGGGAAGTCAGCAACCCACCTTATGCATTAAACGAAGTCACTATCAAAACAAACGAAACCACGTGGTCTAGCTTAGACGTTGCACCAAACGGCGAGTTTATGGTTTTTGACATGCTGGGCGACTTGTACAAAGTGAGCATGAGTGGTGGCGATGCGACCCCGCTGACCCAAGACTTCGCATGGAATATTCACCCTTCAATTTCTCCAGACGGTAAACAGATCGCATTTATCTCGGATAAAGATGGGTTAAGTAACGTATGGGTTATGGACATTGACGGTAGTAATCTTCGTCAGGTAACCAAAGAGAAAAGCAATCTTATCCACTCTCCTAAATGGAGCCCAGACGGCGAATACCTAGTGGTAACCAAAGGCATCATGTCTAGCCGTAGTATTCCTGCGGGCGAGATTTGGATGTACCACAAATCAGGTGGTGACGGCCTACAAATTAAAGCTCGTAACAGCGGAAAGCGCGACCAACAAAACATTGCTGACCCTGTATTCTCTCATGACGGCAAGTATATTTACTTTACCGAAAATACGGTTCCGGGCGCCCGCTTTGAATATAACCGCGACCCGTTAGAAGGCATTTTTGCTATCACTCGCTACGACCGCGAAACCGGCGAAGAGAGCCGCTATATTAGCGGTACGGGCGGCGCTGTGGTTCCTACGCCTTCACCTGACGGTAAATACATCGCTTTTGTGCGTCGCGTTAAAGATAGAACCGCGCTTTTCATTAAAGACATCAAGACAGGTGTAGAAACACCACTGACGTTAGAACTAGAGCGAGATATGCAGGAAGGCTTTGGTTCGGAAGGTTACTTTGCCTACTTCGACTGGATGCCAGACAGCAGCGAAATCGTATATTGGACAGGCGGTAAGTTCCACACTATCAACGTGAAAGATAAAACCACCAGCACCATGGACGTGACCGTTGAAGGCACGGTGAAATTTGCCGATGCGTTACGCTTTGACGTAGATGTCGCGCCTGATGAATTTGACGTTCGCATGATCCGCTGGTCTCAAATGTCGCCCAACGGTAAATCCGTACTCTTCCAAGCGTTAGGTAAACTTTATGTGCGCGACGTTAAATCTGGCAAAATTAAGCGTTTAACGAAACAAAACGACCATGACGAATACTATCCGCGCTTCTCTAACGACGGAAAGTCGATTGTTTATACGACATGGAATGACCAAGACCTAGGCACCGTTCGCGTGGTTTCTGCTCGTGGCGGGAAAGGAAAGGTTATTACCCAGCAGCCAGGTCACTACATTGAGCCGTCGTTCTCTGCCGATGGCGAGAAAGTCGTCTTCCGCAAGTTTACGGGCGGCTACTTATTAGACCCCAAATACTCGGTTGAGCCAGGAATTTACGTAGCAGCTCTTGAAGAAGACACCGTAGAAAAAGTCTCTGAGGGCGGCTACAACGCGCATTTCGCGGGTAACGACGACCGAGTGTATTTCACCGAATCAGCGGGCGGCGAAGCTTACTACGAAACCCAGCTTTCAAGCGTTA
>Ga0208466_100023_pt1 | contig 24494 bp, 19 predicted proteins | sample DeeseametaMP2968_FD_184166 | JGI IMG/M metagenome (GOLD analysis project Ga0208466, IMG submission 184166) | Marine microbial communities from the Deep Atlantic Ocean - MP2968 (SPAdes) | ecosystem: Environmental > Aquatic > Marine > Oceanic | place: South of Funchal, North Atlantic Ocean... | reverse complement strand
TGTTAGTTTATCCTCTTCAGAAAGCTCATCCATACCCAAAATTGCAATTATGTCTTGTAAAGATTTATAAGTTTGTAATATTTTTTGAACTTCTCTTGCAACGCTATAATGTTCTTCACCAACTATTCTGGGATCTAAAATTCTAGAAGTAGAATCCAAAGGGTCAACTGCAGGATATATCCCTAACTCTGCAATTTGCCTTGATAAAACTGTAGTAGCATCCAAATGCGCGAATGAGGTAGCTGGAGCAGGGTCAGTTAAATCATCCGCTGGAACATAAATAGCTTGGACAGAAGTAATTGAACCCTTATCTGTAGTTGTGATTCTTTCTTGTAAATTTCCCATATCAGTAGCTAAGGTTGGTTGATAACCTACGGCCGATGGAATTCTTCCTAGTAAAGCCGACACCTCTGATCCTGCTTGAGTAAATCTAAATATATTATCAATAAAAAATAAAACATCCTGACCTTCCTTGTCTCTAAAATATTCAGCAACTGTTAAACCGCTCAATCCAACTCTAACACGTGCTCCGGGTGGCTCGTTCATTTGTCCATAAACCAAAGCAACTTTCGAGCCTTTTCCATTTAATTTAATAACGCCAGACTCAATCATTTCGTGATATAAATCATTTCCTTCTCTCGTTCTTTCACCAACACCAGCAAATACTGAAAAACCACCGTGTGCCTTTGCAATATTATTAATTAATTCCATAATAATTACAGTTTTGCCCACACCCGCTCCTCCAAAAAGACCTATTTTTCCTCCCTTAGCGTAAGGAGCCAGTAGATCGACAACTTTTATGCCCGTAACTAATATTTCAGTTTCTGTCGATTGCTCAGTGAATTTTGGTGCAGGTCTATGTATAGGCCATCTTTCTTTTGTAGATATTTTTCCTTTTTGATCAATAGGCTCTCCAATAACGTTTATTATTCTACCCAGTGTTTCTGGCCCAACTGGTACTTTAATTGGAGAACCAGTATCGGTAACTTTGATTCCTCTCTTTAAACCCTCTGTACTATCCATAGCAATAGTTCTAACAGTAGCTTCTCCCAAATGTTGGGCAACTTCTAGTACAAGTCTATTTCCAGAGTTATCACATTCTAGCGCTGTCAAAATTTCCGGCAACTGACCTTCAAATTGAACATCAACCACCGCTCCTATAACCTGTGTAATTTTTCCTAATCCTTTACTCATTTTATAAACTTTCCGCTCCTGATATTATTTCAATAAGTTCTTTGGTAATTGCTGCTTGTCTACTTCTGTTATAATTAATTGTCAATTTGTCCACTAAATCTTCAGCATTTCGTGTTGCATTATCCATAGCTGTCATCCTAGAACCTTGTTCACTTGCAGCATTTTCAAGAAACGCTTTAAAGATTTGAGTAGAAATATTTTTTGGAAGTAAATCATCTAAAATTTCATTTTCTTCAGGTTCAAATTCATAAAAATTATCTGATATTTTAACTTCTTTTTGTTTTTCAATTGGTACTATTTGTTGTTCTTGAGGAATTTGTGTAATGACATTTTTAAATCTATTGTAAAAAATTTTGCACACATCAAATTGTGATTCATTAAATAATTTTATAATAATTTTTCCAGTATCTTCCGCTTCTTTATACGTAATTTTTTTCAGTCCCTTAAAATTCATTTTTTCAATAATATATTTACCGTATAGTCTCTTTAGTTGATCATGTCCTTTGGAGCCAACTGTAAAAATTTTTAATATTTTTCCTTCTTTTAAAATTTTTTCAAAATAGTTTTTTGCTTTTCTACATATATTTGTATTAAATCCGCCACAAAGCCCTCTATCTGCAGTGATAACTACACATAAATGCGTAGTATCCTTTCCTGTACCAACCAAGAACTTTGATGCACTGTCTTTATCAGAAATTGAGCTGCTTAAATTAAGAATTACATTATTCATTTTTTCTGAAAAAGGTCTTCCTTTCTCAGCACTTTCCTGAGCTCTTCTTAGCTTAGCTGCAGCTACCATTTTCATAGCTTTAGTAATTTTCTGTGTTGATTTGACACTTTTAATTCTTTTTTTTAAATCATCTAAACTTGGCATAAAATTTTACTTATTGCCTTTTTTTTGAAATTGCTCGATGATTGATGTTAGTTTTTTTTCTATTTCTTCGTCCAATTTTCCAGTATTATTAATGCTATCTATAATTTCTGGGTTTGAAGATTTAACCTCTTCATAAATCTGTTTTTCGAGATTCTTAATTTTACTTAACTCCACTTTATCTAAAAAACCTCTTACCCCAGAAAAAACTGCTATTACTTGTTGTGCAACTGTCATTGGAGAATATTGATCTTGTTTTAAAAGCTCAGTTAGTTTTGATCCTCTGTTTAATAATTTTTGTGTTGTAGCATCCAGATCTGAACCAAACTGGGCAAATGCTGCCATTTCTCTGTACTGTGCTAATTCCAATTTTATTGAACCAGCAACTTTTTTCATAGCTTTGGTTTGGGCTGCTGATCCCACCCTCGAAACCGACAATCCAACATTAACAGCTGGTCGTATACCTTGATTAAATAATTCAGTTTCTAAAAAAATTTGTCCATCAGTAATTGAAATTACATTAGTTGGAATGTAGGCAGAAATATCACCTGCTTGTGTTTCAATTATTGGTAATGCTGTAAGAGATCCGCCACCTTTGTTTTCGTTGAGCTTTGCAGCTCTTTCAAGCAATCTACTATGTAAATAAAAAACATCACCAGGATAAGCCTCTCTTCCCGGAGGTCTTCTCAATAAAAGTGACATTTGTCTGTAAGCTACAGCATGTTTGGATAGATCATCATAAATAATTAATGCATGCATACCGTTGTCTCTAAAATATTCGCCCATGGTACAACCGGTATAGGGTGCTAAAAATTGAAGCGGAGCGGGATCAGATGCTGTTGCCGCAACAATAATTGTATACTCCATGGCACCTGCATCTTCTAATGTCTTAACTATCTGAGCAACAGTTGATCGTTTTTGTCCAATTGCAACATAAATACAATAAAGTTTATTTTTCTCTTCACCAGATTTATTTATTTCTTTTTGGTTAATAATTGTATCAATAGCTATGGCTGTCTTTCCCGTTTGTCTATCACCAATAATTAACTCTCTCTGTCCTCGTCCAATCGGAATCAAGGTGTCTAAAGCTTTAAGTCCAGTTTGCATTGGCTGATTAACAGATTGTCTTGGAATTATTCCTGGAGCTTTTACTTCAACTCTTCTTCTTTCTAATTTTTTGTCAAGTTCCTTTTTTCCATCTATAGGATTTCCTAAACCATCAACAACTCTACCTAATAATTTTTTTCCCACAGGCGCGTCTACGATAGCTCCTGTTCTTTTAACAATATCACCTTCTTTAATTGAACTGTCGTCTCCAAAAATAACAACACCAACGTTGTCACTTTCTAAGTTTAGAGCCATGCCTTTTAGTCCAGCAGAAAATTCAACCATTTCCCCAGCCTGCACGTTGTCCAAACCATAAACTCTAGCAATACCATCTCCAACTGAAAGCACCTGACCAACTTCAGCTACTTCTGCTTTTTCACCAAATTTTTTTATTTGCTCTTTTAAAATCTTTGTTACTTCTGATGGATTAATTTGCATATTATGCCTCTATCATATTTTTTTCTAATTGTTTAAGTTTACTTTTAATAGAAGTATCAACCATTACGCTTCCAACTTGAATGATTAATCCAGCTATTAAATTTGGATCATATTTATAATCTACCTTGATAGGGGATTTAAAATCCTTAGATAATTCGCTTTGAATATTTTCTAACTCTTTTTTTGATAACTGTTTTGAAGATACGAGTTTTGCTTTTAACTCACCTTTGTTGATTGATATGATATTTAAAAAACTATCAATAATTTGATCCAAAAAAAACAATCTATTTTTAATTGTTATAAAACCCAAAAATTTTTTTAAAGTTTGAGAAAAATTATATCGATCAGCTATTTCAAAAATAACTTTTTTCTTTTCTTCTTTTTTAGCTGTGGGATTTGAAATCATTTCTTTAAAATCAGAATTATCGTTTAATAGTTTTTTGAGGCCATTCATTCCATCTTCAGCATTATTTAACTCAGAATTTTCTTTTGCGAGCTCGTAAAGAGCTACAGCATAACTTTGTGATGTAGAATTTGAAAATGTTGATTTTGCACTCATTTTTGCTACAAAGACTCGTTTTGTAGGAGATTATTTAAACAAATACAACATTTTCTATTGTATCTTTTTGTCTTCATTAACACAATTAATATTGAAAAATACTCAGTTTAACTGAAATTAACTGGATCTACATCAACCTCTAGTTTTATTCCTGACGTCATTTTTATTTTATCAAGCGACAAAGATAAATGTTTCTGAATAAATAAATTTTTTGGACATCTTATCAAAATCCTACATCTGTATTTTTTCCTCAATTTAGTAATCGGAGCAAGAACTGGTCCCAAAATGTTAACGTTATTTAATTTTGGAAGTTTAGATTTAATTGTTGTAGCAAATTTAATAATCAACTGTTCGTCTTTGCCAGAAATAATTAGGGATATAAGTCTATAAAATGGTGGAAGTTTCTTTTCCTTTCTTAAAAAAAGCTCTTTTTTCAAGAAAGCATGCGGATCATTTTTAGTTATATTTATGAGCACTTCGTCATCAGGAGTATATGTTTGAAAGTATATAGTTGATACCTTTGATTCTCTCCCAGCTCTTCCGCTTAATTGATGATACAATTGTACATTCTTTTCTGCCGATCTAAGATCATATCCGTGAGATGAAAAATCGCCATCTACAACAACAACACAGTTTAATTTTGGAAAATGAAAACCCTTCGATACTAATTGAGTCCCTATCAAAATATCAATTTTCTTTTTTTCAACTTTTTTTAAAAGTACATTTGTAAAATTATTTTTTTTTAAAGTATCACTAGAAAATATTTCTATTTTTTTATCTGGATAGATTGATTTTAACTCAGCAAAAATTCTTTCAACACCAGGTCCACAAAACAATAAATCACACTCTTTCATATCTTTACAAATTCTTTGCAACGAAGATTTATGACCACAATAGTGACAAAGAAGTTTGTTTAATTTTTTATGAAAATTTAAGTTTACTGCACAATTGGGACATTGAAATTTACAGCCACACTTTTTACAAATTACAAAAGGTGAGTAACCTCTTCGATTTAAAAAAAATAATACTTGATCTCCTTTTTCTAAATATTGATTAACTTTTTTTATTGTTTTGTTTGCTATCCAAGAACCCTTGTTTAATTTCTCGGTATTCAAATTTATAATTTCAAAATTTGGTAAAGATGCTTCTTTGTATCTCTTTTTCAATTTAGTGAAATAATATTTCTTGTTAACAATGTTATTATATGTTTCAACAGAAGGTATGGAAGTTACCAAATTTATTGGAATGTTTTCTAGTGAAGCTCTTGTAATAGCCATATCTCTTGCATTATAAGCAATTCCTTCGTCCTGTTTGTAAGATACATCATGTTCTTCATCCACAATAATTATTCCTAAATTTTTAAATGGTAAGAAAAGAGATGACCTTGCTCCAATGACTATTTTAACTTTTCCTTCCGTAATACCTTTCCAAATTATTGATTTATTTTTTTTTGAAGTTCCAGAATGCCAAATTGCTGGTTCAGCTCCAAAAAATTGTTTAAAACGTCGACTAAATTGATTAGTCAAAGCAATTTCAGGAAGTAATATTAACGCCTGAAATCCTTTGCCTACAATATCTCTGACTCTCTCAAAATAAACTAAAGTTTTCCCTGATCCAGTAATTCCCTCCAATACAGTAACGTTATAATTATCTCCAATTTTCTTAAGAAAAGTTAGTGATTTTTTTTGCTCAGCATTTAGAGAAAGTTTAATTGTATTTTTTTTAATTTTATATTTATTAAATTCATGATTAAAAGATTTTTCAACCACATTCTTATTTAGTAAACTCATTTTAAGAGACATACCTAGTGGAACTAAATTATATCTTGAAAACCAAGATATAAATTTAATCATAGAAGAATTTAAATTTGGTATATTTATTTTTTTTATAATTTTTTTTAATTTAAAATTTTTTTCAGTTTTTTGTTCATCGGGCCAAACTACTCCTGTTATTTCATTTGAACCAAATGGTGCTTTTACAAAATCGCCTGGATTTAATGAGTCAGAAATTTCACTTTTATATGTGAATGGATAATTAAAAATTTTTGGGAAAAGTACTGGTATTTTCATTAATATATGATTTTTTTTCTAAATTTTTTAGGAATATTACTATCAAAAATTTTTTTTAATTCTGAAAAAATTTTTGAACTCATTCTCATTTCTAATAATTGCCAGGTATAGGGTATTAATTTTAAATATTTATTTTTTTTATCTCTCTTAAAAAGTCTAGAAAAAATACCTATAATTTTTAAATTTCTCTGGACTGAAAGTACGTTAAAATCTTCCAAAAATTTTGATGAATTAAGTTTATAAATTTTTGCAGTTTTAGTTAAATAGTAACTGTAAATTTGATTTTTTAATTTTATAGATGTTTTGATCCTTACATCATCTATTAAAGATACTAAATCATAGGCTGGATTTCCAATTAGAGCATCTTGACTATCAATCACTCCTATCTTTCTGCCAACTTTCATCAAATTGGAAACATGGTAATCTCTGTGCACAAAATACGAATTGGGAAAATTTAGTCTCTTATAAAGTTTTGATAAAATTTTTTTAATCATTAATTTCATATTTAAAACCTTTTTTTGATTAAAAAATAAAGGAAGATACCAATCATAAAAAAGATCTGATTCTTGATGTAAATATTTTATTGAATATTTATCTATAATATGTGATTTAGCAAAAATAGTTCTCAGTTTCTTTTTTGGTTGTATTTTTTGAATTTTTATAAGTAGGTCCACAAGCTTTTTATAAACTGGTAACTTATTTCTTTTCCCTAATAAAATTTTGTGAAAAGTTAAATCGCCAAAATCTTCCATGATCATTATGCCTTTTGCATAATCTTGAGTAAATACTCTTGGAGCAAATATTCTATTATCTCTTAAAAACTTATTTATTGCTGAACATACAATCAGATTTTTATATTTTTCTTTTTCGACAAGAGCAATAATCTTGCTACCTTTATTTAAGGTTAATCTATAAAATTTTCTAAAAGAAGCGTCACCTGCAATGGGCCGTATTTTAAACTGCATCAAATTTGTAATCTTTCCATTTTCCAAAACCATTAATTTTAACTGTCCTATAATCTAGTAATTTCGAATATTGAAATTGGATATCAATTCTATCTTTAGGTTTTGAATCAATTAACTCGGGCCATTCTACAATTTTAATATGATTATTGGAGATCTCAAACATGCCTAATTGCAAAATATCTTTATAATTTTTCAGCCTGTATAGATCATAATGAAGAATTTTTATATCTCCAATGTCATATTCATAAACTATATTGAATGTAGGACTTAATACGTCACTCTTTTTAATTCCATTTTCAGCTTCTAGATGATTGATGAAAAAACGCACAAATGTTGTTTTCCCAACACCAATTTCACCATAGAGAAAAATGATATCGCTGGCACCGACTATTTTGGAAATCTTGCTTGAAAGATTTTGTGTATCTTCTAAAGATTTTAATTGCATCTAGCTACTAACTAGTAGCGATACGTATCAGGTTTAAATGGGCCTTTAACATCAACGCTAATATAATCAGCCTGCTCTTTTGAAAGCTTTGTTAATTTAGCTCCAACCTTATTTAAATGAAGTATCGCAACTTTTTCATCCAAATGTTTAGGTAAAACATAAACCTTTTTGTCATATTTTTCATAATTATTCCAAAGCTCTATTTGTGCTATTACTTGATTAGTAAAAGAAGCGCTCATAACAAAGCTCGGGTGACCAGTCGCACACCCTAAATTAACTAATCTTCCTTCAGCTAGAAGTATTATTCTCTTTTTATCAGGAAATTCTATCACATGGACCTGAGGTTTAATTTCAGTCCATTTGTAATTTTTCAAGGCCTCAACCTGAATTTCATTATCAAAGTGACCAATATTACAAAGAATAGAATAATCTTTCATTTTTCTCATCTGATCAGCGTTAACGACATCTTTGTTTCCTGTAGCTGTAACAACAATATCTGCCTTTTCTATAGCATCATCCATTAACACAACTTCATATCCTTCCATTGAAGCTTGAAGTGCACATATAGGATCTGTTTCGGTAACCATAACTCGCGCACCATTTTGTCTAAGAGAAGCTGCGCTGCCTTTACCCACATTTCCGAAACCCGCCACTATTGCAGTCTTTCCAGAAATCATAACATCTGTCGCTCTTTTAATTCCGTCAATTAAACTTTCTCTACATCCGTATAAATTATCAAATTTTGATTTTGTAACTGAATCATTCACGTTAATTACAGGAACTAATAAAGTTTTCTCTGCTTGCATTTTGTTGAGTGCCTTTATTCCTGTAGTAGTTTCCTCCGATAATCCTTTTACATTTTGAAGAAGTCCAGAATATTCTTTATGCATCAAAGCAGTAAGATCACCCCCATCATCCAAAAGCATATTTGGCTTCCAATCTTTTTTTCCTTCAATTGTTTGTTTGATACACCACCAATATTCTGCCTCCGTCTCTCCTTTCCATGCATATACCGGTATACCCTGTTGAGCAATTGCCGCCGCCGCATGATCTTGCGTTGAGAAGATGTTGCAAGAAGACCATCGTACATCTGCTCCCAATTTTACTAAAGTTTCGATTAATACTGCCGTTTGAATTGTCATATGCAAGCAGCCTAAAATTTTTGCTCCTTTAAGGGGTTGTTTTTCCTTATACTCATGCCTCAAAGACATCAATCCTGGCATCTCTGTTTCGGCTATTGAAATTTCTTTTCTTCCAAAATCCGATTGATTAATATCTTTTACTTTAAAATCTTGTGTCATAATTTGCTTGTGCTTAACAATTTAACATTAAATTAGCAACTTATTGCTTGAATTCAATTATTGTGAACTGGCAAGTGCACTTCTACTCTCGCCCCCTTTTTACTACCAACCTTATTTGAAGCCTCAATTGAACCGCCGTGCAATTCTATAATATTTTTGACTATATTTAGTCCTAAACCCGAATGTTCACCAAATTTTTCAGGTCTGTTAATATAAAATCTATTAAATACTTTATTAATATTGTTTTCGTCAAAACCTGGACCTTCATCCTCAAAAACTAATTGTACTTCATTTTTTTTAATGCCGCATAAAATTGATATTTGACTATTAATAGGACTGAAAGAAACGGCATTATCCAAAAGATTTGCAACAATTTGTTCTAGTTTACTTTCAACGCCCAAAACATGAAGTTTAGATCCATTAAGATTAGTTTGATTTACATTTATTTTAATATTCTTATTAGAATTTAATAAATCATTATTAAAATCTTCAACCACAGAATTGATTACATTTGATAAATCAACTTTTGTCATCTTTGCTCTAGAGAAAGTTGCTTCATCTTTTAACATTTGAGAATAATCAGTAATTAGTCTCTCAATTCTTTCTACATCGTGACCTATAATTTTTAATAGTTTTTTTCTTTTTTCACCATCCAAGGTGTTATCCAAAACTTCTGAAGCTCCTTTTAAAGAAGTAAGTGGATTTCTTATTTCATGTGCTAAATCCGAAGAAAATGTCTCAGCCACATTTATTCTTTTATAAAGATCTTTGGTCATTTCATTCAAAGATCTAGATAATTGACCTACTTCATCCTTCCTAATTAAAAATTTCTCAAGTTTATCAACTCTTACTTCTTTCTCCCTTATTGCTTTTGTATATTGAACTAAAGCTCTTATCGGCTTTAAAATATATTTATTTAAAAAAACTGAAAAAATAAAAATAACAAGTGCTACCGATAAAACTGTTCTTAATATAAAGTTTTTTCTTTCATCAACAGCAACTAATATATCGTTAGCAATTTCTGAAACAATAATATAACCTTTATCCTCGCCATCTATTTTGACTGAATCCACAGTCATAACATAAAAATTGTTATTAATTGTTTCACTAATGACTAATTTATCGTTAATATTTTTCTGCTCAGAGTACCCTCTGACATAACTTTCAGTATTAAAAGTTGTTGTTTGAGTAGTCTTTGGGCTTTCGCTAATGTTTACATTTTCATCGAATTTATCAATTGGTGTTTCTTGGACATCTTGACTTATAACAAAAATATCTTGGGCTAAATCTAAAGTATCCGTATCCGCTAATAAATTAGAATTTAAATTATACAATTGAACACGATCTAAATTCTGAAATAAAAATCTTGCATCTAATAAAAATTCTGTAGCACTTTTTTTGGTAAATTCAATATTTAGTCTGTTAATATGATCTGACGTATTGTTTATAATTTTTGCATGTTGATTGGATCTATTTTTGACTAAATTAGGTTTTATAGCATTTAGATATAAAAAAGTGAAAACTCCTAAAACTAGAAAAACAATTAAATTAAAAGCCAAGAATTTTCTAAGAATAGAGCTTGAACTAAAAAAATTAGATTTCATTAACTAACATTCCATCTGTACCCACTGCCATATCTTGTTTCTATTGCTTTGAAATTTTGATCTATTTCTTTGAATTTTTTTCTAATTCTTTTAACGTGACTATCTATAGTACGATCTTCTATATCATTATTATCCTTATAAGCTATATCCATTAATTGCGCTCTTTCCTTAATAATTCCTGGTCTTTTTGCTAATTCTTTAACAATTAAAAACTCTGTTGTTGTGAGTTTTTCAGGTAGTGGTTTCCCATCCCATTCACATTCGAGCTGTGAAGGGTCTAGTTTAAGTTTTCCATGTTTAATTAAATTTTTTGTATCATCTATATTGTTAATTTTTTTTCTCAACTGAACACGTATTCTTTCAATAAGTACTTTTATAGAAAAACCTCCAGATTTTTTAATAAAATCATCTGCACCAAGTTTTAAACCTAACAACTCATCAATTTCTTCATCTTTTGAAGTTAAAAATAATATTGGGATTGCAGTTTTTTTTCTTAACCGTTTGAGTAGCTCCTCACCATCCATTCTTGGCATTTTAATATCTATAACTGCTAAATCGGGTGGATTTCTGCTAATTCCCACTAATGCACTTTCACCATCAATATAAGTTTGAACTTTAAAACCTTCATTTTCTAATGCAATACTTATACTAGTAAGTATGTTTCTATCATCATCTACTAATGCAATTTTTTCATTCATAATTAAAAATACACTCCATATAGGAATACTAAATTGTCATAATTTGGGCAAGTATTTGAACAGTTAATGTGCTTCACCCCAATTATTACCAGAATTGATATCAACAGTAAGAGGTATGGTAAACTGATGATGTTCACTACTAGATGCATCTAACATATTTTTTTTAATAATGGGTACAATTTTTTCAAGTTCATCTTGTGGAGTTTCAAAAACTAATTCATCATGTATTTGCAAAAGCATCTTAGTTTTATAATTAGGATTTTTTTCGAATTCACTAGTTATCTTAATCATTGCTAATCTCATTATATCTGCTGCAGAACCTTGGATAGGTGCATTAATGGCAGCCCTTTCTTGAAAATTTCTAACATTATAATTTTTGTCATTGATGCCTGTAATATAACATCGTCTTCCAAAAATATTGTTTACATATCCACTTTTTCTGCAAAAATTTATTGTTGCATTCATATAATCTTTAATCTCAGGAAATTTTTTAAAATATGATTTTAAAAATTCAGCAGCTTCAGAATTGGAAACAGAAATTTGTTTTGCTAAACCATATTGAGAAATACCATAAATAATACCAAAATTTATTGCCTTGGCTCTTCTTCTTGTTTCTTTATCAATTTTATTTAATGGTATATCAAAAACTTGGCTAGCAGTTAAAGAATGAACGTCTTCATTATTTTTAAATGCCTTTTTTAATTCTTTTACATCAGCAATGTCTGCAAGAATACGCATCTCTATTTGATTATAATCGGCTGAAATAAGGCTGTGGTTTCTCTCAGCAATAAAAGCCTTCCTAATTTCTTTACCATCTTCAGTTTTAATTGGAATATTTTGTAAATTAGGTTCACTAGATGCCAATCTCCCAGTGGTAGTAGCTGCTAAAAGAAAAGATGTGTGAACTCTATTAGTGTTAGCATTTAGATGTTCTGGAAGTGCATCTGTGTAGGTGTTTTTTAATTTAGTTAATTGCCTCCAATCCAAAACAATCCTTGGTAATTTGTGGCCCGTAAATGCTAAATCCTCGAGAACTGCAGCACTTGTTGCAAATCCTCCTTTTTTTGTTTTTTTTATTTTAGCTATTTTTAATTCGTTATACAAAATTTCACCTAATTGTTTAGGAGATCCAATATTAAATTCTCTTTTAGCAATGCTAAAAATTTCTTTTTCTAATTTTTTTATTTTATTATCAAATTTTTTCGAAAGTTCTTTTAAAAAACTTGAATTTATTTTTATCCCTTCTATTTCCATTTGAGATAACAAATTTACCATTGGCTTTTCAAATAATTCATAAATTTTTAAAAGCTTTTCTTTATCTAATCTTTCTCTAAAAAAGGTATATAATCTAAATGTTACATCTGCATCTTCGGCAGCATATTGCGTTGCTAATTTAATTGGCACTTTATTAAAACTGATCTGTTTTTTTCCGGTACCAGCAACTTCTTTAAAGGATATGGGTTTATGATTTAAGTGGATTTCAGATAAATTATCCATGTTATGTCTATGTTTTCCAGCATCTAAAGCATATGACATTAACATTGTATCTTCAATTGGGTCTAATTTTATTTCATTACGTAAAAGAATAATAAAATCAAATTTTATATTTTGCCCAATTTTTTTAATACTTTTATCTTGCAATATATTTTTTAATTTTTTTAAAACTATTTTTTTTTCCAATACTTTTTCCGTAATATGCTCCAGTGGAATATAGCATGCTGTTCCTGGGCCAGAACATAAAGAGATACCTACTAAATTTGCTTCATGTGGATTTAAGGAGCTAGTTTCCGTATCAACTGCAACTATTCCCTTTTCTTCAATTTTTTTAATCCACTCTTCTAGTTGGTTAATTTTTAAAATTGTTTGATACTTCTTTAAATCAAAAATTGGAGTTTTTTTTAAATTTTTAACTTTTTGTTCAAATGTTTCTCCATAACGTGAAATAACTTGGCTGAGCAAACGATTAAATTCCATTTCTCTTAAAAAATCATATAATTTTTCTTTATTAATTTTCTTTAAAGTAAAAGTTTCTATCTTTTGTTTAACCGGAACATCATTCTTAAGCTCAACAAGCTTCCTACTTAAAATAGCTTTATTTTTGTTCTCTAAAATCGTTTCTCTTCTTTTGTTTTGTGGAATTTCATGTGCTTTTTCTAATAACGTTTCTAAGGACTTATATTTATTAATAAGTTCCGCTGCAGTTTTAATACCAATTCCTGGGACTCCAGGAACATTATCAGATGAGTCTCCTGCTAAAGCTTGAACATCTACAACTTTACTTGGCTCTACACCAAATTTTTCCTTAACTTCTTTGTTGCCTAAAACTCTACTTTTCATTGGATCGTAAAGTCTTACCCCTGGTTTTACTAATTGCATAAGATCTTTATCTCCCGAAACAATTGTAACCTTGGCACCTTTTTTTATTATTTGGTCTGTATAAGTAGCAATTAAGTCGTCCGCTTCATAGTTAAGCATTTCGGTAGAAGTCACATTAAAAGCTTCTACCGATTTTCTTATATATTCAAATTGAGGAGCAAGATCTTCGGGTGTCTCTGTTCTATTTGCTTTATAGTCTTTGTATATTTCATTTCTAAAATTTTTTCTTGCAGAATCAAAAATAACTACAAAATGTGTAGGTTTATTTTTGCCAGCATCAGATCTGGAATCTTCAAGAAGTTTGTACAGCATGGTGCAAAAACCATTTACTGCTCCGGTCGGTAATCCATCACTTTTTCTTGAAAGCGGAGGCAATGCATAATATGCTCTAAAAATATATCCCGAACCATCAATAAGATAAAAATGGTCAGTTTTTTTAATGAGGCTCATAGACTAATATTAACCTATTTTAATTAGTGTTATGGATATATAAAAGCCAAATCATCATGAATAATAAAAACGCAATAAAAGTAGAAAAATTAACCAAAATTTATTCTAAAAAATCTTCTAACGAGATTAAAGCATTGAATAATTTGAACTTAGAGGTTAAAGAAGGTGAAATTTTCGGATTGCTTGGGCCTAATGGTGCTGGAAAAACTACATTTCTTAATATTCTTGCTGGCACAGTAATAAAAAATTCTGGAAAAGTAGATGTCTGGGGTTTTGATTTAGATAAAAATCCAAGACAAGTTAGAGCATCTATTGGAATTGTGCCTCAAGAAGTAAATTTAGATGCATTTTTTAGTCCTAAAGATCTCTTAGAACTACAAGCTGGATTATATGGAATACCAAAAAAAGATAGAATAACAGATACAATATTAAAATTAGTTTCTCTTGAAAAACAAGCTAACTCTTACGCAAGAAGTTTGTCAGGTGGTATGAAAAGAAGGCTACTAATTGCCAAAGCAATGGTACATAGGCCACCCATTCTGGTCTTGGATGAACCAACTGCGGGAGTTGACGTTCAATTACGTCAAAATTTGTGGAACAACATAAAAGCACTTAACAGACAGGGAGTCACCATAATTTTAACCACCCACCTAATGTATGAAGCTGAAGAAATGTGCAATAAAATTGCAATCATAAATAAAGGAAATTTAATTGCATTAGATACAACAGAAAATTTATTAGACCGAATAAAAACTAAAAAAATAATATTTAAAGTAAAAAAAATAAATACAATCAATCTAGAAGGTTTAAATGGAATAAAATTCTCTCATAACTCAAACAATGAAATAACAGCTTTATACGAAAAAAAAAAACATAAAATAGATCAAATAATAAATAAGGTTAAAAACGCAGGAATGGAAATCTATGATATTTCAACTGACGAAGGTAATTTAGAAGACGTATTTATTGATCTTACAAAAAGCTAGATTTAATATAAAAAAATTGTATTATAAAAATTATGGAAGCAATTAAAAATTTAAAATTAGAAAAAATTGTTAAACTAACTTTGATCTCAATAATTGGATCAATACTTATAACAATTTCTGCCAAAACAAAAATTCCTTTTTACCCAGTACCAATGACGATGCAAACTTTTGCAATTTTGCTAATTGGAATAACTTTGGGATATAAAATAGGCCTAGCAACAGTTATGCTTTATTTGTTTGAAGGAATAATTGGCTTGCCAGTATTTTCAAATTCTCCAGAAAAAGGAATTGGTATAGCGTATTTTATTGGACCAACAATGGGTTACTTGATTGGTTTTTTAGTTGCTGTTTGTTTTGCTGGTGCATTTAAATATGATAAAGGAATACTAAATACCTTTTTTAAGTTAATTTTTTCTGTAAGTTTTATTTATATTCTTGGTGTAATTTGGTTGGGAACTTTAATTGGATGGGAAAAACCTATATTTAAACTTGGTGTCCAACCATTTTTATTAGCAGAATTATTTAAAATTTTATTACTATTATTTTTAATTCCAACGTTATTAAAAGTAAAAAAACTAATCAAAGTTACTTAGGAGATCTTTTGGAAAGAATCCTTTGCAAAGTTCTTCTATGCATTTTTAGTCTGCGCGCTGTTTCAGAAACATTCCTGTTACATAATTCAAAAACTCTATGAATATGTTCCCACTTAACTCTATCGGCAGACATAGGGTTTTCTGGAGGTTTGGCTTTTGTTTCTGGTGAGGCCAAAAGAGCATTCTCTACATCATCTGCATCAGCCGGCTTTGGAATATAATCTATTGCTCCAGCCTTAACCGCTGCAACAGCAGTAGGTATATTACCGTATCCAGTCAGCAATACAATTCTGCTATTTTTCTTTATTTCTTGAATTTTCTTTACTACCTCTAACCCATTTCCATCATTTAGACGAAGATCTACAACGGCAAACGCTGGTGGCGAATTTATTGCCTGACTTATCCCCTCTTTTACACTTTCGGCCTGCGTTACTCGAAATCCTTTTTTTTCCATAGCTCTTGATAATCTATCTCTCAAAGGGTTGTCGTCATCGACAATAAGTAATGATTTATCAACAAAATCAGCAATTTTTAGAGTGTTTTTTGTTTCTTCCATGTTCTTGTTTTATTTTTTTAAATCTCTTAACTCAATGGATAGAATAAGACCAAAATATAAATTTTCAAGGGTAAAATTATTACTTTACATTACTTCAAATTTCTATAATAAAAAAATTAAGAAGTTTTTTTTGATTTGTTTTAATTTTTTTTTAACAAAAAAGGGGACTAATGAGATGCAAAAATTTAACTCGGTTGACGAACTGGTTAATACTATTCGACCAGTAGACCCGATTTATTGCATAAGACTCAATTCTATAAAATCAGCCTGTAACTGGTTTAAAAGTAGCTTTCCAGGACAAATTCTTTACGCAGTAAAAACTAATCCAAACGAAAAAGTAATTAAGCATATTGGTGAAAGTGGCATTGAACGATTTGATGTTGCTTCAATTAATGAAATTAAATTAATTAGAAAAATTTTTCCTGAAGCTAGAGCTTACTACATGAATGCTATTAAAAGCCGTGAACATATTCATGAAGCTTATTTTAATTATAACATTCGAGATTTCGCTCTTGATACTAAAGAGGAGCTTCAAAAAATTATTGAAGCAACTAATAATGCTAAAGATCTAATTCTATATATAAGAGTTTCTATTTCTAACGAACATGCTGAAATAGATTTATCACAAAAATTTGGAGCACTTCCTAGTGAAGCATTAGGTTTGCTAAGACTTGCCAAAGCGCATGCAACCAAAGTTGGCTTGAGTTTCCATGTAGGATCACAATGTATGCATCCTATTTCATATGCTAAAGGAATTCGAGATTTAGGAAATATAATTAAAAAAACAAAAATAATACCTGACATTATTAATGTTGGTGGAGGATTTCCATCTATTTATCCTGATTTACAACCACAACCTCTTGAAAATTATATAAGTGAAATAAAAAAAAGTTTTGATAATTTAAAATTGGAAAATAAACCAGAACTATTATGTGAACCTGGTAGAGCACTTGTTGCTGAAAGTGGATCTTCAATAGTAAAAGTAGTTTTAAGAAAAAAACAAAAACTTTATATTAACGATGGAACCTATGGTAGTTTGTTTGATGCAGGCGTTCTTAACTTTGTTCTTCCTACAAGAATGATACCTAATGGAAGAATGACTTCGAAAAAATTAACTGCTTACAGTTTGTATGGTCCAACATGTGATAGTATAGATTATATGAAAGGTCCTTTTGTTTTACCTAATAATTTAAAAGAAGGGGACTATTTAGAAATAGGTCAACTTGGTGCATATTCGTTAACCTTTAGAACTAAATTCAACGGTTTTTATTCTGATCAAATTTTTGAAGTACAAGACAAACCTATAATGTCAATGTACGAAAAGGATATCTCTTCTCGTTATCTTGTTGCTTAAATGAACAACCAAAAAAATCCGGACCTAGGTCACAACAAAAAGACCTTTCTTGAAAAACCAATTGAACATATTGATATTACATCTTTCGATTCTCGAAAAATTATTGAATCTATGAATAAAATGTCTTTTACTTCACGAGACACTGCAAAAGCTTCAGGTATTTTTAATGAAATGTTATCAGATAAAAATTGCACAATTTTCTTAACCCTAGCAGGTTCTACTTCAGCCGCAGGTTGCATGAAAATATATTCTGATATGATTAAATATAATATGGTTGATGTAATAGTTGCTACTGGCGCTTCAATTATTGATATGGATTTCTTTGAAGCATTGGGTTTTAAACATTATCAAGGATCTCAACATCAGGATGATGCCCAGTTAAGAGAAAACTATATAGATCGAATATACGATACCTACATAGACGAAGAACAACTTCAGATTTGTGATAAAACTATTTGCAGTATAGCTGACGGTTTAGAAGCAAAATCTTATACTTCTAGAGAATTCATAAAGGAAATTGGAAAATACTTAAAAACAAACGCTAAAAAGAAGGAATCTTTAATTGAGACAGCTTATGACAATAATGTTCCTATATTTTGCCCGGCTTTTACAGATTCAAGTGCTGGATTTGGTTTAGTTATGCATCAGGAAAAAAATCCAAACAAATGTATAACGATCGATTCTATAAGAGAATTTAGAGAACTAACTGAAATCAAAATAAAATCAAAATCCTCGGGACTTTTTATGATCGGAGGCGGGGTACCAAAAAACTTTGTACAAGATACCGTTGTCTGCGCTGAACTTTTAGGAAAAAAGGTAGGAATGCACAAATATGCTGTGCAGATCACAGTAGCTGATACCAGAGATGGTGCGTGCAGCAGCTCTACTCTTAAGGAAGCAAGTTCTTGGGGCAAGGTTAATACCTCAAAAGAACAAATGGTTTTTGCTGAAGCCACCAGTGTCCTACCCTTAATAGTTAGTGATGCCTACCATCGTTTCTTTTGGAAAGAAAGACAGCCTAAAAGTTTTTCAAATATATTTGGTTAAAAATTGAAATATCTTTCAAATAAAAAAGGATTTCTTGGAACAGATAATAAAAGTAGGGGAAAAGAAAAAGTTGTTGTAGTACCCTTTGGACTCGAAAAAACTGTAAGTTATGGAAATGGTACAAGTAGAGGTCCAACAGAGATAATAAAGGCTTCTTATCAAGTAGAACTTTTTGACGAAGATTTAAACAAAGAACCTTATAAATCCATCGGCATCAAAACATTAAAGCCTTTCCCTATAAAAAAAAATATAGTCGATGCGCTTAAACAAATTGAAAATATTAATAAACTCTTAATAGATAAAAAAAAATTTCCTTTGATTTTAGGTGGAGAGCATTCTTTAACTCCTGGAGCAATTAGACCTTTTGTTAAAAAGTTTGGTAAATTATGTTTACTTCATTTCGATGCACACGCAGATTTAAGGAACAGTTATAACGGCAATAAATTTTCTCATGCCTCCGCTATTAGAAGATGTTTAGATAATCCTAATGTCAGTGTAGTATCTTTTGGCATAAGGAATATTTCATCAAGTGAAATATCTTTTTTAAAAAAAAATAAAAAAAGAATAAAAATTTTCTGGGCAAAAGATAAATTAAAGTGGAGTTTGAACCAATTAAAAAAAATCATAAGAAATAAAAAAGTATATTTAACATTTGATGTAGATGGTTTGGACTCAAGTTTAATGCCAGCTACAGGAACGCCAGAACCGGGCGGTTTATTTTGGGATGAAACAATTAGAATTATTAAAATAGCGGCACAATCAGCTCATATTGTAGGAGCGGATATAAATGAACTTTCTCCCATAAAGGGATTTGACTCATGCAATTTTTTAGCTGCAAAACTAGCATATAAAATAATTGCCTATTCTTTTGAATTTAAAAAAACTAGATAGAAAGTAAGCTGTTTGTCTGCCACTGAATGGTTACCATTGCGCCATTGGTTTTAGGACATTTTTCAAACGTAACATTTGCTTTCATTCTCTCTAAGAGAGTTTTTCCAATAAATGTTCCGAGGCCCAGTCCAGATTTAGAGCTAATTTTATTATCCTCAGAACGTATGTAAGGTTCTCCTAATACATCTTTTACGTCAGATGGAAAACCTGGACCATCATCACAAACTTTTACCTCGGTAATTCTATTATTGCTTTCTAGACTAATTTCTACAAGTGATTTACTATACTTCACTGCATTACCAATAAAATTTCTTAAGCCATAAGTAATTTCCAGTGTTCTTGCGATGCGCGGATTAATTTCATTTTTTTCGACTATGACAGATAATTTCTTATTTGAAATTTCCCTATATGATCTAGCAATTTCATTTAACAATTCATCTAATTTTATATCATCAAGAAAACTATCTTCTGCCAAAGTATCCTGTGACAGTTTTTTTAAAATATCACCGCATCTTTTTGTTTGAGTTAAAAGCAAATTGATATCTTTTGAATATTTTGGATTGTTTCCAATTTCTTTTTCTAATTCCTTAGCAACTACAGTAATAGTTGATAGGGGTGTACCTAAAGAATGCGCAGCAGCGGCAGCTTGAACTCCTATGGACTCTAATTCATGTTCTTTAGCTAAAATTAATTCTAGTTTGTTTAGTGCCTCAGTTCTTTTTCTTGATTCTATTCCAAACCTAGCCCCAAAATAGGTTAAGAAAATTAACCCTATAATCACTGCTGTTGGAATTGCATACAAATAATAATTCGGAACATGAAAATGTAAATCGCCAGAATGGGGTAAAGGAAGATGATAAAGTGTTAACACTAACAAAACCATTATTGTGACGAAGGATAGATTTAAAGTACTTCTCAAAGATAAAAAAGTTGATGATACTATTGCTGGAACAATTAATAAAATTGTAAAAGGGTTAGTTATACCTCCAGTAAAATAAAGCAAGGCAGCTAATTGGACGAGATCATAAAGTAAGTAAATCGTTGAATGAAAGTTACTTAGTTGGTTTTCTTTAACTTTGAATTGCAAATAAATATTAGTTATTACACCGACCAAAATAATTAAGGAACAATAAAAAAAAGGAAGTTCAAAACCTAAAAAAAAATAAACAATACTGATTGTAAAAAATTGTCCAACAATAGCTATCCACCTCAAAATAACTAAAGTTTTTTTATCTAATTGAATATTATCTTTTGATGTAAAAACTTCCGAAAATTTCATTCGGAAATTATATATCTAAATTTGAAACTTCTAAAGCACGTTTAATTATAAAGTCTTTTCTTGGAGCCACTTCATCGCCCATAAGGATTTGGATTAAATCTTGATCTTTTTTTGATTTAGCTTTCGTATTATTCGAATATTTAACTTGTAACAATATACGTTTTTCAGGATTCAAAGTTGTCTGCCACAGTTCTTCAGGATTCATTTCTCCCAAACCTTTAAATCTTTGAATCTTTACTTTACTTTTTTCTCTTTCAATAAATTTATTAAATTCTTTGGCATTTTTATTAATTTTATTTTTTGATTTTCCTGAAGATTTAATTAAAAAATCTTCTAACTCTTTATCATTTTTAATATAGAAACTCTTTGATCCTTTAGTAATTTTATAAAGAGGAGGTTGAGCAAGATATAAATGACCTTTTTCGATTAACTCATTAAATGGATGATTATTAAATAAAGTTAACAAAAGAGTTCTTATATGAGATCCGTCAACATCAGCATCGGTCATTATAATTATTTTATCGTATCTTAAGTTTTTAATGTCAAAATCCCGAGACCCAGTGCCTAAAGCGTTAATTAAAGTAACTATTTCATTGGAAGACATCATTTTTGAAAAAGCCTTTGTCTCTAAATCTTTTCCATTACCATTTCTAGCTTTCTTGCTGTTTGTATCAACATAAGTATTTAGTATTTTCCCCCTTAAAGGAAGCACAGCTTGATATTTTCTATTTCTTCCTTGTTTTGCTGATCCTCCGGCTGAATCTCCCTCAACAATAAACAGTTCTGTTCCTTCGGCTTTGCCAATTTGACAATCAGCAAGTTTGCCGGGAAGCCCAGATAATTCTAATGATCCTTTTCTTCGCACACCTTCTCGAGCTTTTCTTGCAACATCTCTTGCAATAGCAGCCTGAACTATTTTTAATAATACTACTTTCGTTACTCCAGGATTTTGATCAAACCAAGTTGATAATCTGTCATTAATTACCGATTCTACAATGAACCTTACTTCTGATGAAACAAGCTTATCTTTGGTTTGTGAAGAAAATTTAGGATCAGGTATTTTTAGTGACAAAACGCCGGTTAAGCCTTCTCTAATGTCTTCTCCTGATAAAGTAATTTTATTTTTTTTTAGAAGATTACTGCCTGTAGCATATTTATTGATTACTCTTGTCAATGCACTTCTAAACCCTAATAAGTGCGTTCCTCCGTCTCTTTGATGAATATTATTTACAAATGGCAACATCTCTTCAGAATATCCAGCATTCCACTTCAATGAGCATTCTACCATGACATTATCTTTTAATCCTGAAATATAGATTGGTTTTTTAAATAAATTAACATCATTTTTATTAACTAAAGCAGTTTTGTTTTTATCTAAAAATTCAACGAATTCTTGTATACCTCCATTGTATTTATTTTTATATTCTTTTTCTTTTTTTGCAGTTTTGTCTACTAAAATAATACTTAAACCCTTGTTTAAAAAAGCAAGTTCTCTCATTCTTTTTTGTAAAATTGATGAACTAAATTTAGTTAAAGAAAATACTTTTTTTGATGGTAAAAAATTTATAAAAGTTCCAGTTTTATTTGTTTTACCCTTAACTTTTAGAGGAGATAAAGCCCTTCCATCTTTAAATTCAACAAAATATTCCTTTTTATCTCTGAATATTCCTAAAATTAATTTTTCAGATAAAGCATTAACCACTGAAACACCAACGCCATGAAGTCCACCGGAAATTTTGTACGAATCATGATCAAATTTACCTCCAGCGTGGAGTTGGGTCATAATAACTTCTGCAGCTGACTTCCTTTCCCCTTTATGTATATCAACTGGAATACCTCTTCCATTATCCTCGACAGAAATGGATTGATCCGAATTAATCGTAACTTTAATATTTGTACAATAACCATCTAGAGCTTCATCAATAGAATTATCAACTACCTCATAAACCATATGATGAAGCCCTGTGCCATCATCAGTATCGCCAATGTACATGCCTGGTCTTTTTCTAACTGCTTCTAATCCCTTAAGAACTTTTATCGAATCTGCTCTATATTTTGATTTTGAGTTATCCTGTTGATCTTTTTGAATCATATATGTGAAATTCTATTAGTATATTTTAACATTTTTATTGACTTAACTAAATCGAAGACAAACGTACACCTTAAATGACCGTTGGTATCAAATGATTACTTAATGAAAAAAAAAAAATTAATCTAAAATCTCCTTTAAACAAAATAAATCAAATTTTCATTGGCATAACGACATGAAAACTATTTTTATCTGACATATCTTTAATTAGCACTGGTGAGGCGGCATCCTTTAAATTAATAATAATTAAATCATTTTCGATTTGGGATGCAATATCAATCAAATATCTACTATTAAAACTTATATCCATATCATCAGAATTAAATATTGCATTAATACTTTCAATACCTTCTCCACTGTTAGGGCTGTTAACTGATAATTGTAAAAAATCTTTCGATATGTTCATTTTTAAACCCTCTTTACGATCCGAGGAAACTGTAGTCACTCTCTCTATAGAATTTTTAAATTCATTTAATTTTATTTGTAATATTTTAACATTATCTATGGGAACAACTTTACTATAATCAGGAAATCGTCCATCAATAACTTTAGAAATCAATACACCACTATCAATTTCGAACTTAATTTTTGATTTATTATTAGATATTTTGATAGCACTTGTACTTTGCTCCAATAAGGAAATAAGTTGAAAAATAGTTTTTTTGGGTAAAATAATAGATTCAAAATCTGTATTAGAATCAATTTCTAGTCTGCTAGAAGAAAGTCTATGACTGTCTGTTGCTACGCTTGATAGAAATGATTTGTTTTCTATATTTATTTTATGTAGATAAATTCCGTTAAGATAATGTCTGGTTTCATCATTTGAAATTGAAATTTTAGTCTTGTTTAGAAGTTTTAGCATTTTTTTAGAAGAAACTTCAAAAGTTTTTTGCTTAATATCTTCATCTGACAAGGGAAAATTATCTGGGGATAAACATAATAAATTAAATTTAGAATTACCAGAAACTAACTTCAGCTTATTTGCGCTTTGTAAAAAAAGTTCAACTTTTGTATTGGGTTCTAATTTTCGTAATATGTCGTAAATTATGCTGGCTGAAGTAGTTGTTGAACCTTCCTTTTTTAATTCTTGTAAGGGAATTTCTTCGGTATAAATTATATCTAGGTCCGTTGCAGTAATTCTAATTTTTGAATCTTTTGCTTCTATCAAGATGTTTGATAAAATTGGAAGTGTTGTTTTTTTTTCAATAATACCATAGGCATGGCTCAATGATTTTAAAAAGGTATTCCTAGATATTGTAAATTCCATTTTGCAATTTTAAAGAAGTATTTTTATAATTTCAGTTATGCTGTGCTTAATTTCATTATCATTTTTAATTAACTCATTAATTTTTTTTACAGCATGTATTACAGTTGTATGATCACGATTAGAAAATTTTCTACCAATGTCCGGTAGAGAGTTTGTTGTATACTTCTTTGCTAAATACATGGCTATTTGTCTGGGTCTAGCTAGTGATCTTGATCTTCTAGGCGATAGCATTTCTTGAATATTGAGATTAAAATAGACAGCTACTATATTTTGAATAGACTCAACATTTATCGACTTCTTATTGTCATTAATAAAATCTTTTAAAATTCTTTTGCACTCATAAATGTTTGGAGAT
>Ga0208466_100019_pt1 | contig 32981 bp, 28 predicted proteins | sample DeeseametaMP2968_FD_184166 | JGI IMG/M metagenome (GOLD analysis project Ga0208466, IMG submission 184166) | Marine microbial communities from the Deep Atlantic Ocean - MP2968 (SPAdes) | ecosystem: Environmental > Aquatic > Marine > Oceanic | place: South of Funchal, North Atlantic Ocean... | reverse complement strand
CGTAGATTGATAACCCATTATATCCCATATATTCCCAAAGGAGGGGGAAGATGACACTCAATAGGTTGAATCATAGGCTTAATAGCGATTTCTCCCAAGGTGCTGCTGACTTAAAAATACATGTTTCTATCTACACACGAATACAGATTAGACAAAAAAGGGAGGGTATCAGTGCCTGCTAGTTTTAGATCATATTTAAACAGCATGGGTTACAGCGGTGTCATTTGTTATCCCTCTTTTAATAATCCCTCTATAGAGGCATGTCCTCAAAGCAGAATAGAAAAACTTTCAGACTCAATAGACTCGTTAAATCCTTTCGAAGAAAAAAGGGATATTTTTGCGACTTCTGTTTTAGCTGATAGTGTGAATCTTCAATTCGATAGCGAAGGAAGAATTTCTATACCCAGTAAGTTATTGGAACATGCAAAAATAAAACAGATAATGCTTTTTATAGGTCAAGGAAAAACTTTTCAAATTTGGGAACCAAAACTATTTGAAAAATTCAAAACACAAGCTAGAAAAAAAGCTAATTTGAATAGAGCAAGTCTAAAATGGGAAACACAATTTAAAAATGAGGGGAAATGACAATTAATATAAACGTTCCAGAGTTAAGAGAATTAAAGCCAAGAATTTTAGTACTAGGAGTTGGTGGTGCCGGTGGAAATGCTATTAACGGTATGATCGCAGCAGGATTGCAAGGAGTAGAATTTGTCGCAGTCAATACAGATACCCAAGATTTAAAAATGAATAAAGCTGAAGCAAAAATTCAATTAGGCTCAAACTTAACCAAAGGTTTAGGTGCTGGAGGTAAAATTGATCTTGGTCAAGCCTCAGCAGATGAGTCTTTAAATGAAATAATTAATTTTATACAGGGAAGCAATATGGTGTTTATCACTGCCGGAATGGGTGGTGGCACTGGAACAGGAGCATCTCACGTTATTGCAAGAGCAGCTAAAGAACTTAATATTCTTACAGTAGGAGTTGTAACATTGCCTTTCTCATATGAAGGACCAACTAGAATGCAAAGAGCTTTACAAGGTTTAAAGGAACTTAAAAAGCATGTTGATACAAATATAGTTATTCCAAATCAAAACTTATTCAAAGTTGCAAGCGAAAAAACTACTTTTGAAGAGTCCTTTGAATTATCCAATCGAGTTTTAAAACACGGAGTTCAAAGTATTACCGATTTAATGGTAAGACCAGGAATAATTAATTTAGATTTTGCAGATGTTGAAACAATTATGAGCGGCATGGGCAAGGCTATGATGGGAACAGGAGAAGCCGAAGGAGATCAAAGAGCTTCAGAAGCAACAGATCAAGCTCTTAAAAATCCATTAATTGACGAATATTCACTTAAAGGAGCCAAGGGGCTTTTAATAAATATTACCGGCGGAAAAGATCTAACTCTTTTTGAGGTTGATGAAGCCGTAAATAAAGTAAGAGCAGAAGTAGACTCAGAAGCTGAATTAATTATCGGAGCAATTACCGACCCAACATTAGAAGGAAAGATCAGAGTGTCTATAGTTGCCACAGCTTTAGATAATCAAGGACCTCAAACAAAACCAGTGGTCAGTATGGTGCATAGAATTCACAATGGAAATTTTGGTTATAGAGACAATTCCGAAAAGACTTTAGTATTGAATCAACCAACTTTAAGCGCAACAGAGGGCGCAACAGCTTTAGATATAAACACAGCTATTGAGCAAAATAAAGCTGTTGAACCACAAAAGCAAACTAATGAGCCATCATTTGAAAACATTTCAATAGAGAATGCCACCTATTTACAAAATATGGAAAAAATTCCTATCAACGAAGAATATCTTAAAAAGGAAGATGAAATACCAAACTTTGAGGTAGACAGCATCGAGTTGGCTGACCCACAACTATTTTCTGATGATGAAGAAATCAATACAACAAATCATGAAAATAAAGATGAAAAAGAATCAGAAGCATTTGAAAGCCGAGACTCTGAAGAAAATTCTGAAATAAAAGAGCCTGAAATGTTTGAAAGTACGGACTTAGAGGATGATTTAGAAATACCGGCTTTCCTAAGAAGACAAAAAAATTAAATGGAAGAAAGTAGAGTAATTTATGAATGCCACCATGTCACTGGACAAAACAAAACATCATCCGGTGATGCTAGATCAAGTATTAAGCATTATATCCCCTCAACATGGTGGCACTTTTATTGATTGTACTTTTGGTGGTGGAGGATATTCTCACGCGATACTAAAATATGCAGATACTAAAGTATTTGCTATTGATAGAGATAAATTAACACAACAATATGCAAATACCTTATTAAAAAGATTTCCAAAAAGATTTAGTTTTTTTCAAAATAAATTTAGCAATCTCAATAAAATTATCAAATCAGATTCAAATCCTCGAGCTATAATTTTTGATTTGGGTCTTTCTTCTTTTCAGTTGTCAGATCATCAAAGAGGTTTTTCTTTCAAATCTAATGGTTTTCTCAGTATGCAAATGGGTATTAATAAATATTCTGCTTATGATGTGGTAAACACTTTAGATAAACAATATTTAGCAAGTATAATTAAGATTTTGGGTGAAGAGAAAGATGGGAGAATAATTGCAAATAAAATTGTTAAATATAGAACTAAAAAGTCAATCAAAACTTCAGAAGAACTTGCTTCTATAATTAATGATGCAAAAAAAAATTACAATAAATATAAAAAAAATCCTGCTACAAAAACTTTTCAGGCTATAAGAATTTTTGTCAATCAAGAATTAACGGAATTAATTCTAGGACTAATTGTAGCCACACAGCTTCTGTCCAATGGTGGTAAATTAGTTGTTGTAAGTTTTCATTCTTTGGAGGATAGAATAGTAAAAAAATTTTTCAAATTATATTCTAATCTAAATGAAAATCCCTCAAGATATTTACCATTAAACAAAAATAAGTCTGATTTATTTAGACCATTATCTAAAAAACCCTTAACACCAAATAAAAAAGAGATTAACCAAAATATTCGTTCCAGATCTGCCAAACTTAGGTATGCAATCAGAAATAATAATTCATTTTTTTATCCAGAAGAGTTTAAAAAAAATTTTGAAAGTTATTTTAAACTAGAGGAGATCAGACTATGAGTATGGATCCAAGTAGATGGGTAAACACTATTCCTTTTATAGGTGCAAAATCTAATCAAGAAAAATATAAATTAGATTCCAATAAATGGGTTAATACTCTTCCCAGCAAAGATGATAATACTTTAATTTTATCAAATACAATTAACTCAAATCCAAAATCAAGTTCAGGCAAAAAATATTCTTTAATAATAATTGTATTTATTGTTGGTTTAATATTGGTTTCTGTAATTAAGAATGGAACAAGAAATTTACAAAAAGAAATAAGTAATTTACAAGCATCAATTAATACTCTTAAGCTTGATCTGCATCAGACTGTTCTAGAGCATGAAGTTATTACTTCTCCAGAGAACATATCACGATTAGCACAGGAATATTTAGAATCCGACTTTGCTTTTTATAAAAAATCTCAAATTAAGCAATTAAACGAAAAGGAAAAAACTTTAGCAAAGTTAGAAGAAAAAAAAGATAAAAAAACTTTTAAGAAAAAAAGCAAAGTGAAAACTGATAAGATAAAATTACGAATTGCAAAAAAGATCGAAACAACAAAAACTGAGCTGAGAAAACTTCAAGAGCTCTACTCTGAACCTAAAAGGTTGCCAGGTGTGGTAAAACTTAAAGTTGCAAAAACAATTGAAATAAAAAAGAATGCATTGAAGGAGTTTTCCTCTGATCCTTACAGTGTATTTAAATCAAAAAAAGCAAGAAACTGGGCTGGACTGCAAATCGTTAAAGTTTTTCTAGGTATACCTATAATGCCAGGAAGATAATTTCCAATGAAAGATGAAGATAATAATAAGGAGTCTAAAAAAAAAGGCTTTTATTTTAAAGATTACACTGAGTCTGACATTACTGTTAACAACAAGGATACTAAACTTGTAAAAGTTTCATTAAATAGAATCACCTTTTTATCTTTTATCTTTTTTAGTTTGATACTTATTTTTAGTATTAAAATTATTTATCTTTCTCTGTCACCAGATAAAAATTTTTTTTTAGAAAATATCAATCAAGATTTTGTAAAAGAAAGAAGGGATATTGTAGATAGAAACGGAATAATTATAGCAAGAAACATTGGTATTTACTCAGCCGGAATAAGACCCCAATTAGCAAAAGATAAAGAAAAGCTGTTATTAAATTTAAGACTTATATTGCCTGAACTAGAATCAAATAAAATCAAAAATAAATTAAATCATAATAAGTTTTTTTATCTTAAAAGAAGACTAACAGAAGAAGAAAAAACAAACCTTTGGTTGTTGGGCAATAAAGCTATTGTATTTGAAAAGAAGAAATTTAGAATTTACCCTCAAAAAAATCTTTTTAGTCATGTTTTGGGGCAAATTGACGATAACAATATTGGTATTTCAGGTATAGAAAAATTTTTTGACCAAGATTTAAAAAATAAAGAGCTTGTTAATTTTTCTTTGGATTTAACTTTAGACTCAAATTTGCAGTATTTAATCAGAAAAGAATTGATTAATGCACAAGCTGATTTTAATGCAGTTGGAAGTGCTGCTCTCCTAATGGATGTGGATAATGGCGAGATATTATCTTTGGTATCTTTGCCAGACTATGACTTAAACAAAAGATTTTCAATTAATGAAGATATCTACACCAATAAAATTACTAAAGGCGTTTATGAATTGGGTTCAGTTTTTAAGACATTTACTTTAGCTGCGGCGTTAGAAAGTAATGTAATAAACTCAAATACAATGTTCAAAAACTTAGATAAAAAAATATTTTGTGCCGGAAGAGAAATATCTGAACATGATGAATTGCCACAAAACTTAAGTGCCGAACAAATTTTAATTCGATCATCTAACATTGGTGCAATTCGAATAGCTCAAATGGTGGGCATAAAAAAATATAAAGATTTTTTAAATTCTTTAGAACTTTTTAAAAAAATTGATTTTGATTTTGAAGAAATTGGCACTCCGCTTCCTTTTAGATGGGGAAAATGTAAACTTGCAACCTCTTCATTTGGTCATGGAGTAACTACTACTCCTTTACAACTTGCAAGGGCCTACGCAATTTTAGGAAATGGTGGTTATAAAATTCAACCAACCATTTTACGAAAAAAATTAAATCCACCTGAACAAAAAATACAAATTATTTCTTCAGAAACAAGCGACACGATTAATTCTATTTTGAGAAAAGTAGTTGCTAATAAAGAAGGAACAGCGAATTTTGCAAATATTAAAGGATATGAGGTTGGAGGCAAAACAGGATCAGCTTTAAAATCAAGTGATGGTATTTATACAAAAAAAAAATTTAATACTTTTGTATCACTATTTCCAACTAGCAGACCAAAATATGTTTTGCTTGTAATATTAGATGAACCCAAATCCGCTCCACATTTTGTTTATGAATTTTCAAATGGCTATAAACATAAAGGTGAAAAACGTAATACTTCAGGTTGGAATACGGTTGTTGTAGCGGGCAAAATTATAGAAAAAATTGGTCCAATTTTAGCCATAAATAACTTACAAGCTTCCAACAAATTTTAAATGCTTCTAGGTAACCTATTAAGATCTGTAAGAAAGAAGTATCGAAAAATATCTGTAGAGGGTATTTGTTTTGATAGTAGAAAAGTTAAAAAAAAAGATATTTTTTTCGCAATTAAAGGAAGCAAAACTTCAGGAACAAAATTTATCAAAGAAGCAATATCGAAAGGGGCATCGGCAATTGTTAGTAATAAAAAAGTTAAACTTAAAAATTCTAAGATTCCTTTATTTATAGTAAATGATGTCAGAAAAAGTTTATCAGAAGCTTGCTCAAATTTTTATAAAAAAAAACCATCTTCTATTATTGCGGTAACTGGAACTAACGGAAAATCTTCGGTAGCTGATTTTTTTTATCAAATATTAAATTTACATAAAGTTTCTGCAGCTTCAATTGGAACTTTAGGAATAGTTTCTAAAAAGTATAATAAAAAAACGAGTCTTACTTCAATAGATCCTTTATCCCTGCATCGAAACTTGCAAATTTTAGCAAGAAAAAAAATTAATCATGTAATTTTGGAAGCTTCAAGTCATGGTCTTAAGCAGAAAAGATTAGATAATTTAAATATAAAAGCAGGAATATTTACCAATCTCAGCCATGATCACCTTGATTATCACAAAAGCATGCAGTCCTACTTTGATTCAAAGTTGTATTTATTTAAGAGTTTGCTCAAAAAAAATTCTAGAATTATCACAGATGAAGATAATAAAGAATTTACAACAATTAAAAATATCGCAAACAGAAAAAAAATAAAAACGATTACAATTGGTTCAAACTCTGGAACTATAAAAATTTTACAACACAAATATCAGCAAAATAAACAGATAGTTAAAGTTTATGTGAATTCAAAAATTATTTCATTGCATATACCGCTTATCGGATACTTTCAGGTTAAAAATTTACTTATGGCAATCTTAGCAGCTTCATGTTGTGGAATAAATATTAATAAAGCATTTAAAGTAATTAATAATATTAGACCCGTTTCAGGCAGACTTGAATGTATTGCCAATCTAAAAAATAATGCCAAAATTATTTTGGATTTTGCTCATACTCCTGAAGCTCTAAAGCAAAGTTTAATTGCCTTAAAAGACCAATTTAGAAGAAATATTATTTTAGTTTTCGGATGCGGAGGTGAAAGGGACAAAAAAAAACGTTCAATAATGGGTACAATTGCTGCAAAATATTGTCGAAAAATTTTTGTTACCGATGACAATCCAAGAAATGAAAATCCTAAAAAAATACGGAAAGCGATCATAGCATCCTGCAAAGAATTGGCGCTTGAAATAGGAAGTAGAAAAAAGGCGATAGAAACAGCTATTAAAGAACTAAACGAGGGTGAAATACTTCTGGTAGCAGGCAAGGGTCATGAAAAAACCCAAGATTATGGAGACAAAATTATAAATTTTTCAGATAAAAAAATAATAAGGGCAATTATCAAAAAAAGAAAAATTCTTTCTACAAAAAGTAATTGGTCGCAAGATCTTGCTAAAAAAGCTTTTAACAATAAAAATCTGAAAAATGTAAATTACAATGGAGTATCGATTAATACTAAAACAATTAAAGAAAATAATTTATTTTTTGCTATTCGAGGAAAAAATACAGATGGTCATAAATTTGTAAAAGAAGCATTTAAAAAAGGGGCCATCAAATCTGTCGTTAGCAAGAGAGTGAATAGAGTTTCAAGCAACAAATTAATAAAAGTTAAAAACACCCTTTCTTCCCTAAATCAGTTAGCAAACGTTACAAGAGAAAATTCTTTTGCACAAATTATAGGAATTACTGGTAGCGTTGGAAAAACAACCTTAAAAAATCTTATCAGTTTTGCCCTTAATAGTTATGGCAAAGCCTACCATTCTCCACATTCTTATAACAACAAATTTGGCGTGCCACTTAGTATTTCTAATTTAAAAAAAGATACTGAATATGGAGTTTTCGAGATTGGAATGAACAAAAAAGGAGAAATAGACAAGTTATCAAAAATTGTAAAACCAGAAATAGCAATTATTACGAATATCTCAGAGGCTCACTTTGAAAATTTCGATAATTTGCAAAGCATAGCAAAAGCAAAAGCAGAAATTATTAATCATATTTCAAAAGATGGAAATATAATTTTAAACAAAGATAGTCAGTTTTTTAAGTTTTTATCTAAAAAGGCAAACAAAAATGAAATCAATGTGGTTACTTTTGGTCTCAAAAAAAAATCAGATGTTTTTTTATTAGGTATTAAAAAGATAAGAAATTTTTATAGATTGAAAGTAATTGTAAAAAATAAAATTTATTATTTTGATACTAAATATATTTTTAATAACATCATAAAAAATATTTTGGCATGCATTTGTGTTTTAATGATTCTCAATTTGAATTTAAAAAAAATAAGAAAGAAGTTTATTAATTTTAAAATTCCCGATGGAAGAGGTGATGTTAAATTAGTAAGAAAATTTAATAAAAAATTCAAATTTATTGATGAAAGCTATAATGCAAATCCATTATCGATGATATCCGCAATTAAAAATATGAATAATTATAAAAGGAAAAATAATGAAAAAAAATTAATGCTATTAGGAGATATGCTAGAACTGGGCAAAAATTCAAAAAGTCTCCATAAGAAATTATCAATAGAAATAAATAGAAGTGATGTTGATAAAGTTTTTGTTTATGGCAAATATATTCAAGAAACCTTCAATTCTTTAGTTAATAATAAAAAAGGTAAAATATTTAACAACTTAAAGGAAGCCAACGATTATCTTGGCAAAATTATACACAATAATGATTTACTTATGGTAAAAGGATCAAACGCTACAGGATTAAATCAATTATCAAAAAATATAAAAAGGAGACAAATAAATGCTATATAGTTTTTTAATCTCTTTGGTTGATCAATTTTCAGCATTTAATGTTTTTCGTTATTTAACTTTCAGAACGGGTCTTTCAGTAATGACTTCCATGTTAATAGTATTCTTGATTGGAGGATCTTTTATAAAATTTTTTCAGACTCATAAAATTACAGGACCTATAAGAGAAGATGGGCCAATTGATCATATAATTAAGAAAGCAGGAACTCCTACTATGGGTGGTCTACTTATTTTAGTTGGAATAATTTTAAGCACTTTATTGTGGGCCGACCTTAAAAATTCTTATATTTGGATACTACTTATGGTTGTCATAAGTTTTGGTTTACTAGGAGCAATAGATGATTTTTTAAAAATAAAAAGAAGTAATTCTAAAGGTATAGCTTCGGGAGTTAAGTTTATTTGTCAAATTATTCTGTCGTTAATTGCTGTAATGTTATTATTGAAATTTGGAGACAGTAATCATCTAACAAATCTTTACTTTCCATTTTTTAAAAATTTAGCACTTCATTTAGGCTTATTTTATATACCATTTACCATTTTTATAATTGTTGGATGGTCAAATGCTGTCAATTTGACCGACGGTTTAGATGGTTTAGCTACCGTGCCAGTAATGTTGGTAGCTCTATCATTTACTCTCATTTGCTATGTTGTTGGCAATACTGTTTTTTCAGAATATTTACAAATACCCTACATTACCGATGTGGGAGAAGCCTCTATTTTTTGTGGTTCCATAGTTGGATCCTGCTTGGGTTTTTTATGGTTTAACGCTCCACCTGCAAAAATTTTTATGGGAGATACTGGCTCGTTATCTTTAGGCAGTTCTCTAGGTGCTGTCAGTATTATTACAAAGCATGAAATAGTTTTAGTTATTATTGGAGGTTTATTTGTACTTGAAACAGTTTCGGTTATCATTCAAGTACTTTCCTTTAAGCTCACTGGAAAAAGAGTGTTTATGATGGCTCCTCTTCATCATCATTTTGAAAAAAAAGGATGGTCTGAATCTACTGTTGTCATTAGATTTTGGATTATATCTATAATTTTAGCACTAATAGGATTAGCTACACTAAAATTAAGATAATGCATGTTTGCTTTACAAAAATATCAAAATAAAAAAATTGCTATTTATGGGATGGGTATAACCGGATGCTCTGCAGCAAAAGCTTTTAAAAAACTAAATGCAGAAGTTGTTTGCTGGGATGATAATAAAAAAATAAGAAAAAAAATAAAAAATTTAAACTTTCCACTTATTAAATTTTGGTTAAATCAAAATTTAATTGATATTGTAGTAATAAGCCCAGGAATAGATATCGGTAAATGCAAAATAAAAAATTATTTAAAAAAAAATTCAAACAAAATAATTACAGATTTAGATCTTTTTTTTGAACTTAATAAAGATGCATTAATCATTTCAATTACTGGAACTAATGGAAAGTCTACGACTTGTAAAATAATCGAAAAAATCTTAAAAACTGCACGATACAATGTAAAAACAGTGGGAAATATTGGGAATCCTATTTTATCTTCAAGTAAACTAAAAAAAAAATATATATTTATTTTAGAAGTATCATCTTACCAACTTCAATATTCCAGACTATTTCGCTCTAAGCATGCGGCTATATTAAATATTTCTCCAGATCATTTAGAAAGACATAAAAACATAAAAAATTACATAAAAATTAAGTCCAGGATATTTTTTGCACAAAATAGTTCAGATTACTCTTATATAAATTTAACAAATAAATATTCAAGGTCGATTAAAAATATATTTAAAGCTCAGAAATTAAAATCAAAATTAATTTCAATTAACAAATCAAGCTGTAATTTTTTATTAAAAAAAATTAATAATAAATATTTCAAAAGCAAAGGTAATATTGAAAATTTAACTTTTGCTTACAAAATAGCTAAAAATTTAAAAATAAATGATAAAATTATAATTAAAGCCCTTAATAAATTTAAAGGACTTCCTCATCGTCAGGAAATTATATTTTCAAATAAAAAACTATTATGTATTAATGATTCCAAGGCCACAAGTTTTGATGCTAGTTTACAATCTTTATCAAATTATAATAATATTTATTGGATAGTTGGAGGTCTTCCAAAATATCAAGATTATTTTTATTTAAAAAATGTTAAAAAAAAAATTGTAAAAGCCTATGTCATTGGTAAGAATACTTCATTTTTTAAAAAACAAATTAGAAACGATATTCCATATACAATCTCAAAGAATATACGGAATGCAATAAATAATATTTATAAAGATTTAGAATTGAGTGGAAATTCAAAAAGAACTATTCTGCTCAGCCCAGCTGCCGCATCTTTTGATCAATTTAACAATTTTGAAAATAGAGGTATCTATTTTAAAAATTTGATAATAAAAAAATTTAAGCAAAAATTAAATGTTTAGTTTTAGTAGAGAAAATACTGGTTTAGTAGCGACATGGTGGAGAAATATAGATAAACAAATTTTATTTATATTTGTATTTCTTTTATTGTTAGGACTTTTTTTTTCTTTTTCCTCAACTACTTCAATGATGTCAGAAAAGATGAATAAACAAACATATTTCTTTTTCATTAAACATCTTATTTTTGTTTCTATTTCATTATTTTTACTTATTGCAATTTCGATTCAAGAAAAAAACAAATTAATAAAGTTTTTAATCTATCTATTTCTTGTTTCAATTGTTCTTCTTTTATTAACTCTTGTAGTTGGTGTTGAAATTAAAGGATCAAAAAGGTGGATGGGTTTTGACCCTCTTCCAAGATTCCAACCAGTTGAATTGGTTAAACCATTATTCATAATTTTTGTTGCTAAAATTATTGTCCTAAATGAAAAAGCTAATATTTATAGAAGATATTTATATTCTTTTTTAGTTTTGTTACTTATTGTAATTATTTTAATTAACCAACCAGATCTCGGACAAACTTTATTGTTAGCGTCAGTTTGGATTACAATGGTTTTTGTATCAGGTTTTGACATGGTAATTTTGTTGATATTAGGTTTAGCATTTTTAAGTATTATTACGCTTTTAATATTTTTTTTTCCAGAAAAGTTTAGTTATGTTTTTTTAAGAATTAAAACTTTTATGGATCCAAAAGCAGGGGACAATTTTCAATCACAAAAAGCATTAGACGCAATTAAACAAGGAGGCTTAACCGGTCAAGGAATGGGGGAAGGTATCTTAAAAGATGAAGTGCCTGAGGCACATACTGACTACATAATAGCAGTAGTTTCAGAAGAGTTTGGTGCGATATTTGTTTTGTTTATTGTGACTATATTTTTATTTATTGGTTACAAAGTATTTAATAAAGTTTTTTCAGAAAAGAATGAATTTCTTAAATTGGCATTGGTAGGATTAGTTTCTCTTTTAATCATTCAAACATTTATTCATATAGGAGTTAATACTCGATTGCTTCCTACAACTGGTATGACGCTTCCTTTTTTAAGTTATGGTGGATCCTCTTTAATCGGAAGTTCTATTATTGCCGGTATTATCTTAAATTTTACTAGAAAAGACTCCGCGAGATATTCTGAAAATGACTAAAAAAATTATTTTTTCATCCGGAGGTACGGGCGGTCATATATTTCCAGCGATTAATTTAATGAAATACTTTTCAAATAAAGGATATGACGTTTTATTAGTAACAGATATTAGAGGAAATACTTTTTTAAAGAACCATGCGCGGTTTAGATCATGCATCATAAATACAGACACTCCATCAAATAAAAGTTTTTTCAGAAAAATTTTTTCTTTTATAATGATCCTTTTTTCTATTACAAGGTCAATTTTGATTTTAAGAAAAGAAAAGCCAGACCTAATTATTGGATTTGGTGGGTACGTGTCGTTTCCAATTTCTTTTTCATCAAGATTTTATAACACTCCTTTAGTGATTTATGAAAATAATATGGTACTGGGAAGAGCAAACAAAAATTTGTTATCACTTTCAAAAAAACTTCTTCTAGGGACTAAAATAACGATAAACGTTCCAGAAAAATACAAAAGTAAAGTTTATCAAGTGGGTAATATTTTGCGCGAGGAAATTATTAACTATTCAGTTATTAGGAAGAAAAATAGTGACAAAACCTTTTCAATCTTAGTTTTGGGAGGAAGCCAGGGGGCGGAGGTATTTGGGAGAATTGTTCCTTCAGCAATTAAAATGTTAAAAGATAAAGGGTATACAATCGGAATCAATCAACAATGCATTAAACAACAAAAAAATTCACTAATTGAGTTTTATAAGAAAAACAATATAAAAAGTAATATTTTTGATTTTACCAATAATATTTTAGATTTAATTGAATCTTCAGATTTAGCGATTACTAGATGTGGAGCTTCTACTACTGCAGAATTAGTAAATACTCTTACACCATTCATAGCAGTTCCCTATCCACACTCAATGGATAATCATCAGTACCTCAACGCTAAATACTATGAGAGCAAAGGTTGTTGTTGGGTTATAGAGCAGGATAAATTTAGTTCTACTAATTTATTTAATTTAATACTGGAAATCATGAAAGATAAAAAAAAATTAGAAAATATTCGTGAAAGCATGAAAAAAAACGATAGTAAAGATGTTTATGATAAAGTTGAAAATGCAATTAAAGAGTTTATTTAAAAATGAAAATTAATATTGCTAGTAATGAAGTAATTCATTTTATTGGTATCGGAGGTATTGGTATGAGTGGACTGGCTCACATCATGCACAATATGGATTTTCAAATTCAAGGGAGCGATTTAAATAGTAATAAAAATACTGATAGATTGGTTAAAGCAGGAATTAAAATTTATATTGGACATAATTCAATAAATATAAAAAAGGCTACAATGGTTGTTGTTTCTTCTGCCATTAAAAAAAATAATATAGAACTTATTGCATCAAAAGTTAAAAAATTACCTATTTTTAAAAGAGGTGAAATGTTGGCTAATATTGTGGCATTGAAAAAAAATATAATTATTGCAGGCTCACATGGAAAAACAACCACTACTTCTTTAACAGCAAATATTTTGGCAGAAGCAGGACTGGATCCCACAGTAATTAATGGAGGAGTAATAAATTCACTTAAAAATACTGCTCATTTGGGAAAAGGTGAATGGGCCGTCATAGAGTCTGATGAATCTGATGGAAGTTTTTTAAAGTTGCCGATAACCTATTCTATTGTTACCAACGTAGATAAAGAACATTTGGATTATTATCAAAGTTTTAACAGACTTAAAAACAGCTTTCGTTCGTTTATCGAAAAAACACCATCTTTTGGAAAATCACTTATTTGTTTAGATAATGATAATTTGAAATCCCTATTATATAAATGCAGAACTAGTAATTTTTTTACCTACGGATTTGATAAAAAATCAAATTATCAAATTTTTAATGTAAAAAAGAAAACAAACTGTTCAATTTTTGATTTAAAAATAAAAGTTGTTGGTTCTAAAATTTATAAAGTTAAAAATATACAAGTTAATTTGCTAGGAGATCATAATGTTACTAATGCAACCGCATCAATTGCCGTTGCTTTAAATCTTGGTATTAAAATAAGTATAATAAAAAAGGCTTTGAAAAAATTTTCAGGTATACAAAGAAGATTTACAAAAGTCTTTTCGATTGATAATAGAGATTTTTATGATGATTATGCACATCATCCAACAGAAATAAAAGCAGTCATAAACAGCGCTCGACAGGTTTACACTGATAGAAAAATAATATGTGTTTTTCAACCACATAGATTCTCCAGAGTTAAATCCCTTGAAAAAGAATTTGCGTTGTCCTTCAAATTAAGTAATGCAGTTGTACTTTGCCCAGTTTATGCTGCTGGTGAAAAAGTTGATAATAATTTTAGTCAAGATTATTTTTCTCAATTAATTTCAAAGAAATCTGGAATTCAAGTTATAAATATAAAAAACCGAAATGAACTAAAAAACTTTTTAAAAAAGAATTTATTTGATGATGAAATTGTAATTTGCATGGGAGCTGGCAGTATTTCAAATTGGATAAGAGAAATTGGTACTGAACTACAATGACATTGATGCTACAAATAGAAAATATAAAAAACAAAATTTCAGGTAAAATCTCGTTTAATGAGAGTCTATCAAAACTTTCATGGTTTAATTTAGGAGGTCCAGCCAAAATTTTGTTTAGACCAAAAAGCTTATTAGAACTATCTATCTTTTTAAAAGAAATAAAGGAAATAAAGGAAATAAAGGAAATTAAAGTTTTGGGCGTTGGTTCTAATACTTTAATTAGGGATGGTGGTTTCAATGGAATTATTATTAAATTTGGAAAATCTTTCTCCCACATATCCCTATTTGATCCAAATACAATAATTGCAGGCGCCTCAGTTTTGGATAAAAATGTTTCAAGTTTTGCTTTAAAAAATTCATTATCAGGATTTGAGTTTTTGTCTTGCATACCAGGAACTATAGGCGGTGCTGTTCGCATGAATTCGGGTTGTTATGAGGAAGATATTTCAAGAATATTGGTTTCCTTACAGGCAATAGATTTTAACGGTAATATTAAAGTTATTCAGTCATCGGATATAAAATTTCATTATAGAGGGTCTAATTTAGATGATAATTTAATTTTCATCAGCGCTACCTTTAAAGGAAAAAAAGATAATAAATTAAATATTCAAGAGAAGATAAATAATTTTGTAGAAAAAAAAAAATTGACACAACCATCTAAAATTAAGACTTGCGGCAGTACTTTTAAAAATCCTGAAAATAAAAAAGCTTGGAAACTTATTAAAGATTCTGGCTGCGCAGGAATGAAAGTGGGTGATGCCCAAATTTCCCAGAAACATTGCAATTTTTTTGTTAACAACGGAAATGCCAAATCCGAAGATTTGGAAAAATTGATTTATCAAGTAAAGAACAAAGTTCTAGATAAAACTGGAACAAATCTTGAATTAGAACTTCAAATTATTGGGGAAAAGTTATGAGTAATTTAATTGTTGTGCTTATGGGAGGTTTATCTAGCGAGAGAAAAATAAGTCTTTTAACCGGAAAAGCTTGTTCTAAAGCATTGAAAAAAAAAGGATACAAAGTAGTAGATCTAGATGCAAAAGGATATTTTGTTGATGAATTAAAGCAATTAAAACCAAAAATAGTTTTTAATGCATTGCATGGAAAATATGGAGAAGATGGATTTGTTCAAAGTATTTTAGAATCACTAAAAATTCCCTATACACATTCTGGAGTTTTATCATCCAGTTTAGCGATGGATAAAGAGTTATCACGACTTATATTCATAAAGAATAATTTAAAAGTGCCCAAATATTTTTTACTGCAAAAAGATCATCAAGGAAATTCAAATAAAAAATTTAATAATAAAAAAATTAAATTTCCAATTGTAATTAAACCAATTAACGAGGGATCAAGTTTAGGAGTATCTATTTGTAAAAATAAAAAACAATTTAAAAATAAATACAAAAAATTAATGGAGAATTACGATAGAATTCTTGTTGAAGAATATATTCCTGGAAGAGAAATTCAGGTAGCGGTTATGGGTGAGAAGGCATTGGGTGCAATAGAACTTGTACCCAGAAGACAATTTTATGATTATACTGCCAAATATTCGAATAGTGCGCAAACCCAGCACATTATGCCAGCTCCTCTTTCTCCAAAAAAATACAAAGAGATACTTGGTTTAGCAAAGAAAGCGCACGAACTATTAGGATGCAGAGGAATTACAAGGTCTGATTTTAGGTTTTTTAAAAACAAATTTTATTTGTTAGAGACAAATACTCAACCCGGCCTAACAAAACTATCTCTTGTTCCAGAAATAGCCCGGTATTGTGGTATAAAGTTTGAAGATCTAATTGTCTGGATGACTGAAAATGCCAGCTCTAATAAATGAAAAAATTATATAGAATAATTATATTATTGGCAGCGTTTATATTTTTAACAACTTATAGTCCAAACGAATTTAACGTTTTTCCTAAAAAAAAAAATCTTTTTTTTAAAATACAAAACATAAAAATTGTAAACAATCATTTAATCGAAGAAAGTACAATTATTGAAAAATTAACAGAAATTTATGAAAAGAATATTCTATTTATTGAAAGAAATGACATAGAAAGACCTTTAAAATCAATCGAATTTTTGGAAAAAATTGAAGTTAAAAAAAAATATCCAAACACGATAATAATAAATGTTTATGAAACAGAACCTGTTGCGATTTTGTTTAAAGAGAATAGTAAATATCTACTAGACAGTTCATCTAATTTGATTCCTTTTAGCGAAAACATGCTTTTTGATGATTTGCCAAGCATTTTTGGTGAAAAGGCCGAACAAGATTTTATAAATTTTTTTGATCAATTAGGAAATAACAATTTTCCAAAGCAGAGAGTTAAAAATTTTTATTATTTTCAAATTGGTCGATGGGACTTAGAACTTTTAAATAACCAAATAATTAAATTCCCAGCTAGCAAAATACCAGAAGCAATTCAACAATCTGTTGAATTGTTGGCTCGTAAAGATTTTGGAAATTATAATATCATTGATTTAAGGATACATGGTAAGATAGTAGTAGAGTAATGGGTTCTGATGATCCAAGAGGTATAATTGAACTAGGCAATATAAATATAAAATGTCTTATTTTTAGAATTAATAATGGTGACACATCAGAAATTTTATCTACTGCTGTAACTCGGTCAGAAGGAATTCATAATGGTGTTATAGTAAACTTAACAAACGCTTCTCAAGTGATTAGATCGTGTATAAGCACTTCAGAAGAAAAAGCAAAAGTTTCACTTAAAAAAATTAACGTGGTTATCGAACAACCTGAGTTTTTATGTACTAAATTTTCAAAGCATAGAAAAATTGATGGATCCAAAATTCATAAAGATGATATTGAATTTTTATTAAAAGAAGCAAAAAAACAAGTAATTCATAATGACGATAAACAATCTATAATTCATATTTTTAATCATAATTACATTGTTGATGGAAAAACATTTATTGAAGAACCAATTGATGTCTATGCAGACTCTTTGAGTCATGAAATGACTTTTGTCACCATGCCCAAAAATAATATAAAAAATATTAATCAAGCATTTATCGACTGTGATATTGAAGTAGAAAGATTCATTTCATGTACTTTTGCTTTGGCTGCAAAATTATTAAATGATAATGAACTTCAATTTGGTTCGATTTTGATAGATATGGGATTTGAAAAAACTAGTCTCGGATTATTCAAGAATTTGGCATTAGTCCATTCTATAACTTTTTCTATTGGCATTAACCACATTATAAAAGATATTTCGAAAGTTTGTTCATTAAGTTTAGAAGAGTCTGAAAACATAATAAACAAAATTGATTTTTCATTTCAAAATAACGAAGAACTTTTTGATGAAAATGATTATTTAAAAGATGTTTACTTTAATAATTCAAGTTTTAGAAAAATAAGTCAATCTTTGATATTAAATATTGTAAAAGCTAGACTGGATGAAATTTTTGAAATGATAAAAAAACAAATAATTGGAACAGGATTAAGTTCAACCTTTGGAACAAATTTTTTTATAGTTGGAGGGGGATCTAATCTTTTTAATTTAGAAAAGTATTGTTCAAACTTTTTTGGATTGAAAGTTAAAAAATTAGGCAAAAATAATAAAAAGGAAAGTGAAACTCAGTCTGGCGAAAATTTTGATTCATGTTTAGGGGCACTTAAAATAATTAAAGATGGATGGGAGACTGAAGCTATATCCGAGTTAATAAATGAAAATAGTCAAAAAATAAGCTTTTTTGCTAAAATTTTTGGAAACAGAAAATAAAATTAGATTGTATTGTTTAGTAATACAAGTTGTCTTTCAAGTTTCCCGGAGCTTTTATATCTTCACCTCATGCAGAATCATATGCAAAAAACACTTAAAGAACCAATAGAATTTGAGGGCGTAGGTTTACATAACGGTATAAGGGTAAATCTTTCTTTAAAACCAGCTGAAGTTAACTCAGGTATTAAATTTAAAAGAACAGATGTTGATAATACAAAAAATATAATTGAAGCAAGTTATAAAAATGTAAGCTCAGCGATACTGTGTACAAAAATAAAAAATTTATATGGAGTGTCAGTTTCTACTATTGAGCACCTAATGGCAGCTTTTTATTTAGAAGAAATTGATAATGTTCTGGTTGAGATTGATGCTTCAGAAGTTCCAATAATGGATGGTTCTGCTTTTGATTTTGTAGAGGCTATAAGATTAGTTGGTACTCAAGAGCAAAACTATTCGAAAAAATTTATTAAAGTTCTCAAAAAAGTTGAAGTTAAAGATGGACCAAAGCGTATCTCCATCGAACCACTTACGAAAGATTTAATAATCGATTTTGAAATAGTATATAAAAATCCGTTAATCAGAACTCGAAGGAAAGAATTCAAATTAAGCAATGGAGATTTAACTTCAATATATAATTCAAGAACATTTTGTTTATATGAAGATATTGATCAAATAATTAGTCAGGGACTAGCTAAGGGTGGTTCTTTGGAAAATGCAATTGTGGTTAATGAAAATAAAATATTAAATGAAAATGGGCTTAGATCTAGAGATGAATTTGTAAGCCATAAAATATTAGATTGTCTTGGAGATTTGATGCTTTCAGGACACAGAATTTTTGGTCATATTAAAACCTCACAGGGTGGACACCAACTTACCAATGCTTTATTAAGGGAATTTTTATTAGATAAATCAAATTGGGAATTCGAAAGCTTCGAAGAAAAAGAAAAAGATAACAAAGACAGTAGCTACATAAGACCTATAGCCGCAAACGCATAAACTAAAAATCAACTAAGAAAATTGTAATAATCAAATATTTTGATAAAATGATTTTTTATCTAAAATGTTCAAAGTTTTTTTAATTTTATTATTATCAGTTTTTTTACTATTAGCTTGTTCAAAAAAAAATAATAAGGAAATTGTATCTGAGCCAACAGAAAAAGAAATGGTTGTCGCTATTTATGCTGAAGGAGTTGATGCGCTCAAAAAAGGCGATGCTTTTTATGCAGCAAAAAAATTTAAAGAAGCTGAAAGTTTGTTGCCACAAAGCAAATGGGCCGCGAAAGCAAGTCTTATGGCTAGCTATGCAGAATATTCAAGAAACGCTTTTTCAAATAGTATTTTTGGTTTAGAAAGACATATTACAAATTATCCAGCAGATAAAAATATACCTTATGCTCATTACCTAATAGCTATATGCTATTATGAACAGATTTTGGATGAAAAAAAAGACTTGCAACCTCTAGTGCAAGCTAAAGAAAAATTTGAATTTATAATATTAACCTATCCAGAAACAGATTACGCAATTGATGCGCGTTTTAAATTAGATTTAATCATAGATCAGTTAGCAGCTAAAGAAATGTCTATAGCTCGATACTATATGAAAACAGAAAAATGGATTCCCGCACTTAATAGGCTAAAAATAGTTGTCGAAAAATACGATAAAACAGTTTTTATTGAAGAAGCCTTACATCGACTTGTTGAAGTTTATTACAATATTGGGTTAGTTGAAGAAGCAAAGCAAGCGGCGGCAATACTAGGATATAATTATCAATCTGGCACATGGTACGAAAGAAGTTACAAAGTATTTAACAAAGAATATAAAACAAAGAAAATCAAAAAAACAAAGGAAATGGGTTTAATAAGAAGAAAAATAAAAGGTTTATTTGAGTAAGCATTAATGCAAAAAAAAGAAATTGAGAAGATTTATATAAAAAAAATTAACAAATTAAAAAAATATGACAAGGCCTATTTCGAACATGATAGTCCTCTTATTTCAGATAAGGATTATGATGGTATTAAGCAAGTAGTATTAGATCTTGAGAGAAAGTATAAATATTTAAAAGACCAAAACTCACCAAGTCAAAAAGTTGGTTACAAACCTACAGCTAGATTTAAGAAAGAGGATCATGAAGTTCCGATGTTGTCATTATCAAATGCTTTTTCCAAAGAAAACGTAGCAGATTTTATTAAAAAAATTAGAAATTTTTTGAACCTAAAAAGTTATGATAAAATAGTTTTTTCAGCAGAACCAAAAATTGATGGAATTTCTGCATCATTAAAATATGTAGATGGAATTTTTGTTCTTGGATTATCCCGTGGTGACGGTAAAACTGGAGAAGATATAACCAACAATCTTAAAACTATTAATAATATTCCTAAAAAAATTCAAAAAACTAATTTTCCTAAAATTTTAGAAGTAAGAGGCGAAGTTTACATATCTAAGTATGACTTTAAAAAAATGGATAAACTCTTTGCTAATCCAAGAAATGCAGCAGGAGGTTCATTAAGACAAAAAGATTATAAGAAAACTAAAAAAATACCTCTAAAATTTCTTGCTTATGGTTTTGGCGTTGTAGAACCGCAAAATTTTAAAAAGCAATCAGAATATTTAAAACTTTTAAAAGAATGGGGTTTTAAAACAAGTTCATTAACTAAATTAGTGAACAGCGTTGAGGAAATTGATAGAAACCATAGAATTATTGAAGAAAAAAAATCAGATATTAATTTTGATTTAGATGGACTTGTTTATAAAGTTGATGATTTAGTATTACAAAAAAGACTTGGATTTGTATCGAACGCTCCCAGATGGGCAATAGCACATAAATTTTCTTCTGAAAAGGGATTTTCAAAAATAAAAAATATTGAAATCCAAATTGGAAGAACTGGTGCGCTAACTCCAGTTGCAAAAATTGATCCAATTACTATTGGAGGTGTTGTCGTATCAAATGCCACTTTGCATAACGAAGATGAGATTAATAGAAAAGGTATAAGAATCGGCGATACTGTTTGTGTTCAGAGAGCAGGAGATGTTATTCCTCAAGTATTATATGTAGATGAATCAAAAAGGAACAAAAATACGAAGCAATTTATTTTTCCACAAAAGTGTCCGTCGTGTGGCTCAAAGGTAGTAAAAGAATTCAACAATAATACGAAAAAAAAAGATGCTGTAACCAGATGTCCTGATCCAAACTTTAACTGCAAAGATATATTAAGAGAAAAATTAAAACATTTTGTATCAAAGGATGCATTTAATATAGAGGGGCTTGGAAAAAAAGTAGTAGATAATTTTTGGAATAAAAAATTAGTTAAATATTCTTATGATATTTTTAATTTAGATATAAATATTTTAAAAAAATTTGATGGCTGGGGCGAAAAATCAATTACTAATTTAAAAAATTCAATTAATAAAAGTAAAAAAATTTCATTGGAGCGGTTTATTTTTTCTCTTGGTATTCGTCATATAGGTCAAGAAAATGCAAAAATACTAGCAAAACATTTTTTAAATGTTCAAAAATTTTTTGCGACGTCCAAAAAGTTAAATAAAGATAATCAAAGACATCTTGATGAACTTCAGTCCATAGATGGTATAGGAAATTCCCAAACAGAATCATTAAAAAAGTTTTTTTCTAATGATAAAAATTTAAAAATTGTTTCTAAACTAATTGATTTGCTTAATGTTGAAGATTATAAGCATTTAAGTAAAAAAACTCCAATAAGCGGAAAATCAATTATATTTACGGGCGTTTTTGAGGATAGAAGTAGATCAGAATTAAAATCGTTAGCTGAAAGTTTAGGGGCAAAGATTGTTAGCAGTATTAGTAAAAAGACCGATTTTCTTGTTGCGGGGCCTCAAAAACCAACAATAAGAAAAATTAATGAGGCAAAAAATTTAAATATTAAAATTTTGTCTGAAGGAGATTGGAATAAAATTATTAATTAAAAAATGATCTTAACCAAATTCTTTCGTTTTTATTAAGATAAGAACCTAAAATTAGATAAACTTTCTTGTGATATTCATTTAAATATTTTTTTTCATTTTCTTTTAATAATTTAAAATTAATTAAATCTTTTTCGATTGGTGCAAGAGTTAAATTTATAAATTTTAATTTATTTTTAATTTTTTTTGTGTAAACCAAGTTTTCAATCCTAATTCCAAACTTATTTGTTTCATAATAGCCTGGTTCATTTGAAAGGATCATACCTTCCTCTATTTTTACATTATTAAATTTAGATATAGCCTGAGGTCCTTCGTGTACATTTAAAAAATATCCTACGCCATGTCCTGTTCCGTGAGCATAATCTAAACCAATTTTTTTCAAAGGGGCTCTTGCAACAATATCTAATTGTTTGCCAGTTGTATTTTTATTAAGATTATATGTAGCTACACCAATATGTCCTTTTAAAACTTTTGTGAAAATATTTTTAATCTTTTGTGATTGGTTAGAAAAACATAATGTTCTTGTGACATCAGTTGTGCCATAGTGATATTGGCCTCCTGAATCACAAAGATAAATATCATTTTTTTTAATTAATCTATTAGTTTTATTATTTGCTCTGTAGTGAACAATCGCGCCATTAGGCCCGGAGCCTGATATTGTATTAAAACTGGGGAATTGATAGTTTGCATTTTGTTTTCTAAATTTTTCAAGTTTTTTTTCGGCACTTATCTCAGTAATTTTAAGTTTATCGATATTATTTTTGATCCAATAAATAAATTTTGTTAACGCAACACCATCTTTAATATGAGATTTAATCGAATTGTTTATTTCAACCTTATTTTTTTTTGCTTTTAAAAAATATATAGGGTCAATTTTTTCCTCACATTTAAATCTTTTTTCTATTTCCTTTTTGTAAAAAAAGGAACAAGAGAATTTATCAATCAAAAAAACCTCTTTGTTACTTAGAATATTAAAATATTTAATAATATCTGATGAACTAATGTAATTTAAAATATTTTTGAAATGAGATCTAAATTTCTTATTAATTTTATTTTTATTTACAATAAGTGTTATTTTTTTATTATTATCAACTATTGCGTGACAATTAGGCAAAGGAGAATATTTGCTATCTTTTCCTCTGATATTTAAAATCCAGGCTAAGTTCTCTGGAGCTGTGATAAAAAGTTTGTTAATTTTTCTTTTTTTTAAGATTTTACAAATCATATTTACTTTGCTTTTATAGTCTTTGCCAGCATGTTTTGAGTTCAATATAAAAAATTTATTAATTTTAACTTTGGATCTATCTAACCATATTTTATCGATCAGATTTTTTTCGATGGGAATCAATGTAGTATTTTTTGTTTGGAAATTGTTTATTAAACTAGCCTCACTAAACAATTTGGGATCAAATCCAATTTTTAATTTTTGATTAATTTTTGCTAGTATTTTTGATGGCTTAGTTTTTTGAATTTCTACTATTTTAAAATTTTTATTTGATTCTTTTTTGGCTTGCAAAGTATAACGGCCATCTACAAATAAATAGGCTTTTTTTTTTAAAATTAATCCTTGTCCAGCAGAGCCTGAAAACAAAGAAATAAAATTTAGCCTATCATCTCTATCATCGATATATTCACCAAAAAATTCATCATTTTTAGGAACTATATATCCATCAAGTTTATAAAATTTGAAGAGTTTTCGTAATTTTTTTATCACACTCATTTGATTCTTTTTAATTTCTTACTTTGTAATCTTGCCCAACCTGGGCTTCTTATCCCCTCATTGTAATTAACGTCTTGATTAAAAAAGAAGTCTTCATGATTTTGTTCTTTAATTTCTTCCTTTTTTATATTTTCTTCTGGAAGTTCATCAATAAATCTTGAAGCTAATGATTCAACCCAATCTCCACGGTAAAGTCTGCTCATCACGAATGATATAAAAGATTCCTTTTTGGCCCTGGTAAGACCCACGTAAGCAAGACGTCTTTCTTCTTCTAAAGCTAGATCTCCTTTTTCTTCCAAGGACTTTTGATGAGGAAACAAACCTTCTTCCCAACCGGGCAAGAAAACAGCATCAAATTCTAAGCCTTTAGCAGCGTGCATTGTCATCAAGTTAACTTTTTTACCATCCCAGTCCTGGTCTATTGAGGTAGCGAGAGCAACATGTTCTAAAAAACCTTGTAAGTTGTCAAAGTCATGCATTCCTCTAATCAATTCTTTTAAATTTTCAAGCCTTCCTTCATTTTCTAAATCCTTTTTATCTTTTAGCATTTTAGAATAACCAGACTCATCTAAAATAATTTCCATTAGCTCATAATGTTTTTTTTCTTTTAAATCTAATCTCCATTTATTGAATAGGTTTAATATTTTGACTAATCCTAACTTTGCTTTTGGTTTAATTTTGTTTAATTGTAAAAGTTCAACAGCAGAATCTTCTAATGATTTTTTATTTTTTCTAGCCCAGTCATACAGTTGTTTTATCGTGCTATCGCCTACAGATCTTTTGGGTACATTGATTATTCTTTCAAAGGCCAAGTCGTCATTTTTTTGATTTACAATTCTTAAAAACGCAACACTATCCTTAATTTCAGCTCTTTCGTAAAATTTTGTTCCTCCGATTACTCTATAACCCATGCCTATTTTTAAAAATCTTTCTTCAAACTCTCTGGTTTGAAAAATTGCCCTGACCAAAATTGATATACTATTTAATGAATACTTTTTTTTAAGCTTTTGTTCAATAATGTCACTAATTCCTGTAGCTTCTTCTCTCCCATTTTTATAACAAGTTAATTTTATAAGTTCTCCATCTTTACCATCAGTCCATAATTTTTTTCCTAATCTATCATTATTTTTTGCAATTAATCCTGAAGCAGCACTAAGTATGTTTTGTGTAGATCTGTAATTTTGTTCAAGTTTAATAATTTTAGTATTTTTGTATGTTTTATTAAAATTCAGGAAGTTTTTAATTTCAGCTCCCCTCCAGCTATAAATTGATTGATCATCGTCCCCTACACAGCAAATATTATTATTTTTTTTGGCAAGTAAATTAAGCCATTTACTTTGAATGTGATTTGAGTCTTGGTACTCATCGACAAGAATATATTTAAAATTTTTTAAGTATAATTCGAGTATATCTGGATTATTTTCAAACATAGTTACGCAGTGTAAAATCAAATCACCAAAATCACATGAATTTAAAATTTTTAATCTTTCTTGATAAAACTTATAAACTTTTAATATAGCGTTTTCTAAAAGTAGACCTTTTTTTACAACCACATCTTTGGGCAGCAAACCTTTATTTTTCCATTGATTAATAAAAGCTAAAATGAATTGTGGTGCTATTTTTTTTATATCTATATTTTCAGCTTTACAGATATTTTTTATTAATCTTAACTGATCTTCTTGATCAATAATTGTAAAACGTGAATTCAAACCTACAGCTTCAGCATGCCTTCTCAAAAGCTTAGCACTAACAGAATGAAATGTTCCAAGCCATGGTATTGATGTTTGTTTTTCCTTTAAAAAGTTTGCAATTCGATTTTGCATTTCTCTTGCAGCTTTATTAGTAAAGGTGACGCAGAGAATTTGATTTGGCCAGGCCTTTTTTTCTTTGATTATGTGTACTACTCTTGATGTTAAAACTCTCGTTTTGCCTGATCCTGCTCCAGCAACAATTAAACAAGGACCCTCAAGATCAATTATAGCCTCTTTTTGATTCTTATTAAGATGAACTAAATAATTTTGTTTGCTAATTTCCATTAAATTAATATTTTACCATTTTAAATTAAAATAAATTCAAAAAAAGCAAAATATATGAAATACGACGATTTTAAAATATTTAAGTTATCTACAATTCTGAAAATTATTGATATTAGAAGTTATAATTTTTCCAGAATTTATAAAAATATCAATTTTAAAAGATACAAATACATTCTAGTTTATGTTGTTGATTTTGTTATTTTGATTATAAGACATATTTTCTCAGGATTTCATAAAAGTATTAATTTTATAAGATATATGTCTTTCAGAATTTATAGATACCTCTATATTAGAAGACATAATTTTTACAGAATTCTCAAATATCTTGATATTAGAAGATATAATTTTTCCAAAATTTATAGATCCCTCAATATTAGAAGATATAATCTTTCCAAAATTTATAAATACCTCAATATTAGAAGATATAATTTTTCCAAAATTTATAAATACCTCAATATTAAAAAATACAAATATGTCCCAGTTTATGTTGCTGGCACTGTAGTTTTTGCAGCTTTTATTTATTTAAACATACCTATGTTTTTTAATTACGATAAATCAAAGTTAGAAAATACAATATGTAAAAATCTTAATATCAAATGTTCGATACAAGGTAAGATCAATTATAGTTTTTACCCTTCTCCGAGAATAAAAATTAAAGATTTAATAATTCAAGATTTTGTTGATAAAAAGAAAACTTTTGGAAAAATTGAAAACGTAGCAATAAAACTTTCTCTTTATAATTTATCGAATAAAAACAAATCAAATTTTACCAAAATAGAATTGCGAGATGCTAAAATTAATTTTGATTTGCATGAGTTAAAGGAATATAAAAATTTTTTTAAGAAAAAATTTAACTCAAAACCTATAAATTTAAAAAAAGGAGAAATAAAGTTTTTTGATGGAGAAAAAGATATAGCGACCATCAGAGATGCAAATTTTAAATATAAGACTAACAAGAATACTGATGATGTAATTTTAAAAGGAAATTTTTTAAATGATGATATTTATATTAATTTAAAAAATAAAAAAAATATGAATGATTCATCAGTAATTTTTATATTAAAATTTTTGGGCACAAGTACAAAAGTAAATATATTTAATTCAGATTTGGACAAAAATACCATGAGTGGAAATGTTTCTTTTAAGAAAGGTAAAAACAGATTAACATCAAATTTCGATTACAAAAATGATCAAATAATCTTTAAACAAGCATATTTGAGAAATGCTTTTTTAGATGGAAATTTTAATGGTGAGGTAAAGCTTTTGCCTTATTTTAAATTTAATTTAAATGTGGATTTAAACACTATAAATTTTAATAGTTTGTATAGTTTTCTTATCGCTTTAGATGAAAAAAATAAAAAAAATTTATTTAAAGTTAATGAAAAAATAAATGGTCAATTAAACTTATCTGCGAATAAAATATTTTCTCATCGTATGTTGGTTGATTCTTTTGAATCACGAATAAAATTTATTAATGGTAATATTTTAATTGAGCAATTATTACTTAATCTGGGAAAATTAGGCGCAGCAGATATAACAGGAATTATTAAAAATAATAAGAAATTTTCTAACTTTAAATTTGAAAACAATATATTTGTTGATAATTTAAAGAGGTTCTATAATAAATTTGGTATTTTTAATAAACAAAACATCTCATCTAATTTATTTATTTCGGGAAATTTTGATTTAGTGAACTTACGATTACGTTTAGATGAAATATCCGGCGATAAAAAATTTAAGGACGAAGACGTCGCTTATTTTGAAAGAGAATTTAATGATTTAGTATTAGAAAATGGGTATGCAAGTTTATTTAATTTTCTTAAACTAAAGGAATTTGTTAGATTAACTACAACAGGGACAAATTAATCTAATAAGGTTTAATCATTTTTTTAGGATCTACAATTTTTTTATATTCTTTTTCAGTTATTAATCCAGATTTAATAGCTTCTTCCTTTAAAGTCGTTCCGTTTTTGTGAGCTTTTTTTGCAATCTTTGTAGCATTGTCATATCCAAGCTTTGGAGATAAAGCAGTTACCAGCATTAATGAATTATCTAAGAGGTATTTAATTCTCTTTTTGTCCGCTTTTAGGCCTTTAACACAATAATTTGCAAAACTTTTTGAAGAGTCAGCCATTATGTGAATAGACTGTAAAATGTTATGAATGATTAAAGGTTTAAATACATTTAATTCAAAGTGACCATGAGAGCCTGCTATTGTTATACCGTTATGATTTCCAATTACTTTGACACAAACCATAGTAACAGCTTCGCACTGAGTTGGATTAATTTTTCCAGGCATAATCGAAGAGCCTGGTTCGTTTTCTGGTAAAATAAGTTCTCCATATCCAGCTCTTGGGCCTGACCCTAAAAATCTAATATCATTAGCAATTTTCATTAAACAAACAGCCGTTGTATTCATTGTTCCTGAAAAATTTACTATAGCGTCATGTGCCGCTAATGCAGCAAATTTATTTGGAGCTGGTTTAAAAGGGAGTTTAGTAATTTTTCTTAATTCGGCTACTATATTTTTATCGAAACCTTTTTTGGTATTTAAACCTGTACCCACCGCTGTTCCACCTTGAGCTAAAAAATATATTTCTTCAAGCGCTAGTTCTATTCTTTTAATACATTTGCTTAATTGTGAATGATATCCAGAAAATTCCTGACCTAAAGTAATTGGAGTAGCATCTTGAAGATGGGTTCTTCCTACTTTTATGATTTTATTAAATTGTTTGGTTTTTTTTTCTAATTCTGAATTAAGCAATTTGAGGAAAGGCAGCAACTTTCCTTTTGCTCTAATTGCTATGGCCATATGCATTGCAGTTGGAAATACGTCATTTGTTGACTGAGACTTATTAACATGATCGTTTGGGTGCACGGGTTTTTTACTTCCTAATTTACCGCCAAGAATTTCAATTGCTTTATTAGCTATTACTTCATTAACATTCATATTGGTCTGTGTACCAGACCCAGTTTGCCAAACTTTAAGAGGAAAATGATCATTAAGTTTTCCTGAGATCACCTCGTTTGCTGCTTTAATAATTGCTTTACTTATTTTTTTATCAAGATCACCGTTTTTTGCATTTATTATTGCTGCAGCCTTTTTGATCATTGCGATGGATTTAATGACAATTGGTCTTACTAAAAAATCACCAATATTAAAATGTTTATTAGATCTTTGGGTGGATGCTCCCCAATATTTATCCTGTGGAACTTTTATACTTCCTAAACTATCAAATTCATTTCTAAATTTCATTTTTTCTAATAGATTTTAGCATAATAATTTTATTTACATAAAAAACCATAAAATTAACGAAACTATAGCAATAATAATTATTAAAATACGAACACCAAATAAGTATCTTGAAATTTCTGGGGTTTCTGAAGATTTCCCCTTCTTCCTAGCACCTAAAGATATAACTAAATAAAATGCGAGGAGAAGAACAATTATAACAATTAGAATTTCAGTTTTTTCTAGCATTAGTGTAATTTAGCATAATTAAAAAAAAAATGAAAAAAGTATCTCTATACGTGTTTTTAGCACTGATGATTTGCAATATAGCACCGTCGCAAAGTTCATTATCCGAATGTGAAGGAAATGACAAAAACATCTCATCATTTTCGGCTGGACATTTTAATAAAATTAGAAAATGGACAAATTGTCAAGGCACTACAGTTGGACCAGATGGTGGAAAATATGTTGGTGAATTTTATAAGGGAAAGTTTCACGGGCATGGAACTTATACACATGCTGGTAGAAAATATGTGGGACAATATCAAGATCATAAAAGACACGGTCAAGGAACTTACACATATGCTAACGGAGATAAATACATTGGGGAATGGAAAAAACATAAATATAATGGACAGGGCGCTTACATATATGCCAACGGAGACAAATATGTTGGGGAGTGGAAAAAACATAAATATAATTCACCAGACAATCTACGTGAGCGCGATGGGCAAGGCACTTACATATATGCCAACGGAGACAAATATGCTGGAGAATGGAAAAAAGGTTTACGGCACGGAGAAGGAATCTTTACACATGCTGATGGAAAAGTTGAAGAAGGCATCTGGAAAAAGGATAGATTAGTTAAACTAAAATAATATAATGCTTTTTAAAGATTTTTTTTTTGGTTTTAAGAATATCCACGTAAGTTTTTTAGAAAAAAAAAACCTATCTAAATTGATTAGAGTTGGAATTTCAATTTTATATAAGTTTTTTGTTTTAGAGTTAATCATTTATAATTTTTTTTACAAAAAAGACCTAGATACGATTTCAATTAAAAAAAAAGAATTATTTAATAAAGATTTAAGTTTTTTATTTAAATATTTTGATAGTTTAAAGCAACAGCACGATTATGCAGATTTTTTTCAAGAGAATTTGAAAGAATTAAAAGATAAGAAATTAGATATTCTTGAAATTGGAACAGCAAAAGGTGATGGTATAGCTAGTCTCTATTTTTATTTCCCATATTCAAATTTCATTGGAGCGGACAATAATCCCTTCAGAACTCGTTATAAATCAAAACGAATTCGTAGCATATATGTTGATATTTCTTCAAAGAAAATATTGCAAAATCTTACTAATCATTTAAATCAAAAATTTGATTTAATCATAGACGATTGTAGTCACCAACTTATTGATCAAATATTGTGTTTTTCAGAAAATTTTAAAAATTTAAAAAAAGGTGGTATTTATATAGTTGAAGATCTTAATTTTCCAGAAATACATCAAATGTATAATCCTACTAATGAAGCTGTTAATTTAAAAACTATATTAAAAAAAATTAATATAGATGAGGAAATACTTACAAAATTTATGAACAAAAATGAAATTGAATATATTAAAGATAACACCGAAAGTATAAAAATTTACAAGAGTAAAAATAAAGATAATTATCTAATTAACGGTTTGTGCGATTATTCAGAAATTGCATTTATAAAGAAAAAGGTTCACGGCACGGAAAAGGAACCTTCATAGATGCTAATGGAAGGGTTGAAGAAGGCATATGAAAAAAGATAGATTAATTAAATTAAAATAATAAATGAAAAAAAGAAATGAATGAAAAAAGAGGAACAGTTCTTTTTATACCTCATGGAGGTGGTCCACTTCCGATATTAGGAGATCCACACCATAAAAAATTAGTCAAATTTTTAGAAAATATAAAATCTAAAATTAATAAACCTTCTTCTATTATTGTGATATCGGCTCACTGGGAAGAAGACGAAGTGAAGATAACAAGTAGAGAAAAACCATCGCTCATTTATGATTATTCTGGATTTTCAGAAGAGTCATATAAAATAACATATCCAGTACCTGGAAATCCTGAATTGGCTAATAAAATTAAATTTCTTTTGAACGATAAGGATATTAATTCAAAATTAGATTCAGAAAGAGGTTTTGATCATGGAGTATTCATTCCATTGAAGATAATGTATCCTGATGCATCCATAACTTGTATACAAATTTCTCTTCTTAAAAATTTAGATCCTAAAAAACATATTGAAATGGGAAAAGCATTATCAAGTCTTATGAATGAAAATATATTGATTTTAGGATCTGGGATGTCTTTTCATAATTTAACAATTTTATTATCTGGTTCAGAAAGCGCTGAAAATGATAATGCGAAGAATGAAGAATTTGATGATTGGCTAGTTAATGTTTGTACAAGTGATAAATTAAAAAATGATAAGAGAGAAAAAAAATTGATCGAGTGGATAAAAGCACCATCCGCAAGGTTTTGTCATCCAAGAGAAGAACATTTAATTCCTCTTCATGTTTGTTATGGTGTGAAATGTGAAAAAGCCAATTTAGTTTTCAATGATAATGTAATTGAAAAAAGGGTTAGTGCTTTTCTTTGGCAAAATTAAAATAAATGAAAAAACTATCTTTATACGTATTTCTGATTTTGTTATTTTGTGAAAATACGATCGCAGATTCCAAAAATAGAGATGTCAAGTTAAACCAACTTTTTGAACAACTTAAAAAAAGCGATAATGTCTCTATAGCTCTTGAAATAGAAATGAAGATTTGGAATATTTGGTCCACGCATCCAACTCAGAAAAAGTTAACTCAATCATTAGCAAAAGGTTCAGATTTGATGTCTAAGGGTGATCTAGAGACAGCTTATAAAATTTTTTCAACAATCATCGATTCTGCTCCCGATTGGGCCGAAGGATGGAATAAACGTGCAACAGTTCTTTACTTAATGGGGAGATATCAAGATTCGTTAAATGATATAGATGAAGTGCTTAAACGTGAAAGCAGACATTTCGGGGCTTTGTCTGGACAGGGTCTAGTGCAGATAAAATTGGGAAACTATGAGCAAGCAATTAAAAGCTATCAAGCTGTTCAAAAAATATATCCTTCTATAAAGGCAGCCAAAGTTATGATCCCTCAACTTAGAAAATTAATTAAAGATGAGGTTATATGAAAAAACTATCTCTATACGTCTTTCTGGTTTTGATGTTTTGCAACGTTAGTTTTGCAGATAATCTAAAAATAGTTGATGGAGATACAATAGTTCTTAATGGTGAAAAAATCCGATTCTCAGGCATTGATACTCCTGAATTAAAGCAAACTTGCATGAAGGGTGAGCAAAAAGTCTTTTGTGGAATGTTTGCAAAGATGCTTCTTATTAAAAAAATAGGCAATGAAACACCTAAATGCATAAGTGAAGGAAAGGATGCTTATAAAAGAACTTTAGCAGAATGTTTTATTAACGGAGAAAGTTTATCAGGCTTTTTAGTTAGAAGTGGTTATGCTTTTGCTTACAGAAAATATTCAAAGAAATTTATTAAAGATGAAGAGTTTGCTAAAGAAAATAAGCTAGGCATGTGGTCAATGGAATTTGAATATCCTTGGGATTTTAGAAAGACATGATGAATAAAGTATATAAGTATGGATTTTGGATGTTGGTGATTTATGTTTTTCTAGATATATTCCTGTATTTAACAAACTATGAATGCATGAATATGTGTATTCCCGATTACCTTAATTTTTCGAGATTCATTATTGGCAACAATTAAAATAAATCAAACATTAATTGAAAATCTCAGTCTGCGA
>Ga0208466_100017_pt1 | contig 41872 bp, 40 predicted proteins | sample DeeseametaMP2968_FD_184166 | JGI IMG/M metagenome (GOLD analysis project Ga0208466, IMG submission 184166) | Marine microbial communities from the Deep Atlantic Ocean - MP2968 (SPAdes) | ecosystem: Environmental > Aquatic > Marine > Oceanic | place: South of Funchal, North Atlantic Ocean... | reverse complement strand
TCAATGGATAATCTCAAAAAAGCTTTAGATAGGATTTCCAACTTTTGCAAAAGCTTAAGTTAAGTTAAGTTAATTTTGTTTTGAAAGAAATTTTTCTACTTCAAGAGCTGATATACATCCCATACCTGCAGCCGTTACTGCCTGTCTAAAAATTTTATCTTTAACATCTCCGGCAGCAAATACTCCTGGCATGTTTGTTGCAGTCGAATCTGGTTTAGTAATTAGGTATCCTTCTTTATCCATGTCTAATTGTCCTTTAAATAAAGATGTTGCTGGATCATGTCCTATAGCTATAAACAAGCCGTGAATACTGATCTCAGTAATTTTATTCGTTTTTAAGTTTTTGATTTTAATTCCAGTTACACCTTTAGGATTTTTATTGCCCAAAACTTCCTCTAGTACGGAGTCCCAAATAATTTCAATTTTTTTATTTTCCATTAATTTTTTTTGTAGCATTTTTTCTGCACGAAACTTGTCTCTTCTATGAATTAGTCTTACTTTTGTTGCAAATTTGGTTAGGAAAAGTGCTTCTTCAACAGCAGCATTTCCTCCGCCAATCACTGCTACTTCTTTATCTTTGAAAAAGAAGCCATCACAAGTAGCACATCCCGAAACGCCAAATCCTCTATATTCTTGTTCAGATTTTAAATTTAACCACCTTGCTTGAGCGCCAGTTGAAATTATAATTGAATCACCAGTATATTCTTGTCCACTGTCACCTATGGCTCTAAATGGTTTTTTGCTTAGATCAACTTTTTTTATATGATCTTGAATCATATCTGTTCCCACAGCTTTTGCCTGACCTTTCATTTGTTCCATCAGCCAAGGACCTTGAATGACATCGGTATACCCAGGATAATTTTGTACATCTGTTGTAGTAGTCATTTGTCCTCCAGGTTCGGAACCATGTACTAATATTGGTTCCAGCATTGCTCTTGCAGTATAAATTGCAGCTGTGTATCCAGCGGGACCAGATCCTAAAATTAATACTTTCGAGTGTTTTTTAGAGTTACTATTCATCTTTGAAAATACATATAATCACTTCTGAGCAGATTTAAAGTTCTTAACTTATACTTAGTTTTATTCAAAAGTGTCGTTGGATTGTTGATTAACTCTGACAAAAGTTGTGCACTTACTTAGCTGTTTTAGAGATGGAGCTCCTACATAAGTACAACTACTTCTAAGGCCACCCAAGATATTTAAAACAGTATCTTTAATTTTTCCACGATATTTTAATTGAACCTTTTTTCCCTCACTACTTCTATAGTCAGCGTGGCCGCCATAGTGCTTATCCATTGCAGTGTCTGAGCTTGATCCATAAAACTCAATAAATTTTGATCCGTTTTTTTTAATTGTTTTCCCACCACCTTCATCATGACCTGCAAACATACCACCTAACATAACAAAATCAGCTCCTGCACCAAAAGCTTTTGCTACATCGCCAGGGCAGGTACATCCACCATCAGCGATGATATGAGCACCAAGTCCATGTGCTGCATCTGCACACTCGATAACCGCGCTCAGTTGAGGATAGCCCACACCTGTTTGAATACGCGTTGTGCATACACTTCCAGGGCCTATACCTACTTTAACAATATCTGCTCCATTTAAAACTAACTCTTGTGTCATATCGGCTGTAACCACATTTCCAGCAATTATAGTCTTAGTAGGATATTTTTCTCTGACAGAACTAACAAATTTACTAAAATGATCAGAGTATCCATTTGCAATATCGATACAAATGAACTCGAAAAAACTATATTCCTTTAAAATGTTATTGATTCTTTTGTAGTCTTCTTCACCAGTTCCGCAACTAAGTACAATATGAGGATAAATTTCTTTAATTCTTGAACAACGTTTGATCATTTTGGTATCGTGTTGTTTAGTTAAGCAAGTCATTAATTCAAATTTAGCTAAGTTTTTAGCAATTTCTAATTCACCAACTCCATCCATATTGGCGGCTATAATGGGAATTCCTGACCATTGATGATTACTGTACTTAAATGTGTAGGTGCGTTTAAGTTCTACGTCTTTACGACTATGTAGAGTACTTCGTTTAGGCCGAAACAAAACATCGGCATAATCCAACTTGATATCTTCTTCAATACGCATATTTCCATGGAAGATGTATAAAGGTTTATCAAATTAAAGAAAACCTTTTATTATGCTGTGGATAAGCAAAATATAGAAATATATATAAAGTATTTATGAAAAAATTGAAAACCTTACTTTTGACCGAGGGTATGCACGGAATGATTAGTCAAGTAGAAGGTATGGCTAGAGCACTAAATACTGAATTTGATCATAAAATTGTAAGATTGAGTTTTCCATGGAATTTAGTTCCTCCCAAACTAACTCCAATTTCAGAGATAATCTTAAAAGATAAAATTTATTTAATTGAAAACGAAATTACAGATTTGATAATTTCATGCGGAAGAAAGAGTGTTGTTCCATCTATTTTACTTAAAAGAAAAAATAAAAAAATATTTTCAATTCACATACAAGATCCAAAAGTAAATTTTAAAAATTTTGATGTTATTGTTGCTCCAGAACATGATAATTTAAAAGGAGATAATGTAATTAGCTCAAAAGGTGCAATACATTATATAACCCAATCTAACCTTGAGAAGGCTAAACCTTATTTAATAAATAAAGTTAAAAGTCAAAAAATAGTTTCACTAATTTTAGGAGGACCAAATAAGTACTATAGTTTTAGCAACGAAGAATTAATTAGGATATTTAAAAAAATCAAAACAAATTTTATATCTGATGGATATAAAGCTATTATTATTCCATCTTTGCGGACACCAAAAAGAATTATTGATCTAGCAATCAATGAATTTGATTCTAACAATTTTGTTGTTAATTCTGTAAATAAACAGGCCTATCTATCTGCGCTAGCGCTTGCAACATGCATAGTTGTTACATGTGACTCGACCTCTATGATTTCGGAGGCTGCGGCTTCTGGAAAACCCATATTTGTTGCTCATATGGGATCAAAAAAAAATAACTATAGATTCAAAAGATTCTTTCAGTTATTTAAAGAAATGGGAATTACCAGAGAATTGGGTGAAAGAGTTCAAAACTGGACATACAATAAACTTGATGAAGCAGAACGAATAGCAGCAATGATAAATAAAAAATTAAATAATTAAGATTATGGAATTCTTAAATTCTTTAAAAAAAAGATCAAAACACTATAGTTCACCCTTTGATCACTGGGAATTAAATGAGCCTTTAAACAAAGAAGCGCTTAAAGAAATATGTAAAACAGAAATTACGGATTTGACAGAAGCTAATATAAATTATGATGGAACACGCGCCATCGATGGTGGGGGTGGTGAATTTAGAAAAGGGATATCAACTGGAGGCAAGGCCATAAAGTTTAGATGTTTTATTGAAAAAGATAACTCAAAAGATTTTCCTCATCTGACAAATTTAATAGAAGAACTTAGATCAAAAAATACCTATAATTATATAAGTGAGTTGATAAAAAAAGATCTTTCAAACTCGTATGTTAGGGTTGAAATTATATGTGATCGCCAAGGATTTTGGTTGAAACCGCACTGTGATATTGAAGAAAAATTAATATCTAGTCTCATATTTGCAAATCCATTTAATGAATCAGAAAATTTAGGAACAGATTTATACGATGAAAAATTAAATAGGATAAAAACTGTTCCTTATAGGGATAATTATGGTTATTTTTTTACCAGTGGACCAAACACATGGCATGGAATGGAAAAAAAAGATATTAAAAAAGAAAGAAGATGTTTGCAGATTAACTACGTAACTTTCAAAACGGATTGGAAAGTTAAATCCTAAAGTTCCTGGATAGCTTTTACTTTTATTTCATTATTTTTTAAAGAGTCGATAGCTTGTATACAAGCATTTGCTGCGGCCAAAGTTGTACAATATGGAATTTTATTTATAAGCGCAGATCTTCTCAAAGAATATGAATCACTGACAGATTTTGTTCCCTCAGTTGTATTTATTACAAGCTCTATATTTTTTGCATTTAAACTTTCGACAATGTGCGGAGAACCATCTCTCACTTTATTAATTTTTTTGCAATGTATGCCATTACTATTTAAATATTTTGCAGTTCCTGAAGTTGCGCATAATTTAAAATTTAGTCCTTTCAGTTTTTTTGCAAAATCTAAAGCGTTTTTTTTGTCTTTATCTTTAACGGAAATAAAAGCCGTTCCAGATACAGGCAACGAATTACCACAAGCCATCTGACTTTTTGCAAAGGATAATCCAAAATTTTTATCAATTCCCATAACTTCCCCAGTAGATTTCATTTCAGGACCTAACAACACGTCAACATTTGGAAATTTGTTAAATGGGAAGACGGCCTCTTTAATCGCAAATGTATTTTTATTTCTTTTTTTCAAATTAAATTTTTCGATCTTTTCACCCACCATTATTTGTGCAGCTATTTTAGCTACCGGTATACCAATTGCCTTTGATATAAAAGGTACGGTTCTGCTCGCTCTTGGATTTACTTCTAAAACATAAATTTCGTTGTCCTTTATTGCGAATTGGATATTGATAAGACCCACTACTTCTAAAGCTATTGCTAATCTAGTTGTTTGAGACTCAATCTCGTCAATAATTTCTTTTTTTAGTGAATAAGGTGGTACAGAACACGCCGAGTCTCCCGAATGTATACCAGCTTCTTCTATATGTTCCATTATGCCAGCAACAAAAACTTTTTCTCCATCTGCTATTGCATCGACATCTACTTCAATTGCATCATTTAAAAATTTATCAATCAATACAGGGTTACTACCTGATACTTTTATCGCTTCATCAATATATTTATTTAATTGATTTTCATTATGAATTATTTCCATAGCTCTCCCGCCTAGTACGTACGAAGGTCTAATGACTACCGGGTAACCTAATGATTTTGTTATATTAATAGCATCCTTTTTTGATTTTGCGATACCACTTTCAGCTTGCTTAAAATTTTCTTTATTCAATAAGTTTTTAAAACGTTCTCTATTTTCTGCTAAATCTATGGAACTATATTGAGTTCCTAGGATGGGAAATCGGTTTTGATCTAACGCTTTTGCTAATTTTATAGGTGTCTGTCCACCAAATTGAGTAATAATACCCAGCAAATTTCCATTTGATTGTTCTTTTTTAATGATATTAATTACATATTCTTCTATTAGCGGTTCAAAATATAATCTGTCGCTAGTATCGTAATCAGTCGAAACTGTTTCTGGATTACAATTAATCATTATTGTTTCATAACCAGATTCTTTCAAAGCATAACTTGCTTGGCAACAGCAATAGTCAAACTCAATTCCTTGTCCTATTCTATTTGGACCTCCGCCGAGTATAATAATTTTTTTCTTACCCGTAGGTTTGGATTCACAAATTGATGAACCAACTACATCTCTTTGATAAGTAGAATACATGTAAGGGGTTAAAGATTTAAATTCTGCAGCACACGTATCTATTTTTTTATAAACAGATAACACGTTAAGTTTTTCTCTTAAATTTTTTACACTTTCAGCACTTATTTTAGTTAATTCTGCAATTTTTTCATCGCCAAAACCAATTGATTTTACGTAATTCATTTCATTTGTGTTTTTCGGTATTCCAAATTTTATGAGAATGTTCTCAACATCAATAATTTCTTTAATTTGTTTTAGAAACCACATGTCGACTTTTGTTTTCTTGTAAATTTTATTTATATTTATTTTGTTTCTAAACGCATCTGCAATAACAAGAAATTTATTTGGGGTGTTTTTTTCTAATTCTTTATAAATCTCTTTTTTTGATAAATCTTTTATTATATCAAGACCTTTTAGACCCGTTTCCAAAGAGACCAAGGCTTTTTGAAACGACTCTTTAAAATTTCTTCCTATAGCCATAGCCTCGCCTATGGATTTCATTGAAGTTCCAAGACTAGCTTCCGTTTTTTGAAACTTTTCAAATGTAAATCTAGGTATTTTTGTTACAACGTAATCTATGGTGGGTTCAAAAGAAGCAGGCGTGGAACCAGTTATTTCGTTGGTAAGTTCATCCAAAGTATATCCAATTGCCAATTTAGTTGCTATTTTCGCAATTGGAAAACCCGTAGCTTTAGAAGCCAAAGCAGAAGACCTTGAAACTCTTGGATTCATTTCAATTATTACCATTCTGCCATTTACAGGATTAATCGCAAACTGAACATTTGAGCCTCCAGTTTCAACACCGATTTTTCTTAAGCATGCAATAGATGCATTTCTCATTATTTGAAATTCTTTATCTGTTAATGTTAAAGCGGGAGCTACCGTTACAGAATCTCCAGTATGGGTGCCCATTGGATCGACATTTTCGATAGAGCAAATAATAATACAATTGTCATTTTTATCTCTTACCACTTCCATTTCAAACTCTTTCCAACCCTCAAGAGATTCTTCAATCAAAACTTGGTTTTTGGGAGATTCAAATAATCCATTTTTAACTATTTCATAATATTCTTTTTTCTTATAGGCGATTCCTCCACCTGAACCTCCTAATGTAAATGATGGTCTAATTATCGCAGGAAGGCCTACTTTTTTAAGGGCATTTTTTGCGTGTTTTAATGAAGTAATTATTTTGGATTTTGGCAGATCAAGGCCAATATCTCTCATACATTTTCTAAATTTATCTCTATCTTCAGCATTAGAAATTGCTTTTGATTTAGCTCCAATCAGTTCTACTTTATATTTGTCTAATATTCCTTCTTTCTCAAGTTGCACTGCCATGTTTAAGGCTGTTTGTCCTCCCATAGTAGGCAAAATTGCAGATGGCTTCTCTTTAAGAATTATTTTTTCTAATATTTCTACTGTTATTGGTTCAATATAGGTTTTATCAGCCACATCAGGGTCTGTCATTATAGTTGCTGGATTAGAATTAATTAATATTACTTTGTAACCTTCATCTCTAAGAGCTTTGCAGGCCTGTGTACCTGAATAATCAAATTCGCAGCCCTGACCAATTACTATTGGTCCTGCTCCAATTATTAATATTTTTTTAATGTCTTTTCTTTTTGGCATACTTCTTATGTTTTAAAACATTATTTATAAATTTTTCAAAAAGATATTTGCTATCATGTGGTCCGGGACTTGCTTCCGGATGATATTGAACTGAGAAAACAGGTTTATTTTTTATTTCTATTCCTTCTATTGATTTATCAAATAAAGATGTGTGAGTTATCTTAACTTTGGTGATTAGATTATTTGCTTCAACTTTAAATCCGTGGTTTTGGCTGGTGATTTCAACCTTTTTAGTTATAAGATTTTTTACTGGGTGATTGGCCCCTCTATGGCCCAAATGCATTTTAGAAGTTTTAGCACCCAAGGATAAAGCTAATAGCTGGTGGCCAAGACATATACCAAATATTGGTAAATTGCTTTTTAAAAGTTCTTTAATGATTGGAATAGCATATTTTCCTGTTGCCGCCGGGTCTCCTGGTCCGTTGGACAAAAATATACCGTCAGGTTTTTCTTCTAAAATTTTTTGACTTGAAGTTTTTGCAGGAACAATTTTTACTTTACAATGTAAATCAGACAAACATCTTAAAATATTTTTTTTAATTCCATAATCAATTGCAACAATTTTATATTTTTCCTTTTTATTTTTTTTGTAGCCTTTTTCTTTATTCCAAGTTTTTAGCGAATTCCATTTATAAGCTTTTTTACATGATACTTCAGACGCTAAATCTAGGTCTAATAGTCCTGACCAATTTTCAGTTAATTTTTTTAAATTTTCTTTGTTGTGTTTTCCTTTATTCAAATACTCCAAAGTTCCTTTGGGAGCTCCATTATCTCTAATATAATTAGTTAGTTTTCTAGTATCTATTCCTGTGATTCCTACTATTTTATTTTTTTTTAACCAAGTATCTAAATTGTCTATTGAACGATAATTAGATGGTGATGTTATTTCAGTGTTAAATATTACTCCTCTTGCCCATATTTTGTCGGATTCATTATCTTCAGTATTTGTTCCAACATTACCTATGTGAGGAAATGTAAAGTTTATGATTTGTCCAGCATAAGAGGGATCTGTAATTATTTCCTGATAACCTGTTATAGAAGTATTGAAACAGACTTCACCAGTGGCTACTCCTTCAAAACCAAAGCCAAATCCTTGAAAAGAAGTGCCGTCCTCTAAAACTAAAATTCCTGTGGGATTAATCTTTTTAAAATTATCTTTTATTTGATGGGTTAAATTTGTTTCTACTTCCAAATACAACTCATAAGTTAAAGGCTTTTACTATAAAACATGATTTTGCGCAACATATGCAAAAGGTTTTCTCTCGTCAAGATGGAATTCTTTTTTCTTTTGAAGAAGTTTAATGATTACAGTAAATTGATATTTTTAGAATTCATGTCATTACGAGAAAAAATAAACGAACAATTTACTACTGCGTTAAAAAATAAGAATAAAGCTTTGGTTTCTACTTTACGGTTAGTTTTGACCGCTATTAAAGAAAGAGACATTGCCAATAGATCTGGCGCAAACAAAGAAAATGTTAAAGATCAGGAAATAATCAAAGTGTTAAGAAAAATGAAAAAACAAAGACAAGATTCAGCGGATTTGTATCAAAAGGGAGGTAGGCAGGAATTACAAGAAGCAGAGAATGAAGAAATAAAAATAATTGAAAAATTCCTACCTAAACAACTTGGCGAAGAGGAAACCAAAAAAATATGTAAAGAGGTGATAGAATCTTTGGAGATTTCGAATATCAAAGATATGGGAAAAATTATGGGGGCGTTAAAGAAAAAATATTCTGATTCAATTGATTTCTCAAAGGTAAATATAATAGTTAAAGGTTTGTTAAATCAATGAAATATCCCAAAGAATATCTTGATGAGATTAAACTTAGATTAAAAGTATCTCAAGTTGTTGGAAAATCAGTAAAATTAAAAAAACGTGGTAAAGAATTTATCGGCCTGTCTCCCTTTTCAAATGAGAAAACTCCTTCATTTACCGTTAATGATGACAAAGGTTTTTATCATTGTTTTAGTTCAGGGGAACATGGAAATATTTTTGATTTTTTAATGAAAACAAAAAATTTTAAATTTGGAGAAACTGTAAGAACACTTGCAGCTGATGCTGGAATGCAACTATACAGATTTACTAAACAAGATGAGGAAAAACAAAATAGATGGAAGATTTATAATACTATTTTAGAGAAATATGCAAATTTTTGCCATGAAGAATTAATGTTAGGTAAATATCCTGAAGTTCTAGCATATTTAAATAAAAGAAAAACGACAAAAAATGAAATTATTTTTTTTAAAATTGGATATGCTTCGGCAAATAATAATTTTTATGAAAAATTAAAAGAAGAATTTGATGAAAAACAAATTAACTCTTCCGGTATTTATTATTTTGATGAGAGAAAAAAAAAATATGTAGATAGATTTAGAAACAGAATTATTTTTCCAGTCAAGAGTTTAAATAGTTCTATTTTTGCTTTAGGTGGAAGAGCTCTTTCCGAAACAACTTTTGCCAAATACATTAATTCTCCAGAAACTGAATTTTATAAAAAAGGAAATAATTTATACAATATTAATAGTGCTAAGGAATTCGCAAGTAATGATGACGAGGTTTTCATAGTAGAAGGATATATGGACGTTGTAAATTTACACAAATTTGGAATTCAAAATGTTGTTGCAAATTTGGGAACCGCAATGACAGAAAAACAAATAGATTTAATATGGGGATTCTTTAAAAATCCAATTATTTGTTTAGATGGAGATAGCAGCGGCCAAAAAGCAGCATTAAGAGCAGCGGAGAGATTATTTCCATTAATGAAACCAGATTTTAATATTTACTTTATCACGTTACCTGAAAATTTAGATCCAGATGCTTACATCAATCAAAAAGGTAAAGAATCTTTTTTAAAATTTACAAAGAGTAAAATGGAAATTCAAAACTTTATTTGGGATTCTTACTTTCAAGATGTTGATAGAAATAACCCGCATTCACTTTCATTATTTGAAAAAAAAATTAAATCACTTTGCAACGATGTAAAAGATAAGACATTATCTAAATATTTTCTCGATAATTTTATACAAAGAATTAATGAATTAACTCCTAATTTAAATTATAAAAAAAATCAATTTTTTAAATTTAACAAAAGGATTAATCCTCTTCAAAAAACTAAAGAGGTATATAAACAAAGAAACAAATTTTTAGAGAAGGAATTGAAAGAATTTTCAATCTTGTTTTTAATTATAAATAATTTAGATATTTTTAGAAGCAACATAGAATTAATTTCAGAAATTACGTTTTCTAGCAATTTAATCACAGAATTTAAACAAAAACTCATTGACTATTTGTTGTCAGAAAAATTTTTTGATAGAAAAAAATTGAAACTAGAAGATTTTGATGTGAAATTTAAAGATATTATAAATCTTATAAATATAAATGCTCCGGTTAAAATTATTACTAAAAATAAAAACGAAAAAGAAATTATTATGATGTTTACTGAAATTATAAGTGAAATTAAAAAAATTGATCTTCAAAAGAAGATAGAGTCTCTAGAGGATAAAGTTTCGTTAAATCTAGATGAAAAGCTCTATTCAGAACTTTTATCACTCAAAAATCAAATAAAAGGCGGGTAAATAAACTATAGATTTTATTTATTTAATTATTATATATGAATCCTCAATTTAATTATTGATTATGGAAAATACATTCGAGACATTAATTACAAAATCTTTCAAAAGATTATTAGACAAAGGGATTCATAGAGGTTTTATTACTTACGAAGAGCTGACAAAATCACTTGGTAAAAGATCATATAGTCAAGAAAATATAGAAAAAGCATTTTTGTATATTTTTGATAATAAAGTTTGTCTTGTTGAAAAAAAAGCAGATTATCATTCAATCAAAAAGAAAGACTCAGCATCAACTGATAGTGATAAAAATGTAGATCTAGATAAAAGCGATGATCCTATAAGAATGTATTTAAGAGAAATGGGTGGTGTGGACCTTCTTTCTCGTGAAGGTGAAATTGCGATTGCAAAAAGAATCGAAGCCGGAAAAAATGTTATGATAAGTGCTCTTTTACAGAGTCCCTTAACAGCAAGAAAAGTTTTCGAATGGAAGAAACAAATAGAAAAAAATGAGTTTTCAGTTAGAGAAATTATAGACATAGACTCTACGTATATGGATATTGAATCAGAAAGTGGATCTGGGATTCATACAAAAATTAAATTAAATGAAAAAAAACAAGCAGATAGTAAATTAGAAAAACCAAATAATGATTCAAAAGAAATACAAGATGGTAAAAACGATAAATATTCTGAAGATGACGAATTTAATCCATCCTTAGCTGCGATGGAAGAAGAAATTAAACCTCGAGTTATTTCGACTATCAATATTCTTTACAAAAATTATTCTAAATTAATTAAATATCAAAATGAAAAATTAAATTGTGCTTTAAATGCTACAACAATCTCTCGAGCAAAAGAAATAGGTTATAAGAAAATCCAAAATAAATTAATTGAAAAAATAAAAACTCTTCAACTTAATATGTCAGTATTGGAAGATTGGGTTAGTGAGCATTATAAAGAAAATAAAATAGTAATTTCTTTGGAAGGTATTTTAATGAGGTCAGCAATAGAAAATAAAATCCCTAGAGAAGAATTTCTTAAATATTATTTAGGAAATGAGATTAATCCAAATTTTCAATCATTCCTTAATGAAAATGTTACTTGGAAAAATTTTTTTAAGAAAAAAAAGAAAGAGTTTACTGAAATTAGAGAAAGATTAATTGAATTTAGTCAAAAAATTGGATTACCAGTTAATGAATTTAAAAAACTAGTAAGCAGAATTCAAAAAGGAGAGAAAGAGTCAAGCATTGCAAAAAAAGAAATGGTAGAAGCTAATTTACGACTAGTAATATCTATCGCTAAGAAATACACAAACAGAGGTCTACAGTTTTTAGATTTAATCCAAGAGGGAAATATTGGTCTCATGAAAGCTGTTGATAAATTTGAATATCAAAGAGGTTATAAATTTTCTACTTATGCAACTTGGTGGATAAGGCAAGCTATAACCAGGTCAATAGCTGATCAAGCAAGAACAATTAGAATACCGGTGCATATGATTGAAACAATTAACAAATTAGTTAGGACATCTCGGCAAATTTTAAGTGAGCAAGGAAGAGAGCCTACACCTGAAGAACTTGCAAAGAAATTAGCTATGCCTTTAGATAGAGTTAGAAAAGTTTTAAAAATCTCTAAAGAACCAATCTCTTTGGAAACTCCTGTGGGTGATGAAGAAGACAGCAATCTTGGCGAATTTATTGAGGACCAAAATGCGCTGCAACCTCTCGATGCTTCAATCAGATCAAATTTAGGCGAATCTACTACAAAAATCTTAGCAACTCTTACACCGAGAGAAGAAAGAGTACTAAGAATGCGTTTTGGTATTGGAATGAATACAGACCATACCCTAGAAGAGGTTGGTTTGCAGTTTTCTGTTACCAGAGAAAGAATAAGACAAATTGAAGCAAAAGCATTAAGAAAGCTTAAGCACCCAAGTAGATCAAAACACTTAAAAAGTTTTTTGGAAAAGTAAAATTTTAATCTTTAATGATTAAATTATTCTGGAATACTCACAACCAAAATAAGCCTAATCCAAATAAGTCGAATAAAGAAAACGCCAGGGATAAACAGTGGGGTTTATATCATAAAGATTATTCTGATAAATGGATTTATGAAATTCTAAATAAAATTGAATTTGAAGTCATTCAAAGTGAAAGAGATTTAAAAAACGAAGATATTCTAATAATCGTTGATTCTAGCATCGAAGAAAAAGAAGAGCTTTATACAAAATTGGAATTGATATGTTCTAGAATGTTTTTGATACATTTGGGAGATGAGAGTGGCGCTTATGATTCGTCGCTAATTTATAATAAATTTAATTATGTTTGGAGAACTTTTTGTTCAAACAAATACTTTAATAATAAAAAAGTTAGTTGTTTACCACTTGGATATAAATCAGGTACTCTTTTTAAGAAAGAGATTGTTGAAAGAAAATATAAATGGGCATTTCTTGGGACTCCGCACAAATCAAGTAGGCATGATTTGTTATTTCAACTTTCAGATATTGAACCATCATTTTTTCATAAAACAAAAAAATTTAATGAAAAAATTATAGAAGTTAGTGAAATGAGTGAAATATTAACATCAACTAAATTTATTCCTTGTCCGAATGGTTTTTTTCATCCCGAAACATATAGATTATACGAAGCTTTGGAATGTGGATGTATTCCTATTGTAGAAAATGCTTATAAATATTATGATCGTTTATTTCCCAACAATCCATTTATAAAAATTGATAGGTGGATAGAAGCAAAGCCTGTAATAAGAGGATGGGGAGATGATCAAATCAAACAGAAGCTGGAAGAATGTAGAACATGGTGGAGTCAATACAAAAACCAACTACAAGAATTTATAATAAACAAAATTAATTTATGAAAGAAAATAAGCTCGTAAAAGTTGATAAGCTGATTAGAGAGAGAAAAATTGACGAAGCTCAGTTTGAATTATCAAAACTAGGATCTGAATTTTATAAAAATCCTGAGTATCTTTACTTAAGAGGTAAAATTTTTTATTTAAATAAATTATATTATCTTGCCATTGATACGTTATTAATAGCTTTAGAATTTGAACAAAATAATAAGAATTATAATTTAATTGCTGAAATTTATGATGTTTTAGGCAATAAAGAATTAAGCAAAAAACTTTTGGATTTGAATTCAAGATTAATGGCAGCAAATTCTCTTAAAGACGAACTATCTGGTATTTATCGAAAAAATCATTGATTGCAGTTTATTAAAAAATCTGTTCAAATAATCATGAATTATGGAAGAAAATGACAAAGGTCAAACTGTTGAAAGAAATGATGAAACAGTAACTTTTATGCATGAAAGACCGCAAGAGAGTTATGCACCAACGGGAAGAACTAATATTAATGATATAAATAAAAGAAATGCCGAGCAAGAAAAACAAGAGAAGAAATCATCATACACTGTGGCAGGAATAATAGTTTTATTCATAGCATTTATGATAGTTGCGATATACTTTCTCAGCTAAATAAAATCTTCAACTTATTAAAGATTTATCAAAATCATGAATTTATTCCCTTTTTCGATTTTGTAAAATTTATCAATCTTAGGCCTTAGCAAAAAAATTACAACAAGCCAAAAATTACCAGACAAGAAACCTTTGAAATTCATCAAGATTTACCTTTGAATATTATTCACTAATTTTATCTTATTTTTTTTTACTGCTTACTTTTGCCATATTGATTTGTTATTATTAAAATGAATGTCAAAAATAAAAGATCTTAAAAAAGAACACAAAAAACTTGGAATCATTACCAAAAAAGCCACAAAGCAAAGATTAAACGATCGTGCATCTGATTCCTGGATGAATTTAAGGGATTTGAAAAAGTTAAAGCTAAGACTTAAAGATAAGATTAATCAGTTAAAGCATTAATTTTATCTTTTTCTCTCATAATCCCTAGTCTTTCCGCAACTTCTTGATAAGCTTGAATTATATTTCCTAAATCTTTCCTGAACCTATCTTTATCTAATTTTTTTTTACTTACTACATCCCACAACCTACAAGTGTCAGGACTTATTTCGTCTGCTAACATAATTTGCGATTTGCCATTTTTTTTTAATCTTCCAAATTCTAACTTAAAATCAACAAGTTTTATTCCTGTTTTTTTAAACATTTCTGATAAAAAAACGTTTATTTTTAAACATGTTGAAGTAATGTGGTTGAGTTCAAATGCCGTAGACCAACTAAATGCAAGTATATGCTCTCTGGCAATTAATGGATCACCTAACTCATCACTCTTGTAACAGTATTCAAATAGAGGTTTTTTTAAAACAGTTCCATCTGGAATTCCTAGTCTTTTAGTTAAGGAACCCGTAGCTATATTTCTAACTATGAATTCTATGGGAATGATTTCTAGTAAATGTATAAGTTGCTCACGCGCATTCAATCTCTTTATTAAGTGAGTTTTAATACCAACTTTATCAAGTTTATGAAAAATGTGCTCAGATATTTTGTTGTTTAAAATTCCTTTTCCTTCAATAGTAGATTTTTTTTGATTATTAAATGCAGTGGCGTGGTCCTTAAAATATTGAATGGCTGTATTTTTTTTTGGACCTTCATAAAGAATTTTAGCTTTTCCTTCGTAAATTTTTTTTCCTTTTTTCATAAAATGTTAAATATTTTTATTTCAGTCTTTTGGTGTTTGAGGAACTTTTTGTTCCATCGCTTTTATATATTTATCAAGTTTTTTAGCTATATTTATGTCTTCTAGTGCTAAGATTCTAATTGCAAAAAGAGCAGCATTTTTTGCTCCAGCATTACCAATGGCAAATGTTGCAACTGGTACACCCCCTGGCATTTGAACAGTAGACAATAGGCTATCGAGACCAGATAACTTGCTATTCATAGGAATCCCAAGCACAGGCAATGTGGTTAGAGCCGCAGTTACTCCAGCGAGGTGCGCCGCACCGCCTGCGGCTGCTAAAATAACTTTTATCCCTCTTTTTTTAGCGTCATTTGAAAAATTTTTATGTCTATCAGGAGTTCTATGTGCAGAAATAATCTTACATTCATGTGGGATTGAAAATTCTTTTAAGATTTTACTAGCAGGTTTTACAAACTCCCAGTCTGACTGACTGCCCATGATAATACTAACCAAGGTATTTTTTTTATTACTCACTGTATATGTCTCCATCCTATATCTTTTCTGAAATATCCATCTTTCCAATCTATCTTATTAACAATTCTATAGGTATTATTTTTAGCATTTTTCAACGTTGATCCCATGGCACTTATTGACAGCACTCTGCCTCCTGTTGCTAACCAATGATTTCCATTTTTTTTTGTACTTGCGTGAAAAACATATTTAGATTTATCATTAGTAATTTCATTTAAACCGTTAATTATAGTGTTTTTTTTATAATCCTTAGGGTAGCCTTTTGATGACAATACAACATTCATGCAGAAGTTGTTTTCCCATTCTGGTAACTTGAATTGATTTAAATTTCCAGTACTGGAAGCAAGTAGCAAGTCTAATAAATCCGTTTTTAATCTTGGAAAAATAGTTTGAGCTTCTGGATCACCAAATCTTACGTTTATCTCAAGTATTTTAGGGCCGTTTTTGGTCAAGATAAAACCTGCGTAAAAAACACCTGAAAATAAAATGCTACTATTTTTTAAATCATTAATTATGGGTTTTACAAATTGTTCAACGAAGTCATTTATATGATTATGTTTAATAAAAGGTACAGGGCTATATGCTCCCATTCCTCCGGTATTGGGACCCACATCACCTTCTCCAATCTTTTTGTGGTCTTGAGCTGTCGTTAACGGCAAAATAAAACCATTAGTATCAACTAGTGCAAAAAAACTAATTTCCTCGCCCTCGAGAAATTCTTCTATTATTATATTTTCACCAGAAGAACCAAATATTTTTTCTGACATTATTTTTTTTATATTTTCAACAGCTTCTTCTTTGCTGTATACAATAATTACTCCTTTACCTGCCGCTAATCCATCAACTTTAATAACTGTAGGAAAATTTACTTCATTTAAAAAATTGATTGCATCTTTTTCTTTATTAAATACAGAATATTTTGCGGTTGGAATATTATGTTTTTTACAAATATTTTTCATAAAGATTTTTGAAGTTTCGAGCTGTGAGGATATTTTATCTGGACCAAAAGTAACAACTTTTTCTTTTTTTAGTTCGTCTACGATTCCATTACTAAGCGGAAGTTCAGGTCCAATTACAACAAAGTCTATCTTTTGTTTTATACAAAAATTAACAACATCTATATTATTCATTGGATTAATATCGAAACAATCTGCTAATTCTTTGATCGAGTCGCTACCAGGAATACAATATAATTTTTTGCAAATAGGAGATTTTTTTATAAACATACACAATGCATGTTCTCTACCTCCATTTCCTATAACAAGAACTTTCATTAGTGATTTTTATTTTTTATTTTATTTAAATTTTGAAGACATAAAGCTTAATTGATCTTGCTCAAAATTTTTATCATTTACGTCAATTGGTTTAACTGGATAATCTCCAGTGAAACAATGGTCAGCAAATTGAGGGTAGGATGAGTTTCTTGTTTCATATCCCATAGATTTATACAATCCCTCAATTGATAAAAATTGTAATGTTTTTGCGTTAATAAATTTTTGCATACCTTTAAGATCAAGTTTTGAGGCAAGCAGTTCATCTTTATTTGGTGTATCAATCCCGTAATAATCTGGATATTTTATAGGTGGACAAGCAATTTTTAAGTGAACTTCTTTTGCACCAGACTCATAAAGCATTTTAATGATTTTGACAGAGGTTGTTCCTCTTACTAATGAGTCATCGATCAAAATTAAAGTTTTATTTTTAATGAGAGGCTTATTTACATTATGTTTAAGTTTGACTCCTAAACTTCTTATTTGTTGGGTAGGTTCTATAAACGTTCTGCCAACATAATGATTTCTAATAATTCCTAATTCAACATTACTTTTTATTTCTTCAGAGTATCCTATTGCAGCAGGAACTCCGGAGTCAGGCACAGGTATTACTAAATCAGCTTCTAAATTTGATTCTCTTGCTAACTCTGCACCCAATCTTTTTCTGTACTCATAAACACTTATATTTTTGATGATACTATCCGGTCTTGAAAAGTATATATATTCAAAAATACATGGTCTTTCTTTTACTTTAGGAAAAGGCTTTATACTCTCTATTCCATTTTCTGTTATAACAACTATTTCGCCATTTTGAATTTCTCTAATAAATTTTGCACCAATTATATCGAAAGCACAAGTTTCTGACGCTAAAATATAAGATTTGTTTAATTTACCTAATACTAAAGGACGGATTCCAAACGGATCTCTAATTCCTATCAGCTTATTATTTGTTAAAATTGTTAATGCATAACCTCCTTGTATTTTAAAAAGTGCTTCAATTATTTTATCAATTATTTTTAATCTTTTTGATCTTGCAATTAATTGAACTATAGTTTCTGTGTCAGATGTTGTTTGAAAAATAGAGCCATTTTTAACTAATTCTTTTCTAAGATATCTAGCATTACTTAAATTTCCATTATGAGCAATAGCAATACCTCCAACATGAAGATCAGCATAAAATGGTTGAACATTTTTAATTACATTATTACCAGCCGTTGAATATCGGTTATGACCAATTGCGCAATTTCCAGGTAATCTATTTAAGACTTTTCCTTTAGTAAAATTATCTCCGACTAATCCAAGTCTTCTTTCAGAATAAAATTTTTTTCCGTCAGAGGTAACAATACCACATCCTTCTTGACCTCTATGCTGTAGTGAATGCAAGCCTAAAGCTGTAAGAGCTGCTGCATCTTTGTTATTTAAAATACCAAAAACTCCACACTCTTCTTTTAATTTATCTGAATTTTTCTTTTTAAGTTTCACAAATTTTTAATTTCTGAAGCTATTTTTTTAAGTGCTCTAGGATAAATTATATGTTCTTTTTCTAGTATTCTATCAGAAAGAGTTTGTACATTGTCATTGTGCATAACTTTTACTTTTTCTTGTAAGATAATTTCTCCATCATCAATTTTTTCATTAACAAAATGAACAGTACAACCAGCGTAGGATGCTTTTTCATTTATAACCTGTTTTTGTGGATTAAGTCCTTTATTTTTAGGAAGATAAGAGGGATGTATATTAATGATTCTGTTTTGCCAAGAGTAGACAAATTTTTTGGATAATATTTGCATAAATCCAGCTAAGCATATCAGTTCAATTTTGTAATTTAATAATATCTTTTGGGAATTAGTTTCAAATTCCGATCTGCTAAACTTTTTTTTATCAAATATTTTTACAGGTACATAATGATTTTTTGCTAATTGAATACCTGGAGCAGATTCATTATCTGTTAGGACTACTAGAATTGAAGCTGGAAAGTCTTGACTTTTTGTCGCTTTAATTAACGACTCCATATTGCTTCCTCTACCAGAAAAAAATATAGCAGTGTTAATTTTTTTCAAGCTATTATACAACGTTCCTCATTTTTTATAGTTTTTACAATTTTTCCAATAACAAAAAATTTTTCATTATTATTTTTTAAAAATTTCTGTATTTTTTTCAGATCATTTTTAGAAATTATTAAAGCCATACCGATTCCACAATTAAAGGTAGATAACATTTCTTTATCATTAAGTTTTGCAATTTTTTTAAACCACGAAAAAAGATTGTCATTAGGTAAATTTTTCAAATTTAGCTTTATAGATAACTTCTTTGAAATTATTCTAGGTAGATTTTCTGTTAAACCCCCGCCCGTGATATGGGCAATACCTTTTACGTTAATTAGTTTAGTAATTTTAGCTATTAGGTTGTAATAAAGTTTTGTTGGTTTTAGTAAGGCAGTAGCAAGATTTTTATCTTTTGATAAAAAAGGAGGCCTAGCACTAAGAGAAATTTTTTGTTCTTTTATAACTTTTCGAATTAATGAATATCCATTTGAGTGGAAGCCTGAAGAAGGAAGCCCTAATATAATATCATCAGGTTTAATATCATCTATTTTTGGTAAAATCTTTTTCCTTTCAACTATACCAACGCAAAAACCCGCTAAATCAAAGTCTTTTTTCTTATAAACCCCCGGCATTTCTGCTGTTTCGCCTCCAATTAGTAAACAATTATTTTTTTTACAAGCAGCTGTGATGCTCTTCATTATTTTAATAAAGAAATTTTTTTTTATTTTACTTGATGCAAAATAATCTAGAAAAAACAATGGTTCAGCACCATGGCAAATTATATCATTTAGACACATGCCAACTAGATCGAATCCAAGACCATCTAATTTATTTTCAGAAATGCCCAAAAGAATTTTTGTTCCAATTCCATCGGTAGATGTAACTAAAATTGGATCTTTATATTTGCACGATTTCAAATCGAACAAACCACCAAAACTACCAATTTTTCCCATTTTGCCTGGTCTATTTGTTTTTGAAGAAAGAGGTAGTATCTCCTTAATTAGATCATCGGTTGAAAGAATATCAACACCCGCTTCTTTATAGACAGCCATAAATAATTTTATTTGTTATAAGAGAATCTCGATAATTTTTTATAACACATTTTTATTAATGTACGAACAAATTCAAATATTTAATAAATTTAAAACTGGTAGTGAAAAAAATTTACAGTCTTTTTTTGGTAAAAATGTAATTAAAAATATTAAAATTTGTGATATTTACAGATTTAATAAGAGTTTAGGCCAAAAAGATTATTTGCTCGCGTGTGAGTTGTTGCACAACCCAATTTCTCAAGAGTTGTTTTCCAGAAAAAATATTCATGAAATATTAAAAAAATTCGGGAATTTTTCGTGGATTTTAGAAATCGGATACTTATCTGGTGTAACAGATAATCTTGGTAATACAGCGACAGAAATTGTTTGTGAAAAACTTCGCCTTAAACAAAACAGTTTTAAAATAAGCAGCTCTCAATTATTTTTAATATCGACTAATAACAAATCGGTGATTAAAAAAATAGCCAACGAATATTCTAATGTTCTCGTAAACAAAATTGTTTTAAAAAGCTTTAAAGAATTTATTAAAGATAAAACTGATATACTAGAACAGCATACGAATGGTTTTAAAGACAGAAGCATTACAAGATCGGTTAATCTAAATTTAAGTGAAACAAATTTAAAAAAAATTGGCAAAGAGGGCATTAAAGATGAAAGAGGAAAACGCAGAGGAACTCTTGGTCTAGATGTTCAGTCGTTAAAAGCAATTAAAAGATACTTTAATGTCAAAGGTAGAAAGCCAAAAGATATTGAAATTGAAACTCTTGCTCAAACTTGGTCGGAACATTGTAAGCATAAGATTTTTTCTTCAAAAATTGATAATTTGAAAAAAGGGTTATTTGATACTTATATTAAGGGCGCTACTAACAAAATAATAAAAAAAAGAAAGGATGATTTTTGTATATCATTATTTTCAGACAATGCAGGTGGAATTAGTTTTGATAAAAATTGGGTAGTTTGCCATAAGGTAGAAACACATAATACTCCATCGGCACTGGATCCATTTGGTGGATCGCTCACTGGAATTACTGGAGTTAACAGAGACTGTATAGGCTTTGGCAAAGGCGCTAAACCCATTTGTAACACATATGGTTTTTGTTTTTCTTATCCAGACAGTAACCATGAGTTATATAGATCAAGAAATAAAAAAAATAAATTACTATCATCAAGGTTTATTATAAACGGAGTCATTAGTGGAGTTAGAGTAGGTGGAAATTGTTCAGGGATTCCAACTCCACAAGGCTTTGTTTATTTTGATGATGGATATTCTGCAAAACCGTTGGTTTTTTGTGGAACTGTAGGATTAATTCCAAAAAAAATAAAAGGTAAGTTTGCGCATTTTAAAAAAGCAAGACCGGGAGATAAAATTCTTATGATCGGAGGAAGAGTTGGAAAAGATGGTATTCATGGAGCAACATTTTCTTCAGAAGAGTTAGATACAAGAAGTCCAGTTACTGCAGTACAAATAGGCGATCCAATCACTCAAAAAAAATTTTCAGATGCAATTATTAAGGAGCTTAGAGATAAAAATTTATATAACAGTATAACTGATAACGGGGCAGGAGGTCTTTCTTCTTCGGTTGGTGAAATGGCTAAAGAATCGGGAGGATTTATTGTCGATCTTGATTTAGTGCCACTAAAATATGCAGGTTTGCAACCTTGGGAGATATGGATCTCAGAATCACAGGAAAGAATGACTATGGCCGTATCAACTAAAAATCAAAAAAAAGTGATTCAATTATTAAATAAAAGAGGGGTAGAAGCATCAGTCATTGGAAAATTTGTAAAAAAAAAAAAGGCTATAGTTAGATACAAAAATAAAGAAATTTTAAATATGGATATGAATTTTCTTCATGAGGGATATCCAAGAAAATTGCTTAAAAGCAGAAAACCTCTAATTGTTCAAACAAAATCAGCCCAAATAAAAATAAGCAACCATAAGAGAGCGTTGTTAAAAATATTGTCTAGTCCAAACATTACCTCTAAAGAATTTATCAGTTCGCAATATGATCATGAAGTTCAGGGCACTTCAGTTATTAAACCACTTCAGGGCATCGGTAAGGTTTTTTCTGATTCAACGGTTATAAAACCTCTTTTCAATTCAGATAAATGTGTAGGCGTATCTCAGGGTATCTATCCCAACTATACAAATATCGACGCATACAATATGGCAGCTTGCTGTATAGATACTGCGGTAAGAAATCTTATAGTAGTAGGATGTGAATTATCAACCATAGCTCTTTTGGATAACTTTTGTTGGTGCAGTCCAGAAAATTCTGAAAAACTTTATCAGTTAAAAATGGCATCAAAGGCTTGTTACGATTTGTCATTAACTTTTGAAACACCTTTTATTTCTGGAAAAGATAGTATGTATAATGATTTTAACGGCTACGATAAAAGAAATAGGAAAATTAAAATTTCAATTCCACCAACACTCTTAATATCTTCTATTGGTATAATTAAGAGTTATAATAATTTGTTAACAATAGTGCCCCAGGCTATTGAGGATCTTGTATACATTATAGGAACAACAGGTAATGAAATGGGAGGATCTGAATTTGCAAAGATCTTTGATTTTAAAAATGATAATGTTCCACAAGTTTATAAAAAAACTGCAAAAGTAAATTATATTAATTTTTCAAAAGCCAATCAAAATAAATTAATTGCTTCAGCTATCAGTGTTGGAATTGGGGGTTTAGCTATAGCTTTGTCAAAGATGGCAATAGCTTCACAAAAAGGGTTGAAAGTAAATTTAAGTAATATCAACTCAATTAACGGAGAAATAGACAATAATCATATTCTTTTTTCTGAGTCACAAAGCAGAATCGTTGTTACCGTTAATCCATCCAATAAAAAAAAATTTGAAAGTTATTTTAAAAAAAATCAATTATCACTTATAGGAAAAATAATAAAAAGTAAAAAAATTGTTTGCATGATGTGTAACAAAGATGAGTTTGAAGTTGATATTAGTTCCTTAAATAACAAATATAAACAGGATTTATTTAATTAATGAGAGTTTTGATTTTATCAGGATATGGAATTAATTGCGAAGATGAAACTCTTAACGCATTTAAAACTGCGGGGATTAAAGGTGCTATTATTCACGTTAATGATCTAATTGAAAATCCTAAAAAGTTAAAAAATTTTCAAATTTTAGCCTTACCAGGTGGTTTTTCTTATGGAGATCATACAGGCTCTGGAAATGCAATGGCTCACAAGATTAAAAATAATTTATTTGAATATATTGTGAATTTTATCGAACGAGATAAATTAGTTCTCGGTATTTGTAATGGATGTCAAATTTTAATTAATCTCGGAATTGTTCCAGCTTTAGAAGGGTATAAAAGAGAGGTCGCATTAGTAGAAAATGATATTGCAACATATCAATGCAGATGGATAAAATTAAAAGTTGTTAACAAACGTGGTCCTTGGTTAAAAAAAATTAACCATCTATATTTACCTGTTGCTCATCAAGAAGGAAAATTTATTGCAGATAAAAAGATTATAGATAAATTAAATAAAAAAAAATTGATTGTATGCAAATATGTAAATAATTATGGTTTATTAGCGAAAAAACAGTTTCCTTACAATCCAAATGGTTCAATGGAAGATATTGCTGCTATTACCAACTCAAAAGGTAATGTATTAGCGATAATGCCTCATCCTGAAAGGGCTCTGTACTCTTTACAGAAACCAGATTGGATTAGTCGAAAAAATAAAATGAATAACAAATTGCTATACAAAAGTAAATTATATGCTGACGGTTATAAAATTTTTAAAAATGCTTATAATTATTTTAAATAAAATCTTATTTACTACAACATACGCTATATTTTATTGTTGATTTTCTTTATTTATGTAGTCAAAATATGATTTGAGATGAATGATACAATTAAATATTTATTGTGTATTTCATAAATCCATTCAGAGGGCTAAGACCCAATGAAGAAAAAGCTTCATCTGTATCTATCCCTAGTACAGATCATTTATCAGAAGAAATAATTACATATCATAAAAAAAATAACCCATGGAGTTATTTAAATATTTTTAATCCAGATTATCAGAATTCAAAAACTCAAAGCGAAATATATACTAAAGCAAAAGAGCAATTTGAATTAATGAAAAACAATTCGGTAATAATAAAAGATAGTACTAAATCTTTTTATATTTATAAAATCTCGACAAAAAATCACTCTCAAGTTGGAATAATTGGTACGGCAAAATTGTCTGCTTATGATAATTTACATATTCGTGGACATGAAGAAATTTATTTTGAAAGATCTCAGAAAAGATTTGATCAAATAAAAAATTTAAATGCTCAAATTGGGCCCATTTATGTAATTTATCCTGATAACGTTGAATTAACTGAGTTAATAGAAAAACATACTACTTTAAAACCCAAATATTCTATTGTTGCACTAGATAAGTGCCAACATGAGCTATGGATTGTAAATAAACAAGATATTGTGCTTAAAATAAGTGAGTTATTTAATACAATAAATCGAATCTACATTGCAGATGGGCATCATCGAATTGAGGCATTATCAAAATTGTTGGAATTTAGAAAACACAAAAATTCCAACCACACAGGAACAGAACCCTATAATTATTTTATGGTGGCTATATTTCCAAAAAGTCAAGCGCGTATACTCAACTACAATAGATTAATAAAAGATTTGTATGGTTATTCTGCCAATGATCTTATTAAGCAAATCAAAAAGAAATTTATTGTAGAAAAACAAAATTCTTCATATAAGCCAAATGAATCAAAATCATTTGGAATGTATCTAGACAAAAAATGGTATTCAATTAAATTAAAAAAAAAACCTGAAGAAAATTTATTTCATATCATTAATTTAGATATAAATTTATTACATTATTATCTACTTGAGCCAATTCTGGGTATTGGAGATCCAAGATATGACAACAGGATAGATTTTCTTGCAGGTTTTCATGGATTAGAAACAATTGAAAAAAAAGTCGACTCGGGTGAAGCTAAGGTTGGTTTTTCTTTATTTGCAACTCAAATGGAAGATGTTATAAATTTTGCTGACAAAAAATTAACTATGCCACCAAAATCAACTTGGTTTGATCCAAAGCCTTTAGATGGTTTGGTTGCTTATGATTTTGAATAATTATGACATTAGTTAAACCATCAAGTAAACCATCAAATCCAAATTTTGCTAGCGGTCCCTGTGCAAAAAGACCAGGTTGGGAACTTAGCGTTTTAAAAAATACTCCTGTTGGCAGATCACATAGATCAAAAGAATGCAAAGATAAACTTAATCAAGCAATTATTAAATCGAAACAAGTTTTAAAATTACCAGATTCCTATAATTTAGTCATAATGACCGGATCCAATACCGGCGCTTTAGAAGCCGCCATGTGGTCCCTTTTGGGTTGTAAAGGTGTTGATGTTTTGGCCTGGGAAAATTTTGGAAAAGATTGGTTAATTGATGTGTTGGAACAATTAAAAATCGAAAATGTAAATAGTCATATAACTGATTACGGTAAGCTTCCTGATTTGAATAAAGTAAATTTTAATAACGATGTAATTTTTACATGGAATGGTACAACCTCTGGCGTTTGCGTTCCTAATGCAAAGTGGATTCCAGATAACAGAGAAGGTTTAACAATTTGCGATGCGACCTCTGGTATTTTTGCAATGGACATAGACTTTAACAAACTTGATGTAATCACTTGGTCTTGGCAAAAGGTTCTTGGAGGCGAGGCTGCTCATGGAATGTTGGCATTATCACCTCGTGCATTAAAAAGATTAGAAACGTACACACCTAAATGGCCAATTCCTAAATTATTCAAATTAGCAAATAAAAAAAAATTAATTAAAGGTATTTTTGAAGGTGCTACCATAAATACTCCATCAATGATTTGTGTTGAAGATGTCCTAGATTCGCTAAATTGGGTTGAGTCTGTAGGTGGAACAGGTGAGTTAATAAAAATTTCAAACGAAAATCTTAAAATTGTTGAAACCTGGGTTAATAGTAGTGATTGGGTTAAGTTTATGTGTGAAGATAAAAACACAAGATCTTCAACAAGCATTACGCTCCTAATCAAAGATGAATGGTTTAATAAATTTGGCGAAGAAGAACAAAGAAATGTAATAAAGAAAATAGTTTCAAAACTTGATAAAGAAGGTGTAGCCAAAGACATTATTGGTTATCCTAAAGCACCTCCTAGTCTTAGATTATGGGGCGGAGCAACAGTTCAAAATAATGATATGAAAGCATTATTACCATGGATTGACTGGGCTTATCACTCTGTAAAGAATAATGCCTAAAGTTTTAATTTCAGATTCAATGAGCAAAGTTGCTCAAAAAATATTTGAGAAGCAAAAAATTTCAGTTGATGTAAAAACAGGTTTATCGGAAGAAGAAATTATAAAAATCATTCCTGAATACGATGGCATGATTGTTAGATCAGCTACAAAAGTAACAAAGAATATAATTTTGGCTGGTAAAAAATTAAAAGTTATAGCTAGAGCTGGCGCAGGAGTAGACAATATCGATGTGCCAACAGCAAAAGAAAACAATATGCTGGTTATGAATACACCGGGTGGAAATACGAATGCCACAGCTGAACATGCATTTGCATTAATAATGTCAGTATTGAGAAGAATTCCTTTTGCAAATGACACTACGCATAAAGGAAAATGGGAGAAAAAAAATATTAAAGGCACTGAACTTTCAAAAAAAACTCTTGGTATAGTTGGATTTGGAAACGTAGGAGCCAGACTAAGCAATTTGGTTAAAGGTTTTGGAGTGAATATTTTAGTTAGCTCTAAATCGTTAGAATCAAGAAAAAAAGATTTTCCCCATGTTAAAAATGTTAGTTTTGATGAATTAATTAATACGAGTGATATTATAAGTTTTCATTGTAAAGCAGCCCCTGATGGCAAACCTTTAATAAATAAAAAACACTATAAAAAAATGAAACCTTCAACTTTTATAATTAATACAGCGCGCGGTAATATAGTTGATGAAAAAGATTTAAATGATGCTTTAAATGGAAATTTGATTGCAGGTGCAGCATTAGATGTTTATTCAAAAGAACCTGCTAAAGAAAATATTTTATTTAACAATCCGAAAGCAATATTAACTCCTCATGTAGCAGCCTCGACCGCGGAAGCCTCAATTGTAGTTGCTGAAATGGCAGCTAATCAGATTTGTAAGTTTTTATTAAAAGGGGTTAAAATTAATACAGTATAATTTTTCTTAAAAGTTTAGCTTCAATAGGATTGGGACTATTTGTTTATTTTGTTCCTTACAAAGATATTAAGATTGTACATAAGAAACTTAACACAATAATAGAACTCTTAAATAAAAAAACTATATATTTAAATTATGAGAAGGAATGGAAATCAATCATTGATAATTCCTAGAAACGTATGGGTTTTAGGTATTGTTAGTTTGTTAATGGATCTTAGCTCTGAGATGATTCTAAGCATTCTTCCAATTTTTCTTGTTACAGGATTGGGAATCAGCGTTTTATCTCTAGGTTTGATCGAAGGTTTAGCTGAAGGCGTTGCTTCAATGATAAAAGCTTTTTCAGGAGCATTAAGTGATTATCTAAAGAAAAGAAAAATTCTAATGGTTATTGGCTATGGTCTTTCTGCACTCACTAAACCATTTTTTGCATTGGCAAGCACTGCAACATGGATTTTTGCTGCTCGTTTTGTGGATCGTCTTGGTAAAGGAATAAGAGGAGCTCCAAGAGATTCTCTTATAGCAGATTCTACTTCAACAAAAATACGTGGCACTGCCTACAGCTTACGTCAGACTCTTGATACCTTAGGAGCGTTATTAGGGCCTATTCTTGCTATTGTTATTTTGTTCTTAACAACAAACAATTTTCGTCTCGTACTGTGGTTTGCTGTTCTTCCTGCTGTATTGTGTATTGTAGTTCTTATTTTTGGAGTTAAAGAGTCTACTATAAAAAAAAATATACCAAGAAAAAAACTCTATTTTTTATTTAAGAATTTTTTGAAAATTACTCCTGTGATTTGGTTATTTTTTTTAACGGTATTTATTTTAAATCTAGGTCATTTTAGTGAAGCTTTTCTTTTACTTCGAAGTCAAGAAATTGGACTCAAAGTTAGTTTTATTCCAATTGTTTTTGTTGTTATGAATGCTGCTTATGCGACTGTTGCTGTACCTTTTGGACATTTAGCTGATAAGAAAGGATTTTTTATTCTCATAGTTTATGGTTTTTTAATTTTAGTCTTGTCGAACATTATTTTAGCACTTACCAATAGCATTGGATGGATGTTTGTTGGTATCATTTTTTGGGGGATTCATCTTGGTATGACACAAGGATTATTATTAGCGATGGTTGCTAAATTATCTCCTTTAGAATTGCGAGGAACTAGTTTCGGTTTATTCCATGCAATCACGGGAGTTGCTTTACTTATCGCTAGTTTGACTGCAGGTTATTTGTGGCAGTATTACAATTCAGGCCTTATCTTTATTGTTTCTGCTATTATAACATCGGTTGGGATTACGTTTTTTATTTTATGGCAGTGGTATTATGCTAATAAAATAAAAAAAAAATGAAAAAACTATCTTCTTATGATTGATAATAAAATACAATTTTTTTTCAAAAATCAAATTTGGCACATCGGTGGCCTAATCGTTTTATATTATGTGGCTCTCCAGATGGTTGATTTTGAAACTGACTCAAATGTCTTTCTTGGGATTAGTTCAAAAAATTGGTTCTTATTTTCTATGTTAACTCCATTGCTGCATCAAGGTTATGTCTGGTTATGTTGGAGGTCAGAATTATGTTGGAAAACAATCAGTCAAACAATAGGGTTTAAACCTTATGTTGTAATTTTTTTCATAATTGCGATTTTAAGATTATCCGGTATTGGATTAAGTTTTGCTGATTACGGTTCTTGGTTTACTCCAGGGTGGATAGCATGGAGCGTATCTGTGTTAATTTTTATTCCATTCATTTATACAATGTATTCTATAAAAAAATATTTTGGTTTTTTACGCGCAACAGGTATTGATCATTTCGACCCTAATTATAAAAATATACCTTTTGAAAAAAGAGGTATTTTTAAATGGTCTTCTAACGCAATGTACACTTTTGCTATTCCTGTATTTTTTGGTTTTGCTTTTTCTTCAGGTTCGAAAGCAATGTTTATATTTGCTGCATATAGCTTTATTGGCACATGGTTACATTATTTCTGTACAGAGAAAGAAGATTTTAAAGTTATATATGGAAATAAATAATTACTGAAAAAAGGCAACTACAATTGCAATAATTAGTAAAGCACACGCCGATATTATATTGATGACTTTTGGGTTAGCTTTTAACCATATAGATATTTTTTCTGCTGCTGCTCCATAAATTATTAAAGAAATAAAATCTAAACTTACATAGGTAATCATTAGGATCAAAAATTGGATAACATAATTTGCGTTAAAATCCAAAAATTGCATGAATATAACTCCAAAAAATATCCAAGCCTTAGGACTTAATCCCGCAACTAAAAAACCATCCTTGAAAAAAGAAAACCGACTTTTTGTTTGAGTTACATCTGAGCTCAAGGAATGCATTTTTGATTTGTAGAGATCAAATGCTAAATAAAGCAAATATATAACCCCACACCATTTAATGATCATTAATGCTAAAGAATTGTTTTGAATTAGTGTGCCTATTCCAAATATTATAAGTGTTCCTTGGAAAATATTAGCGGTGATGTCACCTAGGGCAGTCCATACAGATTTTCTTAGTCCATAGTTCATTGAATAGGACACAATAAGTACTCTTGGGGATCCAGGAGTAATGAAAAGGAAAAGAACAATCTGTAAGTATAACCAATAATTTATTGGAAGCATTTTGTGGTTATAACATATAATTACATATAAGAACCTGCCAAAAAAATAAACTCTATACGTGATTTTGTTTTACGCTGCTATTTTGCACAGCTAATAGTAAAAGAAATATGTTACAATTAGTTATGAAGAAATTATTAATCTCTTTATTTTTATTTGTTTGCTTATCAGCAAATGCAGTTGAAAAGAAAACCAATTTTTCAGAAGAAATTTTCGAAAGTGCAAAAACTTCTGGAAAAACAGTAGTTGTCAATTCCTTTGAGGTTTGGTGTGGTACTTGCAGCAAACAAACTAAAATTTTAGATCAAGCTGAAAAAGAATTTACAAATATTGTTTTTTTAAGCTACGAACAAAGCAAAAATAAAGGTATAGCTCAAAAGCTCGGCATTAAATTCTGGACGACCATTGTAGTTTATAAAGGGAATAACGAAGTTGCTCGCATAGTTGGACAAACAGATAAAGAAATCATTTATTCTGCTATTCAGAAAGGTATTTAAATAATGTGTCCCATTTGTTGGATAAGTGGTTTCATAGCCGTTCTATTTGGCGGATCTTTTATAGCAACTGTTAATCACCCAATTTCCTGGGCTTTAGGTTTTGCGTTAATTATATATTCAATTTTCAAATTTTATGAAGCAAAAAAACGTGGAAAAAAAATGACTGAAGAAACAAAAAAAAGAAATAAAAGAACAATATTCAGATTTGTTCAGGGTTCTGTAATTGGTTCAATAGTGACAATAATTATTTTTTATAGCCTAACCTACAAAGAACATGAGAAAATGCACCAATTGTTAGAAAAAAATGGAATTGAAGAACATAATCATAATATAATGTAAAAATTATCTCTATAATTGTTTCTAAAAAATTTAGAACCGTACACTACTATGTATACATTTTAGATAATCAATTTTTTTCTAAATAATTCCAAATGTCAACAGCTAAATCAATACCGGTCAAATCTTTAAAGTTTTTAAGTCCGGTCGGTGAAGTGATGTTAATATCTCCAGTTAAATAATTGGATATTAAATCTATTCCAGCAAATACAATTTGATTTTTTTTAAGATCTGAAGCTACAATTTTCGCTATACGAAGTTCCCTTTTTGTTAATATGGTTTTTACCGCTTTTCCACCTTGCCCTATGTTGCTTACAATGGAACCTTTCATCGGAATTCTTCTAATAGCTCCTTTAATAACACCACCAATAATAAAAATTCGTTTATCTCCAAGTTTAATTTGTGGGAGGAATTTTTGTGCCATTACATGATCATGTTTTTTTAAATACTTTGATATTTTTTTTTTACTTGTACTTTTATTTATAAAAAGAATGTTCTTGCCTCCATAACCGTGCGTAGGTTTTATTATGATATTCTTGTATTTTTTTTTAAATTTTTCTATTTCATCATTACTTTTTGTAAAAATTGTTGGAGGCATTAATTTTAAGAATTTAGTTGAATAAAGTTTTTCAGGCATATTTCTTACCGCAAATGGGTCATTAACTATCCGTGTCTTTTTCGATATTTTTTCAAGTAAAAATGTTGCTGTAATATAATCCATATTAAATGGTGGATTTTGTCTCATTAGAATAAAAGCAGCTTTTGAAAGATCTATTTTTTTTAAATTTTTTATGGAATAAAAATTTTTTTTATTTTCGTAAAATTCAACTTCCTTACTCAAAGCATAAATTTTATCTTTTACAAAGGCCAGACTTCTCGCTTCATAATAATAAATTTTGTAACCTCTTCTTTGGGCTTCTAATGCTAATAAAAGTGTTGTGTCTGTCTTTCTATTTATTGAATTTAATGAATCACCTTGAATTGCAACAATTTTACTATGTCTTTTCATATAAAAAATCTAAATTATTATTATCTTGGAATTTTTCAATTATTTGATCAGCCTTTGTTTTATTATTAGCTAATATATTTTCAATACTATGTAAAAAAATCGATTCATTTTTTCCACTATCATTTTTTATAGATCTTTTTTCCAAACCTCTTTTTGATAAGTTTAAAAAAATTTTTCCCCACTCTAAGATTGTCTTATTATTAATAACAGTGTTTAAACCTTTTTTAGGTGCATCAATATAAGCGTTTAATACCTCTGAAATTTTCCATTTATTAATAATATCGCAAGCTTCATCCAAAGATCCGTAAAGCAAACCAGTATAAAAAGCTGGACCTCCACAATGACAATCCCACTCACAAGTATCTAACGACCTAACTTCAATATACTGTTTTAAGCGGACTTCGGTAAATATTGTTCCCAAGTGATTTTTGAAATCTGTAATATCTGGTTTAGCATTTATCTTTAAAAGTTTACCATCCATAAAGTCTTTGAATGTTTTGCCTTCTGTTTCATAATAATTAGAGTTTTTAAAAACAAACAATAAAGGCATATTGATAGCTATATCTACGTATTTTTCAAAATCTATCTCTTCTAAAAAAATTTTTGGTAACCCAGCCCTTGATGTATTTTGCCAAACTTTTGATCTATAAGATAAATATCCGCTAAATTTATTTTCTTTTATAGGTGAGTTTGCAAAAATTGCTGTCGAAATTGGCACTAAAAAGGAGCTTAATTTAAATTTATTAATAAAATCTTTTTCAGAAATGTAATCTAAATTTATTTGTGTACCACAAGTTTGATACATCATATATAAACTGAGTTCTCCATTTTTTGGCATTTCTTTAGTCATGATTTCATATCTTTGTTTAGGTGTTTTCGGCACTTCTTCCAATTTTGAAAAAGGATCAAAACTTACAGACATCATTTTCAAATTAAGGTTTAAACATGCCTTTTTTAATTCATCTAAAAATTTATAGGACTCTATACATGTAAGATGAATGGAATCTAATTTAGCTCCCGAAAGTTCAATTTGATTGCCAGGTTCCAATGTAATACTTTGGTCATCTCTTTGTAATCTTATAACGTTATTTTTCTCTTTTATTGGCTTCCATCCAAATTGTTCTAAGAAACTAAATATCTTAGATACAGTTTTAAAATTTATTCTTTTATTTGAATGATTTTCAAATATAAATTTTTCATGCTCTACCCCAATACTGAGATGACTTTCTTTTTTACAACCTTTTTCAAAAAAATTTATTAAATCTTGTTTAGAATTTATTTGATTCATTGATTATTCTAGCCACTTTATAGTCCCTATGATTTCACCAACAGAGTTTTTAACTGGTCTTTTTTTAATTTTTTCGATCTGATTATTATTAATTATATTAAGTTCTGATATCAAACCCGCAACAGCTACTTCGGCTGCACGGCTAGCACCATCAACAATTTTGACTGCTAAAGCAGATTTCTGTTCAGGTATTATTGCAACAAAAACACCCTCTGCTCCATTTTTAAAGAATACTTTTTCATTTGATAGTTTAGTTAAAATGGAATTTATACTCTGACTACCTCCGGCAATTTCTGGAAATTTTACACAAGAATTAAAAATTCTTTTGGCTATAGCTGAATGCTTATTTAGTTTTTTATAATCCGCTAGTTGAGCTACTGCGAGTGCAAATTTTTTTAAAGGCATTAATGGATTAGGTAATGTGCATCCATCAATACCTATATGGTTTATCTTATATTTTGATAAATCCTCAATCAACTGAATTAAATTTTTTTGAATTGGATGCTCTTTATTTTGATAGCCTTCAATCGGCAAGTCTTTATGCTGGCATACAGCTAAATGGCCACAGTGTTTTCCAGAGCAATTATGAAAAATTTTTCTTTTGATTTTATATTTTGAATAAGCTTCAAACTGATCATTTTTATTCCATGGCCAAGCAGATCCACAGGAAAGATGATTTTCGTTTAAATTCATTTTTTTAAGCCAGTTATCGACCATTTCCTGATGAATAGTTTCTGCGTGATGTGAGGCAGTGGTTAAAGCGATTAGTTCATCGGACACGTTTATGGCCTCAGCAACTCCATCTTTATAAAGATTTAGTGATTGAATGGGTTTTAATGCTGACCTTGGATAAATCATCATATTTGCATTGCCCCATTCCTTTAATATTTCTCCATCTGAATTGATTAATATTGCAGTACCATAATGAACACTTTCGACGACATTACTTCTTGTAACTTCAACCATTTTAATTGTATCCATAAAGTTAAATTATTTGATTTTTTGAAATGCGTATAAAGATAATTTTTTCATTTAAAGTTTTTTTTTAAGTCTACTAATTATAAATCCATAAATAATCATATTTACGACTATTATGGCTATTCCTAGGTATATCTGTAAATCTTTACTCAAGTTCGTTGGATAAACAATGGATACTAAGTAATGTTGAATAAAACCTTCAGAATATGTTGTCAGATTAGCTTTATGTAAAAACCAATTTTCAAGATAAGTCAGAGGACATATGGAATGAGTTAATTCGATATAGGATCCCCAAATAAAAGCGGGAATATGAATAAAAACTATTTTTGTTGCAACAAAAAATAATAACGCGCCAAATACAACAAAAAGGATAAAAACAAAATGAACAATTAATGTTAAATTTGCAGCCATTTCGTACATTTATTTTTTGCTTTTCTTGGTTATTAAATAAGTAACCACAATCAAAAGTATTGATATCCATAGCAACGTTTTCCACCATTCAAGGTTGCCATCAAAAGTCATCATTTTATTTAGTTCGTTTAAATATTCTGGCATAAAACAATATTAATTTTTTCTTTCTAGAGTTTCTTTGTTATGGTACCAAATGTTCGAACAAACTTTAAATGGAAATTTTTAACAAAAAAATTGATAATTCATTTTTAGTAAATTCAATCCAAAAACATATAAACAAACTTGCTGTTGAAATTGGTCCAAGACCTGTGGTGAATGAACAATCTATCAAAAAAACAGAAAAGTATATAACAAATTACTTTGAAAATATTGGTCTTGAAGTAGAACAGCAACGATACAAGTATGATAATTATGATATAGCCAATGTTATAGCGGGATCTCAAAAAAATTTATTATCATCTAAGTATTATATTATTGGTGCTCATTATGACTCTGTTCCTGAAACTTATGGGGCCGATGATAATGCAAGTGGTATAGCAGTACTTTTAGAACTCGCTCGTTACACAATTCAGGAAAAAATTTCCTTACCAGTTCGCTTTGTTGCATTTACCGCAGAGGAGCCCCCAACCTTTAGTACCCGTCATCAAGGCAGTAAAGTCTTTGTCAAATCAGTCAAAGAAAAGAAGGATGAAATTCTTGGAGCAATAATTTTGGAAATGGTAGGCTACACAAGTAATGAACAGGCCTATCCAATGGTATTAAAATGGATGGGATATCCATCAAAAGGAAATTTTATTGGTATTGTTGGTAATCGTAAATCAAAAAAATTTGGCCAGTCAATTTTTCAAAGTTTTAAAAAAAATGCACAACTGCCTGTGGAAACCTTATTTGTTCCATTTAACGGTAGGATCCTACCTGATACAAGGCTGAGTGATCATTCCTCTTTCTGGGATGCGGGTTTGCCTGCGGTTATGATAACAGATACAGCATTCTTTCGTAACCCGAACTATCATAGCCCCCAAGATACCTTTGATACCTTAGATTATTTTTTTATGGCTGAACTGGTGAAAAGTTTATTGGTAACATTAAAGAAATTATCCTAATAGAAGATGAAAAAGTGAAAAAAATAATTATTAGACTATTCATTCTTATAGTTATCTTTTTTCATAGCAATTCAGTTATTTCACAAAATTTAGAAAAGAATTTCCAAAAGCAACATAAGGATATGGTTCAGACAATCTTATGGCATTCTTCGATGTTAGGATCTAAAAACATCGAAATTTCAGAAGAAGTATTAAAAGCAATACGAAATGTTCCTCGACATAAATTTGTTCCTCAGAAGTTGGTGGAATATGCTTATAAAGATCGTCCTTTAGCTATAGGATTTGGTCAAACGATTTCTCAACCATTTATTGTTGCACTTATGACAGAACTCTTGAATGTTAATGATACAAGTGTCGTATTGGAAATAGGCACTGGCTCTGGTTATCAGGCGGCGATACTTGCTGAGATGGGAGCTAACGTTTATTCGGTTGAAATTATCCCTGAACTTGCAAAACAAGCTTCTAAGGTACTGAATATACTATACCCAGAAATAAAATTACGAGTCGGTGATGGTTATTTTGGATGGAAAGAATACGCTCCCTTTGATGGTATTATTGTTACTGCCGCTGTGGATCATATTCCTGAGCCATTAACGCGCCAACTCAAAGCTGGTGGTAAAATTGTTATTCCAATTGGAAGTCCATATACAGTTCAAGAACTTGTTGTTGTCGAAAAAAAAATTAATGGCGACTTCATACTGCACCAAATCCTGCCTGTTCGATTTGTACCGTTAACTGGAGATCGTTAGTGTATCTCTTATCTGTTTCGGTTATTGCTGCTGCTAGCATTGGTTACGAACTATTATTAATGCGTTTAATGTCCATAATACAATGGCATCATTTTGCATACATGATAATCAGCCTGGCTCTTCTTGGATTTGGCGCTAGTGGAACATTTCTTATTTTAGCAAAGCAATGGCTTTTACAAAGACAGCGCTTTTCACTCTGGTCATTGGCTATTTTTTTTTCAATTTCATCAATCCTTTGTTTTTATTTAGTACAAAAAATCCCTTTCAATCCTCTTGAAGTTCCTTGGTCAGGTCTTCAATTTATTTATCTGAGCATTAACTACCTTTTATTAATGATTCCTTTTTTTTGTTCGGCAACGTATGTAGGGCTAGTTTTCATCATATTTAGTAAAAAATTAGAAAAAGTTTATTCCTTTGATTTAATAGGTTCAGGAGTGGGAGTTCTTGTTATTGTCTATTCTCTTTTTGTCCTAGAACCACAAAATTGTCTGCGTGTTATTTTTTTTATGGGTTTTGTAGCATGTGCTTTTAATACACCCATAAATAGATATAAATTTTTAGCAAGTCTTTTAACTATATTTCTAGGAGCTATGATTGCTTATGGCATACCAACTAATTGGACCGCACTTAATTTGTCAGAATACAAATCTTTAAATAAGATTCTACAAATTCCCGATAATAAAATTATTAGAGAAGTTTCTAGTCCTCGTGGTTTGATAACAGTAGTTAAAACAGGCAGAATTCCGCTACGTTATTCACCAGGTTTAAGTTTAAAAAATCCCTACAAATTACCTGAACAATTGGCTCTTTTCACAGATGGCGACTCGTTATCAGCAATTAACAGATTTAATTATGACATTAGTGAAATTGGTCACATGGACTATGTCACGAGCGCCTTAGCATATCATTTAGTCAAAAGCCCCAAAGTTTTGATATCAGGATTGAGTGGAGGAGAAAATATATTACGAGCTTTATATTTTAATTCAGAAAAAATAGATGTCGTTGAAACCAATCCTCAAATAGTGGAATTACTAAAAAAAGAATATAACAATTTTTCAGGGAATATTTATGATTTGCCTACTATTAAAATTTACGTTGGAAATCTCAGAAATTTTTTAATAAAGACCAAAAATCTTTATAATGTCATATTTATACCACCAGAAAATTCCTCTTCAATGTCCTCTGTTGGATTTGAATCTGTGAATGTCTCAAACCTATTTACAGTTGAAGCAATTAAAGTATATCTTGACAAACTTAAGACAAATGGCATTTTATCAATTACTAGTTGGATAAAATTACCACCACGCAATTCCTTAAAACTTTTTGCAACAATTATACACTCCCTAAATAAAGAAAATTTCGATTTTTCCGAAAAAAATGTAATGATGATTAGAAGCTGGAAGACAACCACACTTATAATTAAAAATGGCCTCATTACAGAAAAGGATATCAATACTTTAAAGCTATTCTGTCAAAACCGCTCTTTTGATCTTGTTTACTATCCTGGTATCAAACAAAATGAAGTTAATCGTTACAATCTTTTAGAAAAACCTTTTTTTTACGAAGGTACATTACAATTATTATCTAATGATCGAAGCAATTTTATAAAAAATTATAAGTTTAATATTGAACCATCAATAGATAGTCGCCCCTTTTTCTATAATTTCTTTAAATGGTCTTCGCTTCCCGAGTTACTAAAATTGCGAACACATGGAACTGTTTCTATGATCGATTGGGGATATATAATACTTATTGCTACATTGTTGATTGCATTAATATTTAGCTTGTTATTTATTTTACTTCCTATTGTTGCTTTTAAAAAGTTGAAACAATCATATCCCAAAAAAAGTATTATGAGCTACTTTTTTCTTGTTGGTCTAGCTTTTATGTTTTTGGAAATAATGTTTATTCAACGTTTCATTTTATTTTTAGGTTATCCGTTCTACGCAATAGCCTACGTTATTATAATTTTACTTTTATTTGCTGGAATTGGTTCAAGTATCTCGAAAAAAATAGAAGTATATTTGCAAAAAATTAAAAGTTCTATTCATGCCATTGATATCTCTATTATTTGCTTATCTACTTTGCTGATAATCTATCTTTTTTTTCTCACGCCTATTTTTAATGTATTTTTTTCATCCAACGAAATTATAAAATTTTTAATATCGGTTTTATTAATTGCTCCATATGCATTTTTTATGGGAATGCCTTTTCCCTTGGGTTTGGCTTGGTTGGAAAAGCATTTTAAGGAAGGGATTCCTTGGGCTTGGGGAATTAATGGATGTGCTTCTGTGATCGGAGCTGTTTTTGCTTCACTGTTATTAATGAGTTTAAAGTATACAACAGTAACAGGTATAGCAGTGTTTATGTATCTGGCTACGTTAACAATATTTAGATTTGTTTTCCTAAAAAAATCTTAATAATTTTCTAACATTAATGTAGTGGTGATAAGGTGAATTATGCGATGTTTTATTGGTATTGATTTATCTGTTGAAGCAACGAAAGAAATAGAAAGACTACAGAGAATAATTAAACCACATTTTGTTGGTAAAACAACCTCGAGTGAAAATCTCCATTTAACACTAAAATTTTTAGGTGAAATTGAAGATACTACTTTAAATGAAGTCAAAAAAAAATTATCCGCAATTGAACACCAATCCTTTCAATTGATCCTAAATGGATTAGGAGTTTTTTCTCAACAATTTATTAAAATGGTCTGGGTAAAGGTCTCCACCGTATCTTTACAGCCATTGATAGACAATTATCTTAAAGATATTTTCGAACCAGAACATAGATTTATGGGTCACATTACTATAGCTCGAGTGAAAAAAATTGAGGACAAACAATCATTTTTTAAACTAATTAATAATACAACAATAAATAAAATTATATTTACAATCAGAGAATTTTATTTAAAAGAGTCGATCCTCACTAATGAAGGTCCAATATATAAGGTCATCGAAAAATATTGTTTGAAAAGTAAATAAACAATTTTTATTTAATTCAATAATTCTTTAACTTTTTCAAAAAGATGAACCATTTTTTTTACATTCAATCGTTTTGTATTTACATTCCTTGGGCTAGGATGGTAACAACCCACCAATATTTTTTTATCTGGTAAGGTATATTGTGCGCCGTGACCAAAAACATAATATTTATTTTTAAACGAATAATTCTCCTTATAAAATTTTAAACAAGCATCAAAAGCAATCTTCCCTAAGGCGACAATAATTTTTATATTGTCAAGAAGACTAATTTCTTCTCTAAAAAAATTAAAACAGTTTTTAAGCTCTTGAGTGGTAGGCTTGTCTTGAGGTGGAGCACATTTTAGTGCTGGAGTTATATAGGTATTATAAAGTATAAGACCATCATTTTTGTATTCCGATGTGGGTTGATTAGATAATTTGGATTTAAACAAGCATCTAAATAAAAATTCTGCTGATTTATCTCCAGTAAAGACACGGCCCGTACGTGTTCCACCATGCGCAGCTGGTGCTAAACCAACTAATAGTAATTGTGCTTTGGAATCGCCATAACCTGTGATTGGTTTTGCCCAATAGGTTTCATGAATAAATTGTTTTCTTTTTTCTATGGCAATTTTCTTTCTAAATTTTACAAGTCGGTCGCACTTAGTACAATTGATTATTTTATGATTTAAAATATTTAGTGAATTATTCATAATAAATTTTCCCTAATTAGGTTTAGTTTTTAAATGATATTGTGAACCATCAAATTTAGTGAAAAGAGAATTGATGAGTGGATGTTGTATTGATTTAGGATTTTCTTCTAGATCAAGATTTCGTTCAGCAACATATGTTGATTGTTCAGCAGCATGTACTAAAACGTGATACCAAGGTTTATTTTTGGGAGGGCGTGATCGAGCTACTTGTTCGTACCACTCCTCTGAACCTTGGAAAATGGGATCAATATCAAATATTACTCCTGTATAATCAAATAACTTATGATGTACAATCTGACCTATCTGAAATTTAGCTTTATAATCAGTCATTATTAAAAAATTCTCTTCTATTTTTTTTTACATCTATAAACATACAAGACAGCTTTCCAAGTTCAGGATAAACCGCTCCAGTATCTAGGTTAATACGATTTGATTTTTCTTCAACGATTTCATTTGGAGTGTGTCCATGAACTATCATTTTTTCAAAAGGTTTATTGTTTGAAAGAAAATTTGGGTTACGAGTCCAAAGCATATCCTTATTTCGTTGCTTACTTAAAGGTCGATTTGGATCAATTCCAGCATGGACAAAAAAATAATCTTTCCAAGAATAAAAAAATTGAAGATCATTAAAAAAATTTAAGTGTTTTTTGGGTAAATGATTGCAGAATTTTTCTCGGATATGATATTCTCTAAAAGTACTATTTGTCAAATCTTTAGAGATTTCATTTCCACAATAACTCTTCAAAGTTTCAGCTCCACCATTATAAAGCCACATTGTCAAGCTCTCCGATTTTTCATAAACGAAATCTAATAACATTTGTTCATGGTTGCCCTTAATAAAAATACATTTAAAATTCTTCGGTTTAAAATTGATAATAGTTTCAATAGTCTCTTTAACTTTAGAGCCTCTATCTACATAATCACCTAAATAAATTAAAATTTTATGGCCTTCAGCATTTTTAGATTTTTTTACAATTTTTTTATGAATTCTTTCTAATAAATCTTTACAACCATGTATATCTCCAATTACATAGACTTGCGACAAATCCTTCATTTAATAATATGATATAGATATTTGACTAATTTATGAAGAAAATTAAATATTAGTTTGTTTCTTCAGTCGCCACCGAGAGCCTTCTCTAATAATAAAGCCAACACAATTTTTCGATCCACACTCACAAATATGATCTTTATAATTACAATCAAAACTAAATCCATAATCATAAGATAATTCTTCATTTTTTTTTATATTCCTTATTGCAGTGATCCATATTTTTGATTTACTTTCATCAAGAACTTCACAATTAGGATTACATGAATGATTTATTAGTCGAGCTTTATTAAATTCAAAATCTCCATCTAAAAGATATTTTTTATCAAGTGTAAATAAATAAGTAATATCATAGCCATACTTAGTATCTTCATCTGCCTGTTTGTGGGTAATTTTTTTTCCTCTATATTCAATTATTCTTTCATCCCCTTTTATATTACGCGCAGCGCAAAGACCTTTACGATGAATATTAGATTTAATAACTTTATATGCTTTCATGATATTTTTTCTTAATTTGTAATTTTTAGGATGTATTAATCTATTTTTTAATAATAAAAACAAAAATTAATGATGTAGCAAACATTATTGGGCTATAAGTTGCCGCAGGTCTTGGATAACCCAGGTAAACTTATCCCTAATTTTTGGACGTTCTGTTGCCCGTTGCCATTAACCAAGCACCCCGAAACCAGAGGCGGGATATTACATGAGCTGCAGCTCCATCATAAATCAAGAGCCAGTTTTCAAGAATGCTGTAGAAGAAAGCATTTACCGATTAAAAAAGAAAAAAGCTCTT